>ULUL01065088.1_pt1 | contig 48679 bp, 42 predicted proteins | sample 1958481 | NCBI WGS metagenome assembly ULUL01 (sample SAMEA4835759, study PRJEB28245) | human gut metagenome | biome: gut microbiome; material: fecal sample | place: Denmark | collected 2008 | reverse complement strand
GGCAAGGATAACGATTTCTCGCTTGTGGCTAATGACTCTAATGGACTTAATGCATTACAGAAGCTTGGAATATATACGGTTAATGATACTGATTCAGCAGAATATAAGAGGCTTGCAGCTTTAACAGAGGGCAGTGACGAGTATAATGCAGAAGTAGAGAGCATGTATACTAAGATTACAGCTGAGGATACTGCCAAGAGTTATGCTGATAAGTACAATACTGCCAAGAATAAGCTGGATGCACTGGCAGCAGATGATACATGGGATCATACATATACATTAGATGAATATGTGGCAAAGCTTAAGACAGAGACACCAGATATTCTTAATGCTTATGATAAGTATAAGAAGGAAAAGGTGGATTCAGAGGGCAATACAGTTAAAGATTCTGATGGCAATGTTGTGTACGAATATGACACAGAGGCTATGGAAAAAGATGGTGTCAAGGATGAATATGAGGCTGCGGTAAAGAAAAAAGCGTCTAATGAATCACTGATTAAGGTGTATGATGATAATTCCAAGGTTATACAGGATACTAAGGATTATGTGACAATCGGCGATGATGGAAAAGCTGTGGCAGATGCTTCTAATGCCAATGTATTACAGGAAGTAAGCGATACTAATGCTGACAGACAGGCCAAAGCTAAGGCATTACTTGATTCTAAAATTGCCATGGCATCAAATGTTGCTGGTAGTGCGTCATCTTCAGGTGCTGTCAGAATAACAGGACAGGATTCAGAGATTGAGCTTAATGGGGCAACATTTACTAACAACTCTAATAATTACTCAATCAATGGTCTTACAATCGAGGCAATGGAAGTTACCGGTAACGATGAAGTAACTATCACAACCAACACAGATGTGGATGGTATATATGATATGATTAAAGGCTTTCTTAAGGATTATAATGACCTTGTCAAGTCTGTAGATGTTGCCTACAATGCGGCAAGTTCTAAGGGTTATGAGCCTCTTACAAGTGATGAGAAAGATGCAATGTCTGATGATGAGGTTAAGAAGTGGGAAGAAAAGATTAAGGATTCACTTCTTAGAAAAGATTCAACACTTGGAAGTGTTCTTGATACTATGAAGAATGATATGGCAAAATCATTCAAGGTGGGAGATAAGTCATATTCACTTTCTAGTTTTGGAATAGCTACACTTGGATATTTTAATTCTCCAGAGAACGAAACAGGTGTATATCATATAGATGGTGATAAGGATGATTCTAAGACATCAGCTAATACAGATAAGTTAAGAGAGATGATATCTAATGACCCTGATACGGTTATATCATTCTTTTCACAGTTATCTACACAATTGTATACTGATCTTGGAAAGAAGATGGCAGCATCATCAACAAGCAGTGCTTATACTATATATAATGATAAGCAGATGAATACGCAGTATTCAGAGTATAATACTAAGATATCTGCGGCAGAAGACAAGGTTACTACATGGGAAGATTATTATTATAGTAAGTTCTCAGCAATGGAATCAGCGCTTGCCAAGATGAATGCGCAGTCATCATCGTTATCTGGACTTTTTGGATAATAGTACATATTAACAACCGCATAAGCATGGAAGCTTATGGGAAATGAGGAAAACATGGCATTTAATCAGAATATAGCACAGGAATATAACAGAAATAAGATTCTTACAGCAAGTCCTGCAGAACTTACACTTATGCTTTATGAAGGGGCAATTAAGTTTTGCAATATAGCCATGATAGCTATAGAAAAGGGCGATTTACAGAAAGCTCATACTAATATTAAGAAGGCTGAAGATATAATTACAGAGTTTAAGGTGACACTTAATCATAAATATCCTGTTGCAGAAGATTTTGAGAAAATATATGACTACATATACTCCCTTTTAGTTAATGCTAATGTTAAGAAAGATCCAGAGATACTTAATCAGGCATTAGTTGAAATAAGAGGCATGAGAGATACTTGGAAAGAGGTTATGAACCGTACAAGGGGAATGAACCAGTAGGAGATTAATATATGACTACTAATTATCTTCAGATGATGATAGACAGCCTTAATAAGAAGAAAGGAATTCTTATCAGAATTATAGAGCTTAATGAAGAGCAGAATCAGATTCTTTCAGAAGAAACATTGAATGGTGATGCATTTGATGATAATATGAAAGCAAAAGGAAGTTGCATTGATGAGCTTGATTTGCTGGATGAGGGATTTCAGTCATTATATGACAGAATTAAGGAAGAGCTTGCTGGCAATAAAACCAAATACAGCAGTGAAATAGCTGCAATGAAACAGCTTATTAAGGAAGTTACTGAGTTAGGTGCTAAGATTGAAGTGCAGGAAGCCCATAATAAAGTAAAGGTAGAAGCAATGTTCAGAAGAGAAAGACAGGAACACAGAGAAGCAAAGAGAAGTGCTTCTATGGCGAAGTCATATTATCAGAATATGAGTAAGTTAAGCAATGAACCTCAGTTTATGGACACCAAGCAGTAACTTAAAAAAGTTATATTACGGGCTAAAGTTTCAGGACTTAAGTCCGATATATAAAGTACAGGGAAACAGATAGTTTCCTGTAAACCATAACAAGATGCTTCAAGGATGTTGCATCTAAATTAATTTCAAGGAGGAAAATATTATGGTAGTACAACACAATTTATCAGCAATGAACACAAACAGACAGATGGGTACAGTTTCTAGCGCACTCCAGAAGTCAACAGAGAAGTTATCATCAGGTTACAAGATTAACCGTGCTGGTGATGATGCAGCTGGTCTTTCAATCTCAGAGAAGATGAGAAGCCAGATCAGAGGTCTTAACAAGGCTTCTTCTAATGCAGAAGATGGTATTTCACTTATTCAGGTAGCTGAAGGTGCTCTTAACGAGACACATTCTATCTTACAGAGAATGAATGAGTTAGCAACACAGGCTGCTAACGATACTAACACAACATCTGATAGAGAAGCTATTCAGTCTGAGATTACACAGTTAACTTCAGAGCTTGATAGAATCTACTCTACAACACAGTTCAACACAATGAATCTGTTAGATGGTTCATTCTCAGGAAAGAGCCTTCAGGTTGGTTCACTTTCTGGTCAGATTATTGGTATCTCAATCGGTAATATGAATGCTTCTAACCTCGGAGTTTCAGCTACTAAGATTTCAGTAAGCTCTAATGCAATAGCTGGTACTTCAATGTCTATCATTCAGGCTGCTATTACTAAGGTTTCTACAGAGAGATCTAAGTTAGGTGCTCTTCAGAACAGACTTGAGCATACAATCAACAACCTGGATACAACATCTGAGAATACTCAGGCTGCTGAGTCACGTATCCGTGATACAGATATGGCATCTGAGATGGTTGAGTACAGCAAGAACAACATCCTTTCACAGGCTGGACAGTCAATGCTTGCTCAGGCAAATCAGTCAACACAGGGAGTACTTTCACTTCTCGGTTAATAACAACTACTACTATAAGCAGAAGAGCCGGTGCTTGCACCGGCTCTTTTTGCAACCAGACAAGGATATTAATTACAGACAGGGGAACATACATATATGGAATTTGATAAAAGTTTTTTTGAAGATGAGATAAGAGATGGTTTCTATGTATCAGCAGAGATGAAGCATGCATGGGCAGCGCAGCTTGAGGTACTCAATGATGTTGATAAAGCATGCAAAGAGAATGGAATCCAGTATTTTGCAGAGTGGGGAACACTTCTCGGAGCAGTAAGACATCATGGATTCATACCATGGGATGATGATATGGATATATGTATGAAAAGACCTGATTTTAATAAATTTGTTAAAAATGTTAAGAATATTATGCCGGAAGGTTATCAGATATATAATATAGAAAGTGATAAGGATAATGATAATCTGCTGGCAAGAATTATTAGTGGGAGAACAATAGATTTCAGTGCGAAATACCTTGATAAATATCATGGCTTTCCATATGTTGCGGGGATAGACATATTTCCGCTGGATTTTATTGCACCGGACAGGGAAGAAGACGATTATTTATGTACTGTTATAGATATTGTCAATACAGTAGCCAAGTTTATGAGAATGAAAGATTCAGAGAATGAAGCTATTGAAGGAGAGGACTTAGAAAAGCTGAATAGTAATCTTTTAAGTATAGAACAGTTATGCGGAGTAAGAATTGACAGGGAAAAAGATATAATACAGCAATTAAATATACTTGTAGACCAGTTATGTAGCCTTTATACAGAAGACGAAACAGAGGAACTGACTATAAGGGCTATATGGCAGAAGAATAAAGCCTATAAATTCCGTAATTCGTATTATAAGAAAGCGGTCAGGATTCCTTTTGAAAATATTACAATTCCTGTACCATTTGGTTATGATGCAATTCTTAAACAAAAGTACGGGGATTACATGAAACTGGTTCATACATGGGATTCACATGATTATCCATTCTTTGATAAACAGAGAGATATTATCAGGGAAAAATCAGAGTCAGGTCTTAATGAATTTAAAGATACGCTTGAAGATGTTATAACATTTAAGGAACACGTTGCAATATTGCGCGGAAAGAGAAAAGTGTTAAAGGCGCTGGATAATAAAAAGAAAAAGAAAAATGTTGTGTTCATGCCATTTAAGCCAGAGCATTGGGATGCAATGGATGGGCTGTGGAGAGAGTATAAGGACAGGGAAGATGTAGATGTAAAGGTTGTTTCTGTTCCATATTATTATAAGAATTATGATGGAACTGTTGAACAATACAGTACAAGCGCAGAGTATCCGGACTATATTAATGTGCTGTCAGAGGATGAATATAATTATGAGAAAGATGATCCGGATGAAATAATTATTCAGAATCCATATGACGGATATAATGTTGCAGCAACTATACACCCACGTTATTATGTCAGGAATCTGCTTATGCATACAGATAAGCTTATATATATACCTTATTTTACGACAGATGAGATTGATGCACAGGATATGAAAGCAGATGTCAGCATGAATTCGTATGTGACAATGCCGGGAGTGGTATATGCTGATGAAGTTATATTGCAGTCAGAGAATATAAGGAAACTGTATATAAGAAAGCTCACAGGATTTTTTGGAGAAGAAAGCAGGCATCTGTGGGAGAACCAGCTTAACTCGAATGGTGCGCAGTATCTGATAAATGATAATAATAATCCGTTAAGATATAACAGGATACCTGGAAAATGGAGAAATCAGGCAGTCAGAAGCGATGGAAGTTATAAGAAAATAATACTTTACTATATAAGTACTAATGGTGTGCTTGAACATAAGCATGAAATGTTTGAAAAAATCGGACGTACAATGGATGTGTTTAAACAATATAAAGAAGATATCGTGTGCCTACTTGCGTTTGAGAATAATATGGAAGAGGTTCTGGAGGGGGAGAATTCAGAACTTCTTATGGATTATCAGTGCGCTTTAAGAAAGTACAATGAATATATCTTGGGCAATGGAGAGTTAATGGACGCTGTAAAGGCGTGCGATGCATTTTATGGTGAGGCAGGAGCAGAGGCACAGATGTGTAGAAATGCTAATAAGCCGGTTATGATAGAAAATGTATATTTATAACGCACAAACTTAAGATGCCATGAAAAACAGGTAAGAATGGAGATATTATGCTGCAGTTTCCAGACAGTTATTTTGAAGATGAAGTAAGAGATGGATTCTATGTTCCATCAATGATAAAGAGAGCATGGGCTACGGCTCTGGATGTATTATGCGAGGTGGATCGCATATGCTGTAAGTACAATATAAAATATTATGCAGAGTGGGGAACACTTCTTGGAGCAGTCCGCCATGCTGGATTTATTCCATGGGATGATGATCTGGATATTGGAATGATGAGAACTGACTATAGAAAATTCTGTGAGGTGGCGCCTAAAGAATTTAATGAAAGTTTTCAGATATTTACATTTAACACGCAGAAAGATTTTCATCATTTTCTTGCAAGGGTGGTGTGCAAAAACAGAATATGCTTTGAGGATGAACATTTAAGAAGGTTCCATGGATTTCCATATATAGCAGGACTGGATATATTTGTCCATGATAATGTCTCAGATGATGCTATGTTGCAGGAAAAATGTGAAAAAACAGCAGAGTATGTTATCACGGTGGCAGATGCGATTGGCGATGGAAGGCTTAACAAAGCACAGGAGACAGAGGCGTTGAGAAGAATTAATAATATGCTTCATGTTAATTGTACCTCAATTGAAGATAAGGAGCAGGAAAGAATACAGCTATATAATGTGGCTGAGAGTGTATTTGCATCATTTGAACATGAAAAATGTATGGAAATGACGCAGATGATGCCACATAGCCTGTATGGAAGACATTTAAGAATTCCAAAGAAGTTCTACGAGAAGCTTGTAAGGATTCCGTTTGAAAATACGACTATACCCGTGCCAGCAGGCTTTGATGCCATGTTAAAGCGGAGGTATGGTGATTATATGAAGCTTGTCAGAAATGCAGGAGGTCATGATTATCCGTTCTATGAATCACAGAAGAGACAGCTTGAAGCACTTATGGATTTTAAACTGCCTGAGTATACATATGATGAGAAAAAGGCAGTAAGGGAAGCTGATTCTGAAGAGCTGTCAGGTTATAGAAGGTATCTGAAGGATTATCTTGATAATATTGAAAGACAGATTGAAGAAATCGGACATATACAGGACACGGAAGTCATAAAAGAGAAGCTTGTTGATGTACAACAGGAAGTGATTGATATGGGAAACCTTATCGAGAAGATAAAAGGTGAAGGGACTGAAAGTGTAAGATGCCTGGAACATTTCTGTGATGTTATATACACGATGTATCAGGGAAATAATGCCGATATAAAAGCTGAGTATGACAATGTAAGAAGAATATTAGAAAAAGATATTATCGAAAAGAAAGAAGTACTTATTCTTGTGAGTAAGGCTTCTGAGTGGAAGTATATAGAGAATGTATGGAAGAAATATAAAGAGGAACAGGACACAGAAGTGGATGTTGCTGTACTTCCGTATTTTTATAAAGAATATGATGGAAGCATAAAGAAAGAAGTAAATGAACTGGGGAACTTTACAACAGATATTGGTGCCATTGATTTAGCACAATATGATATTGCTCTGCATCATCCAGACATTATATATATACAGAATCCTTTTGATAATGAAAATAAAGCAATAGGAATTGAAAAAAATATTATTCAGACAGGTTAAAGTGTTGTACTAACAAACTTGTCTATATACAGTCGTTTACACTTGAAGAGTTTAATTCTTCTAATGAACGGGAGTATAAGAACATGGGCTGTTTCTGCACAGTACCTGGTGTAGTAAATTCTGATGAGGTATACGTACAGTCTGAGAATATGCGTAATATGTATATAAAGAAGCTGACTGAATTCGCAGGGAAAGAAACTGAAAACATATGGAAAGATAAAATATATGTTAAACCGGATTGGATGAAGAATGAGGGACATAATGTTGTTAAAGGCAATGGAAAAATAAAGATTTTGTTCTATACTTCAATAAGCGGACTTATGCAGAATTCAGAGATAGCGGCGGGCAAGATAAAGAATGTATTAGATGTATTTAAACAATACTCAGATAAGATAGAGGTTATCTGGTGTGTTCAGAGCCTTGTTGATACTGTTATGGAGGATATAAACAGGAATCTTAGTGAGCAGATAAATACAATCAGGGATAAATACAGAATTGAAGAAATCGGACATATATGCAGTGACAGAGACAAGGATATACTTAATTCATGTGATGCATATTATGGCGATATATCTTCAGTGGTTCAGGAGTACAGAAATGCAGACAAGCCTGTAATGATAATGAATTATGAGGTGTAGGAATGAATATACTTGTTATTGGAGAAAAGCTGTTTACGGATTATGCATTGCAGGCATTAGATGATACTGCTCATATGGTTGATGTCTATTATTGGGATGGCACATTTGGACCAGAACTGCTTATGGATTCGGGTATCAATGATTATGACAGTATAGTTGTTATGTTTGATGATGATAAGTTATCGGCAGATATTACAGTTATGATTAAGACAATTGTTACTAATGACAGCTGTACAGTATTTGATTATATTTTATGGCATAAAGCAATGCTGCCTGCCATGAGGGCAGATCTGGTTATGAGTAATCCTTTACATCATTCATATGATGGACTGATTCTTGGTTTGTCACATGCGGAGGTTGGAATACTTGCAGACAGATTACAGGGGCATTATGCTAATCTAGCTGTTTCATCACAGGATATATATTATAATTATAAGACTCTTGAGTATTGCATAGATAATTACTGGGAGAAGATAAAAGATCTCAAACATATAATTATAGATATGTATGATTATGAATATTTTAATTTTGATACATCTCTTGCTAAGAATATATACAGATATTTTATGTGGGGCGGTTACAATCTTGATGAACATAATATGACACGCAATAAAATATATAAAAACAGCCTCGAGGAAGTCCGCAATTATCTTCTATATAGCAAATATAAAGGATTGGATATAAGTAAGCTTGGGATGTGGAAGGATTTGTTCCCGGACACATATTATATGAATGGGTATGCCGATTACAGAGGCGTTAACAGGGTCGAACAGAGAATGGAGATGATTACGGACAGACTTGTTGAAGAGTATGAGGTAACATCAAGCACTGTGCGCAATGAGTATCCCGAAACCATCAGTGAAAATGTGTCTGTTATGAATGATATGCTTGCTTTAATATATAGTAAGTGGCCTGACATTAAAGTAAATATAATACTTCTTCCAATATATAAAGGGATTCTTGATAAGAGAGAACCATATTATATTAAGTGGAAAGAACAGTTTATGGGAGTTATAGAGAACTTGAGCAACAGATATCCGTTCAGATTCACATCATATCTGGAAGATGAAATGACAGAGGATAAGAAGTACTATTATGACAAGGATCATCTCAATTACCTTGGTGCATATGTGTTTACGCAGAAGTTAAAGCAAATGCTTGGAGAACAGTTTTAAAAATGCATTAATAAATAGGCATATTAAATAGAATAATGGGTTAATATTGGGCGGGTGACATCCGATATATAAGATATATATAGAAGAAACGTATATCCTATAGACATGGAAGTCAGGATGCAATATTTACTGAATGTGTGAATTCCGTGTATGAGTAAATACACGGAATTTTTTTATGGAGAAATATATATGAAAGTACTAGCCGTATATGGTACGAGACCAGAAGCTATTAAAATGTGCCCGTTAATATTAGAGATGAAGAACAGACCAGAGGTCAAGTGTGTTGTGTGTCTGACAGGACAACATAGGGAAATGCTTGATCAGGTGAATGGATTATTTGGGATAACGGCAGATTATGATCTTAATATAATGCAGAAAGGACAGTCGCTTGCAGACATTACGTCAAAAGTGCTGCAAGGACTCGATAAGGTTATTGATAAGGAAAAACCTGATGTAATGCTTGTACATGGAGATACAACAACTTCATTTGCAGCAGCTCTGGCGGCGTTTTACAGAAATATTCCTGTAGGTCATGTTGAAGCAGGACTAAGAACATACAATATGAAGTCTCCATATCCGGAAGAATTTAACAGACAGGCTGTAGATTTAATATGCAATTATTATTTTGCACCTACAGAAACTGCAAAAGAGCATCTTCTCAAAGAAGGAAAGAATCATTCACACATATATGTTACCGGGAATACAGTAATAGATGCGTTAAAGACTACAGTGGATGAATCTTTTTCGGATGACAATATTGAGTGGGCAAAGGGCAGCAGACTTATATTACTTACCTCGCACAGAAGAGAGAATATTGGTGAGAATATGAAACACATATTTGAGGCTGTTAATGCCATTGTGGATGAGTATCCTGATGTCAAGGTTATATATCCGTTACACAAGAACCCCAGAGTCAGGGAGATAGCTTATGAGTATTTCAGGGATAATGACAGAATCAGGCTGATAGAGCCGTTGGATGTATATCATTTTCATAATTATATACAACAATGCTTCCTGATAATGACAGACAGTGGAGGTGTGCAGGAAGAAGCCCCATCTCTTGGTAAGCCTGTTCTGGTATTAAGAGAGAATACTGAAAGACCAGAGGGAGTTGCGGCAGGTACACTAAAGCTGGTTGGAGTTGAGAAAGAATCTATATACAGAGGTGTTAAGGAGCTACTTGATAATCGCGAAACATATATCAAGATGAGTAAGGCAAGTAATCCTTATGGAGATGGAAATGCATCTAAATATATAGTTGATGCTTTATTAAAAATTATGAGGTAAGACATGGATAAATTAAAGATTGATAAAAAAGGCTATGTAACATTTTATGCAGCAGCTGAATATAATGGAAAGTTGTATATTGCCGACAGAGACAACAGAGGTTTGCTGGAATATGACCTTACAACAGGGGAGACAATTATAAAAAATGTATTTATGGCTGAGAATTATATGAATAATTATTGGTCAGCGTTTACATATAAGAACGAGATATGGTTTGTTCCGCTCAGAGATTATCAAAAATTTGCAATATATAATATAGATGACAACAAAATAACTTTTATGTCATTTCCAAAATCAGAACACAGATGTGATTATATACCATTTATGGATTATCAAATAATTGGAGAAAATGTTTACTTAATTCCAGCACATTATGATAGTATTCTAAAAATTAATCTTCAAACAAGAGAAACAGCGAGGATTTCAATTGGTGTAGAGGAATATGCTGGTGATGGATATCCAATAACTATGGCAAGCATAGTGATTGAAGACAAAATAGTTATGTGTCCATGCAATAATAAGAAAGTGATAGTTTTTGATACAAATATGGATCGGGTTATTGAATGTATTGAACTGGAATATACAAATATATATTCAAATATTGGGATATATTATGACAATATAGTTTTGATACCGGATGATTTGAATAATGCCATTTGTGAGGTCAATATAAGGGATAAATCATATAAGTATAAAGCTATATTATGTGAAGACGAATATAAAAAATTAAAATATCCAGGTATTATAGTTGATGATAATGATATATATTTTTTTCCTGATAATGGGACTGCGATTTTAGTATATGATTATTTAAATGAGAGTATGAGATATAATGAAGTATGCATAAAAGATAGTACAAGAAAATTAAAGTATGTTAAAGGGAAAAAAATAAAACAACATTTGCATATAGCATTATCAGATGATAGTAAAAATCCATGTATATTGATTTCAAATGGCAGTGTTGAAACTATTGAATTAAAACTACCAGCGGATTTTTTTGTTAGGGAATTATTTATGGAGATGAAAGAAAGAGAAAAATATGATATCTGTAATAGTGCCAATTTATAATTCGGAAAAATATTTAAATCAATGTTTAACAAGTCTTGTAAAGCAGACATATTCTGATTTAGAAATAATTCTTGTAAATGATGGTTCAACTGATTCTAGTATGAATATATGTGAGAAGTTCAAAAAAGAAGATGATAGAATTATTCTTATAAATAAAAAAAACCAAGGATTAGTCAGAGCACGTAAAGATGGTGCAAGAAAAGCTACGGGTGAATATATAACATTTATTGATGCGGATGATTGGATTGATGCAGATACATATGATAATTTAAGAGATTTTAAGTCAGATATTATTGCATATGGGCTGGTTGAAGAATATGGCTATAAAATCAAGAAAAAAACAAATAAGTTTAAAGATGGTTTTTATGAAAAAGATAAAATTTCAGATTATATAATACCACAAATGCTATGTGTAGATAATTTCTTTGAATTTGGTCTGTTACCGAATCTTGTTTGCAAATTGATAAAGCGCACTTTATTTCTGGAAATGATGGGAGAAGTGAGCAATGACGTATCTGTTGGGGAAGACGTAGACTTCTTTTATAGACTTGTTTTTAAAGCAGAAACACTAACAATAAGATCATATTGTCCGTATCATTACAGACAGCATTCTGAATCTATGATGCGAAAGAAAATTGATATTGAATCAATAAAAAAACTGTATTTTGATTTATTAACAATTAATGGAGTAAAAAAGAAGACGGAATGGGAAATACAATTAAACAAATATATCATGTTTGTAATGTTATTAAAAATACCAGATAAAGTGGTTCATCTAATAAGGGAAATCAGCGAGATAAATGGAAGTGTTGTTATATATGGAGCAGGAGCTTTTGGAAAAGGCATATATACTCAATTAAAGCAAAATAAGAAAATTAAAGAACTTTTTATTGTTGATAAACAATGGAAGGATCTTAGCAAGGAAAAGATATTAATTGATAATCCTGAAAGAATTGCCGATATCAATCCAGATAAAGTGATAATTACAATTCTGGATGAAAGAGTATGCGATTATGTGAAAGAGTATTTAATTGGGATAGGCATTGGAACAGATAAAATAATTAGAATAAATTTCTCGGATTTATGTGGTAATAAAGTCTTTGATATATAACAAAGGAGTATGGGAAATATCAGGCTAATTGTGAAAGTGAGACACATGTAAGGCAATGGGATGAACGCAGATTATTTTCATTGTTAGAAGAAAAATTTGAAATAGAAAATATGATAAAAATTCCATATATAAATAGTTTTAATATGGATAATTTATTTGTGTCAGCAATTTTAAGATAATAGGAGAAAATATGGCAGTTGTTAGCATAGTAATGCCTGTATATAACGGCGAAAAATATTTAAGACAATCTATTGCAAGTGTAGTGAATCAGACATTTATGGATTGGAATTTAATAATTGTTGATGACTGTTCTACAGATGCTTCACCTGAAATTATGAATGAATATGCAAAAGCAGATGACAGGATTCAGGTTATACACAACGAAGTAAACAGTAAGATACCAGCATCACTTAATAATGGGTTTGAAAAAGCAGCGGGCAGATATTATACCTGGACATCAGATGACAATATATATGAGCAGGATGCTATTGAGAAAATGGTTAAGTATCTGGATGAACACCCGGATACAGGTCTTGTATATTCTAATATGAGATTTATTGATGGAGAAGGCAGAGAAACAGGAATATATGAATCTAAGCCAGAGGATATATTCAGTAATAACTGTGTAGGCGCATGCTTTATGTATAGGGCAGATATTGCCAAAGAAGCTGGCAAATATAGTGCGGACTGGTTTTTAGTAGAAGATTATGAGTATTGGCTGAGAATAAGAAATATAAGTAAGATAGGTCATATAGATGAATTGTTATATAAGTACAGACATCATCAGAGAAGCTTATCAGAAACCCGGATGATACAGGTAAGAGAGAAACTATATGACTTAAGACTTAATATGATTCAGAAGATGAATGATAAGATTCCTGACAGAATTAAGACAGAATTATTCAAGGAAATGTGGCTGCAGAGTTCCGAAGGGCATGATGAGCTGCTTAATGTATTTTGGAATGGAGAAATGCCGGTTGATTTACAATGGCTTAAAAGAAAAGGGATAATTGATATGAGTAAAAAAGTTGTTTTGTTTGGAGCAGGAGTGTTTGGTGCTAAGGCACTGGATTATCTTGGAGAAGAAAAAGTGTATTGTTATGTAGATAATAATCCGGAACTGAAAGATAAGATTGTTAATGGTAAGACTGTAAAATCTTTTGATGATATGAAAGAACTTGCAAAGACTTACCAGATCGTAATTGCTGTTGATGCCCACAAAGCAGGCATATTAGCGGAACAATTAGAAAATGCCGGAATAACGGAATATATAACTTATCTTGAGATGGTTAACAATTATAAAAAACCGGAATTATCCGGACAGGTTGACTGGATAAAAACTACAGAAAAGGCCAAAAACTGGATAATTAATAATTCTATAAAAGGAGAGGGAATAATTAATAATTCCCGGTACAAGAAGAGTTATCCGGAAGTCAGCGGATATTATATTCCAACACTTTTAAGATGGGGATTCAGAGATCTGGCTGTTACATATGCCGGATGGTTGTGCTCAATACAGCATGAAGAGGGGGCATGGTATGATACGGATGATAAAGAACCATATGTGTTTGATACAGCCCAGATTCTTAAAGGGTTAGTGGCTATATATCCAATAAAACCTGAGGTTAAAGACAGCTTAATAAAGGGATGTGAATGGTTATTAGGGCAGATTACAGAAGAAGGCAGATTAGTTACACCTTCTAAGGCAGCGTGGGGTAATGATGGAGTGTGTTCAGAACTGATACATTTATACTGTCTTTCACCATTGATAGATGCAGCAAAGCTTCTTGATAAACCGGAATATGAGAAGGCGGCGAGAAGAGTGGCTGATTATTACATCAGTAATTATAGAGATAAAATTCTTAACTTTGGATTTCTGTCACATTTTTACTCATATGTTATGGAGGCTCTTTGCGATATAGAAGAGACTGAGCTTGCAAAAGAAGCAATGGATAAACTTTCTGTAATGCTCGATGAAAAAGGATATATTCCTGCATTCAAGGATGTTGACTGGGTATGCTCGACAGGAATGTTCCAGCTGGCAATTACATGGTATAAGCTTGGTGATATTGAAAGAGGAAATAAGGCATTAACATATGCAGCAAAGCTTCAGAATGAAACAGGTGGATGGTTTGGAAGCTACGCCGTAATTGATAATCCAAAACCTACAGATAAGAAGGAGTATCCTGATTATATACCTGATGGGGAAATAAGCTGGGCGGTTAAGTATTATCTGGATGCAGTTTTTTATAAAAACAGATTAGAGTTTGATATACAGGCGGATAGTTTTTCATCATCAATTTCAAAGGAAGATGGAAGATATCAGGTTATCCTTAAAGAAATTAACTCTGTGCATAAAGCGGGCATGAAGATAATTGATGTCGGTTGTGGGAAAGGAAGATTCTTAACTAATCTTTTAGAGGATGTAAAAGATTCCCAGTTATATGCGGTAGATATTTCAGATAAGGTAATGGGGACATTATCAGACAGAATCGTAAAAGAGAATGGAGTGCTCACACAGATTCCGTATGCTGACAATACATTTGACATCACGTATGCTGTGGAATCCCTGGAACATGCAATATTTCCTGAAAACGCCATCAAAGAGATGTTACGAGTTACTAAAACTGGCGGGAAGGTAATAGTTGTAGATAAGTCGGTAAAAGCACTTGGAATGCTTGAAATAGATGCATGGGAGCAGTGGTTTGATGATGAAATATTTGAAAATGCTATTAAAGGTTCAGATTCATCTTTAAAGGTAATAGACAAAATACCATATGATGGCTATGAAGCAGATGAGTTGTTTAAGGCTTGGATTATTACAAAGTAGGAGAAGAATATCATGGAAAAGTATGAAGATTATTTAGATAAATGGCTCGGTGGATTAGAAAGTGAAATAGCCTTTTGGAAAAGATACATGGAGACGAAAGGGGACATTTATTATGATACATTTAAAAATCAGACAGAAAAAGATAGGCATTTTACATTAGAGAGATATTTAGATGGATTTTCTAAGACAGAGCAAATTAAGTTTATAGATATAGGTTCAGGACCTTTTTCAAGATGCGGTCATGTTACAGAAAACTACAACCTGTTAGTAGAAACAGTAGATCCACTTGCAGAAGTTTATAATGATCTTAAAAAGAAAAATGATCTTGAGAATGGAATTACTATTAAAACTGGATTTGTTGAACTTCTTGATAAGTATTTTGATGCAGATAGTTATGACATAGTGCATATGAGTAATTCGTTGGATCATAGTTTTAATGCGGTATTTGGTATTTATCAGCTTCTTAACTTATGCAAAGTTGGCGGAAAAGTTATTTTAAGACATGCTGAAAATGAAGCTGAAAGAAGTGAATATGGTGGATTACATCAATGGAATTTGTCTCTGCACAATCAGGAAAATTCATTTATTATATGGAGAAAGAATGAACGTTATGATATAAAGAAAATTCTTGATGGCTATGCAAAAGTAGAGTATAATGAAGTTGTAATAACGAAGTTGAAAGAGTGCCCTATTCCTGAAAATCCATATACAGATAAGATGCTTGAAAGAGTATATTCGTTTCTGCTAAAGACCCTTGTGGATAAAATTGGTAATTGTGATAATACAATAGTATTGAAGAATAAAGAGATAATTAAAGAAATGAAAGAATCACAAAAACTGATAAATAATGTATTACAGATAAGTAATGATAAAAAGATAGATATTTATGGAATGGGAGTAGTTGGAAAGAACTTAATTGATATACTGGATAATAATAATATCTGCATAAATTATATCTTTGATAAAGATGCAAGAAAATATAAAACTTATAGTTCTGTTCAGCTGGAGAATGTTAAGGATATTGATAAGAATATTATTTTTGTTGCGGTAATGAGAGATAACAAAGAAATAATAGAAAAGTTGATAAAACAGGGGTATAAAAAAGATAATGTATATTTAATAGAAAACTTAGTTTAATTGAGGTGATGATATGACGATAGTTTTTGGAGCAGGAAAAGAAGCAGAAACATATATTAGAGAGTTTAGTGGAACTGATGAGATAGTGTGCTATGACAATGATAGAAGAAAATGGGGGAAAACTATCTCGGGAATACCAATTATTACATTAGAAAAATATTTGGAAACTTTAAGAGCCTCAAAATGTAAAATCATTGATACTATAAGTAATAAAACAGCCTTATATTTTCTGAAGGATACTTGCGGGGAAATGCATGAAGTATATTGTTTGCATAATAAAGAACTGAAGCAGTTGAACCTTAATGATTTAAGAGATTACGAAAGAGAATTAGAGGCGGTTGAAAGTGAGAAAATAAAAAAATATAAGGCTATAGTTGCAAGTGGACAGATAAAAAGTGAGTTTGCGTTAGAACATTATAAGAAATATATAAGGCATAGAGAAAATGATTATAGCTGGCCAGAGATTAATTCTGTGGAGTTAACGAATTACTGTAATCTTAAGTGTCCTAATTGTCCAACACCAACTTGTAAAAGACCCAAAGGATTTATGCCTAAAGAAGTGTTTGATAAAGCTATGGAATATGTTACTCCGGATATGGATTCTTATTTCTCATTACATGGTCTTGGAGAGCCATTATTACATCCACAATTTTTTGAGTGTGTAAGACGTGTTGCTGAATTAGAAAAGCCAATACTCATAAGTACAAATGGCGTGTTGTTTGATAAGCAGAAAGCTGATGACTTGCTGGAACTGTTATCTGGTGCCAGCAAAAGTAAATTATTTATTTCATTTCATACGAAGACATCCGTAGAAAATTGGAAAAATGCTGTAGAATTACTACAACAGAAGCAAATAAAAAACGTAGAATTATTTGGACAGATTCTCGAACATAATGAGAGTGAAGCAATTGGATGGTTGTCAGAATCAGGTATTAATGATCCATTTAATAATCAGTACATAAGATATGTTACTTCTCATTCTTTTGCAGGAGGAGTGGAAGGAAGAAGAACATGTTATTCTGATGTAGAAGTAAAGAACAGATTTAGAAATTGTTACTTTGTGAAGAATAATTGTACTGCTGTTGCATGGGATGGAAGGTTAAAAGTTTGTTGTCTGGATTCTGAATTAGAAGGAATAGGCGGAACAGTATTTGATGTTGAAAAACTGACTCACAAGAATACTCCGTATAAGTTATGCCATTATTGTGATCCGGATTGGACAAGTAACTATCAGTAGGGGAGGTGTATGAATTATGGAAAAATATAAAGAATGTGAAACTGAAATAAAAAGTGATACAAATACTGATGTGGAATTTTATTTAGTTGATGCGTTTGAAATTTTTCATTTTGAACCATTTTATATAGAACTTAGAAAAAAAAATATAAACGCTGTTTTTATAGCTGAGCCATGGGAAACTAATACAAGTGGGAAATGGTTTGACTATGATTCGGCAATAAAGATACTAGATGAAAAGGGATATGTATATCATAAATTTGTAAATGTTAACTGTAAATGTGCGATAACAACTCAGCAGAAAGACATATTAAAAAAATATACTAATGCAAAAAAAATACAGCTTATTTATGGAATAGGATTCCTAAAAAAAGTACAATTTCAACTTAAAGATTTTTTGAAAGATCCATTTGATTATTATTTTGTGAATGGTGGATATTATAAAGATAAATTTTTAAAATTAGGAGGCAGCATCTATAATATAATAGATGTTTCCTACCCAAAACATAGAGATTTTTTTAAGCGGGGATATGAAAAACAGAAATTGATAAAAGAACTGGGCATTCATACGGATAAACCAATACTTTTATATTATCCAACATGGGATGAATATAGTTCAATTAAAGAATTCGCAGATAGAATAGGTGAGTTAAGAAATGACTTTTTCGTAGTGACAAAGCCACATCATTGTACATTCAGATTGAAAAGTAAAAAAAATGATTTGAAAAAATTATATGATGTGTCTGATATGGTGTTAGATGGTAATTATGATTTTGCTAAAACAACGATTTTAGCCGATTTAGCAATATGTGATTCAAAGTCCGCATCTTCAACGGAAATACCATTTTTAAATCCTGATATAAAAATGGTTATGATATTGGTAAATACCATAAGGGAAGATTACGATTATCCATTGGATAATATATATTGTGTTGTAGAAGAACCACATAATCTGATCGATAACGTCAAGAAGGTTATGATTAATGATAAGTGGAAAAATAACAGAAATGAAATAATAAAATATACATATTCTGGTGATGTTGAGGAAGGGCTGAACCGAGGATTAAGAATAATTCTAGATATTATTAAATAATAAGTATATTTATGGTTACCTAAGAAGAGGAGAAAAATATGAATATAGCAGTGATTTTGGCTGGTGGAATTGGAAAAAGATTAGGAGCAGGAAAACCTAAGCAATTTGTAGAATTGTGTGGAAAGCCTATGATTCTTTATTCTATGGAGATATATCAAAAATCTTCTCAGATAGACGCTATTGAGATAGTGTGTGTTAAAGAATATATAGATTATGTTTGGAAACTTGTTAGAGAAAATAACATATCAAAAGTCAGGTGGATATGTGAGGGCGGGGCGACTTGTCAAGAGTCGACTCGCAATGGAATCTTTAATTTGGAGGGGGAGATTAAAGATGATGATATGTTAAGCTTTAACATGAGTTCAAGTCTTTTTGTAAGCGAAGACATTTTATCGGATTCTTTTCATATTGCTAAGAAATATGGTGCTGCCTTTGCTTGTATGCCATGTGTTTATAATAATGCAGAGACACAAGATGGTATATTATCAAATAAAATAAATTACAAAGAAAATAATAGAACAATAAATATGCCATGGACATCATCTTTTGGAAAATTAAAAGCTATGTATCATAAGGCTTATGATGAAAATATAGAAACGGGAGAGGCATCATATATGCCAACATTATTTGTTGCATTAAAAGAACCATTGTATTTTTCAAAGGATGATGGATTAAATAAGATACATATACAAAAAGTGGCTGATATACAGATTGCAGAGGCCATTATCGAATATAGAATGAAAAGAGGGATGTTATAATGAAATATTTAATGGGAGTAGACGAAGGGACAACAGGATGTAAAGCAATTTTATTTACAGATGAAGGAACACAAATAGCATCTACGGCAAGAGAGTATCCGTCATATTATCCAAATCCGGGCTGGGTAGAACAAGATATTTATGAAATTAAAAAGGCTGTTTTGAATGTATTGAGGAAACAATTGTTAAATCTAATGTCAATCCGTCTGATATAGTTGGAATAAGTCATTCTAATCAGGGAATTACGATGGTGCTTCTTGATGAAAATGAGCAACCAGTTTTTGAACATACAATAGGCTGGCAGGATTTAAGATATGTTGATATATTACCTGAACTGATGAAAGAAGTTGACCAGAAGGAATATTTAAAAATTTCTGGCATGCAATATGGAACATACAATATACCTGTTTTGAGATGGCTTCAAATTAATGAGAAAGAAAAATGGTCAAAAGTAAAGAGAATTTGTTCTCATCAAGATTGGTTCTTAAGGCAGTATGGTGCGGATGGTTATTATATTGATGAGGGATGTGCTAATTTCCTTTCTATGGTTAGAATGTCAGATAATGAATGGGATGAACGCCTGCTAAAATATTATAATGTGACAGAAGATATGCTTCCTAAGGTTGTTCATATTCCTGGAACAGTTGTTGGAAATGTATCAGAAGAAGTATCAAAAGCTACAGGATTACCTGTTACATGTAAAGTGTGTTTAGGCAATCTGGATGCAAATTCATGCGCAATTGGTTCAGGGGCAGATGAGATCGGGACACAGTTGTTAATTATGGGAACAGCGGGGGTGTCTATATTTGTTACAGATAAGGATAAATTAGATCCTAATGGAAGAATTACGGTTAGAACTAATCCTGGATTTGGAAACTGGCAAAATTATATAATGACGAATACAGGGGCATCTGCATTTAGATGGTTTAGGGATTCTATCTGCTCAATGGAAGTTGCAACTTCAAAGCTTATGGGGATGGATCCATATGACATAATAACAACGATAGCATCACATTCAAAACCAGGAGCAAATGGGGTTACAGCTTTAACGTGTATTCAGGGTTCACATACCAGAAAGAAAAATGAAAAAGCACGAGGAAGCTTTTTTGGTATTAATTTAGGAACAACAAAAGCCGATCTGGCAGAATCAATTCTTGAGGGAATTTGTTTTGAAATGAAAGATATAATGGCTATGAATCAGGAATTATCAGGCGAAGTTACGCATGTAAGATTATGTGGGGGAGTGGCTAAAAGTCCTATGTGGTGTCAAATGTTTGCTGATATTCTTGAAAGACCTGTAGAATTAACAAAAGTCTCAGAATTAGGGGCTTTAGGAGCGGCAATGTGTGCTGGAATAGGAGCTGGATTGTATAAAGATTGTGAAGACGCTGTTAAAAGGTGCGTAAAAATAACGGAAATATACAAACCGGATAATAATAAAAAGAATGATTACAATGATGCTTTTAAAGTTTGGGAGAAATACTATAGAATAGCAAATGAAAGTATTTATGTTTAAAAGGATTGTGTTGGCGGAATAATGTACAAGATTATAATTTTTGGAACGGGATTATATGGAAAGCAGGCATTACAATTTTTTACAAGAGAAAATGTTATGTTCTGGACAGATAACAAAGAAGATTTACATGGAAAACTGATAGAAGGAATAGAAGTGATTCCACCATCAGAATTAAAGAAGTATCTAAATGAATGTGTGATTGTTATTGCCGCGAAACCTGAATTTTTTAATCAGATAAAGTATCAGCTGAATAAAGAATATGGTATAGAAATGGCATTGAATTACACATTTTTGAAGTCATATATAAATGATTCAGGTATATCGGTTGGAGAGTTTTTGAGTGGCTGCATGGAAAAGGATATATACAGATTGATGTTTTATTATGCAGAGGAACAAGAGAAACATGCACAGGAGCAGGTTGAGTTCTTTGTTTCGGTTTCTGATATACGAAGATTGAATCCGGCAAGAGGTGGTGCAAGAAGATTTCAATTAGAATTACTCATGTCAGCATATAGATTGAGCGAAGACTTGAAAATGTCAGGCTTTGAGATAATGATTGAAGGTGGGACTCTTATAGGAGCAGTCAGGCATGGGGGATTTATTCCGTGGGATGATGATATAGATTTCATGATGCTGCGTAAAGAATACGAAAGAATGATGGAATTTTATAAAAATAAGGGTTTATTTTATAGTTCTGATGCGCCATATTATGATGAAAACACGTTGTATTCAGAAATGTCGGACTTTCTTAATGAATGTGGTAATGATTATGCGTTCTGTTCTAATGGAAAGTTTGTAAAAGTGTTCTTTAAAAGAACTCCGGAACCAATTGTTTTAGATATATTTCCAATAGATTATTACAATGATGATATTAGCTTTGAACAGCTGCAGAATATTGATATGCAGCTTAAAAAGGAATTTGATAGTAATACAGACAAGTCAGCTGTTAAAAGAGATAAATGGTATAAAGCGATAAGAAGTAGTGGTAAAATAGTTAGTAAGATGGAATCTTCACATTTATGTTATGGCTTGGAAACAGATTTTATTAAAATGTGCAATAGTTATTTTTCATTGAATTATGTACTGCCTCTTAAGAAAATTAATTTTGAAAATAAGGTGTTCTTAGGACCTGGTAACCCAGATAAAATGCTTGAAATGGAATATGGTGATTACATGCAGTGGCCAAATGATGCCGGAAGTACTGCACATGGTGCTAACAGAAGGTTTTCAAGATATAAGAATTACAGTAATCCACGTTATATTCACACAAAGTCTGAAGCTGAGGATTTCTGCAAAGAAATTAATGAAAAAGCAGGCGATTATCAGCTCATAGTTGAAAAGTATAAGATATTTAACTGGAAGGAATATTTTGATATTGTCGATTATCTTGATGAACATGATATTAGTTATATAGTGTATGCATAAGGAGGAAGTATGGTTCTGAAATATGATTCTCTGGAAAAAGTTAAGGAACATGTGCAATATAATAATTCCCCTGTTGTAATTTATGGAGCAGGAATGATAGGACAGATTATTATGCCATATATGATAACAAGTTCAGGTATGCTCGACAATCTGTTGTTTTATGTGGATGGAGATAGAAGAAAACAGCAACAGACTATACATATTGGGAACAGGGATATAGAGATAAAATCACCAGAGATTCTGGACAAACTTCCTGGGAATGCAGTAGTTCTTATTACTAACAGCAATTATACAGGAATAGTTGACATGCTTAATTCAATTGATGCATTAAAAGAAAATGTTGGGGTTTTGTTGGGGTTTATACTGGCAATCAGGGCAAGGAAACTGGGAATGGGTAGCTATTCTGACAGACCATCAGAGGTCAGAATTCCGAAGGTAATTAATTATTGCTGGTTTTCAGGGAATCCGATGCCTGAGTATCTTGTAAAATGTATTGAATCTTGGAAAAGGTTTTGTCCTGATTATAAGATTGTCCGTTGGGATGAGGATAATTATGATGTAGGGAAGAATATATACATGAAACAGGCATATGAGGCAGGGAAATGGGGGTTTGTTCCTGATATAGCCAGACTGGATATTCTTTATAATTATGGAGGTCTGTATATTGATACAGATGTAGAGATAATTAAGAATCTTGATGATCTTCTTGGAAACGAAGCATTTACTGGAGTGGAGAAATGGGGAAATATTAATATGGGTGGATGCAGCGGAGCAGTTCCCCATCATCCAATGATTAAGAAGATGCTGGATTTCAGAATAAATGAAGAATTTATTATGCAAGATGGAAGTCTTAATCTTACTACCTGCGGATATTATGAGACGATGCCGTTTATACAGGAGGGATTCATCCCTGACAATACAATGCAGACAATTGATGGAATGACTATTTATTCGTCAGATTATTTCCAACCATATGATTATATGAGCGGTGAGACATGTATAACTAAGAATACTCATTCAATACATCATTTTAATGGCGGATGGATTGATGAGAAACATAAGGAAGAGCGGCAGAAGACAAAAGATAACTACCAGAAAATGGTAAGTAAACTGGCTTAATGAGTATTAAGATATCATTGCTTAATATGAGCAGAAATGAGGGCTATTATGGTTATAGAACTGGCAATTAATTCACAGGCTGATAATGACACAGGATTGACATACGGGCAGATAATTGAATCAGATGGAATTAATGCCGGGCAGGTAATACCATATGGACCGGATATGTACAGGCAGGCGCTGCCTATAATATTAAAGCATGGGTATGCAGTGGCATCTGATCCGGATGGAAAGAACAGCAAAATACTTAAATTACAGGGAGGCACATATGCACACCGATACAGATATGATGGGGGCGTTGATATGTGGTTCCTTAATAGTTATGACTGTATATTTCTTTATGATTGCAATGAATTTTCTGTTGAATTGTGCAGGACAGCGTTAGGAGAATGGACTGGAAAAAGACTTGTGCTTGTTGGTAGTAAATGGGAGAGAATGATTGAGTATCTTGACGATATTGATGGGGTGGAATGTTTCTATGAACCAGAGCCGGATGATTCATGATTTACACAATTGATGGAAGGATACAGATGCCTTCATGTAATAGACGGACTTCCACATCAGGAAAGCATGGACCGGTATAATGATGGGATTATGTATTATGAAGAGGTCATGTCTTTTACATATATGTTCTCGGATTATAGATCATTAGGCAGCCTTAATCCTGATAAGAAATTTTTTGTTATAGATGGGTATTATAACAAACTTGGACTTTTTACAATATTTTCTAAAATAGTGACATGTGCAAAGTATGTAAAGGCTAAGGGAATGGTACCTGTAGTCAGGCTTACCATGTCGGGAAACAGCTTTTATTCTGATTTTGAAGGTGATGATATATGGAGCAAATTCTTTAATCAGCCAGAAGGGTATACGCTGGAAGAGGTTATACACAGTGCGAATGTGTATTTTTCTCCAGGATTCTATAATGGAAGTGTACAGAGTACTATTATGGAAAATATCAGTGAGGATGCAGTTTTGTCATGGTCTTGCGGAGAATATAATGATGCAATGATTAGATATATAGAAGAGAAAAAAGAAAGCTATCTCCCATATCCTGACAGAACTCTTGAAGTGCTTGCAAGAGGAACAGATTTTGTTAATACACATTTAAAGAATCACCCGGTTCATGCAACCAAAGAAATGATGGCAGATAAGATTGATGAACTTATGAGTACATGGGATGGATTGGAATATATATACATAGCAACTGAGGATTTATCTTATGTTGAATATTTCCGCAACAGATTCGGAGATAAAGTGTATTTTACAGATCAGCAAAGATATTCAACCAGACCTGGACAATTACTGTATGATTATCACAGAAGTGAACCAGACAGGCAGACAGGATTTAATCTTGGAGCGGAGTACGCTGCTTCTATTGCACTTCTTGCACAGTGCAATTCTTTTCTTGCTTCTGGATGGTGTACAGGGGTTAGCGAAGCAATCAGGGAAAATCAGGGGAATTATCGCAATAAGTATATATTTGATCTGGGATTTAACAATTAATGCTTGATAAATGCACTAAATTGTATTAGTATATATTATATATGATATGTATTTAACGAAAGCGGTTTTTCTATATTACCTGTGCGGTTGTTATATTTTTATATGGCAATGGGGCGGTACAGGGTCTGTTTATCTTGGTTATGTCTTTATGTCAATGAAAATCTTGCTTTTAATAGGGTATAAAGCAGGATTGTATGATATAATGGACGCAATCTGAAACAGATGATTCGAAGCTGGAACTTAAGTGTATGGTGTATAACATCAACAATGGAAAGAATCCTCATATAAGACAGTCGTGAAAGTGGCTGGATGAATATATGATATTTGTTAATAAGGTCAGAGAGCTACACTGTGGCAGAACAGCAATTGTTAAATCAGTTGATTACGTTGCTTTTAGCAGATGGAAGAACTGAAGATTTAAAGAAGTCTGCTTCAGATAGAGAGTATCAGTTACGCTTACTGAAAGAGTATGGTATGGTGTAGAGAAAATAGTGTGAAAACGGGCAGGAATGGAGAGTAATATGTATACAGAATTAACAGCATCTATGATGTGCGCCGATTTTGGCAACCTTGGGAAAGAAGTAAGAGAATTGGAGGCAGCAGGTGTAGATTCATTTCATATTGATATTATGGATGGCCGTTATGTGCCTAACTTTGCAATGTCACTTAATGACCTGCGATATATAAGGTCGGCTACAGATAAGCCTATGGATGTTCACCTTATGATAGAGCATCCTAATACGTATATTAATCTCTTTCTGGAGTCATTAAGGAAAGGGGATACAGTGTATATCCATCCTGAAGCAGAGTATCATCCGTCAACAACACTGCAGAAGATAATTGATGCAGGAATGGTTCCGGGAATAGCAATTAATCCGGGGACAAGTGTTGAGACAGTTATGGAGATGCTTCAGATTGTAGATAAGGTTCTTGTAATGTCTGTTAATCCAGGTAATGCAGGACAGATGTATCTTCCTTATGTTGGGAAAAAGATAGAAAGACTTCTTAATATCCGTAAAGAGATGGATTTTGAGGTGTACTGGGATGGAGCGTGCAGTGCAGATAAAATTACCACATTTGCGCCAATGGGGGTTAAGGGGTTCGTGCTTGGAACAACACTTCTTTTTGGCAAAGACAGACCATATGGGGAGATTTTAAGGGAGATAAGAAATTTATGATAATAGACAATAATCCTGTTATGATGGGGCAGGATGAGATAATCAGGCTTGCGACAGAACTTGCAGAGGCTGTTGATAATAACTGGCTTGTAGATGGTGAAAAGGCAGCCGGATATACATACGCCCATCTTGTTGCCATGTTTTTTGCTACAGGCAGTATGGAAGATGGAAACAAGCTTTATAATTATTGCTATGATGCTGCAATCCGATGTGGTAAGTCTAATATAGATAAGAGACTGCGTGATGGACAGAAGATAAAGGTTGCATTTCTTCCAATATCAGCAGCAGAGTGGCCAGCAGAGCGTATATATAAAATGTTAAGAGATGACGACAGGTTTCTGCCAGTTGTTGTTCCGGTTCCTATAATCGGAAGGACTAAGGAAGAACGGGGAAAGACATATTCCCAGACATATAAGTATTTTGAAGAGAATGGCTATAATGTAGAGCATGTGTATGACCCTGATACAGAGGAGATTACAGGATGGGAAGATATAGGTGGTGTTCCTGATGTAGTTATTCATGTTACACCATGGTATCTGGATATGGTAAAGAATTATCAGATTATTAATTTGCCGTTTTCAGTGCTTAATGTATATATATCATATGGGTTGACTGTTGGCAATTCCCAGACAGGAAGATTTGATGAATTATGTATGTATAACAAGGAATTTATGAATCTGTGTTGGAGAGTATATACAGAGACTAAGACAGATTATGAAGAGTTTATCAGGTATGAGGCACTTGGCGGAAAGAATGTCCGTAATAGTGGATATATTAAGATGGATTACTTCTATGATGAACACAGTTATACAGAAAAAGATATACGAAATATGTGGGGAATACCAGAAAACAGAGATGCGAATGGGTATAAGAAGGTTATTATTGCACCACATTTTTCAGTTGGGGATACTAATGTATTGTCGTTTTCTACATTTGACAAGAACATGTATTTTTACATATATCTTGCTAAGAAGTATAAGGACAGTATTTCATTTGTTTTTAAGCCACATCCGAATCTCAGGAATGGACTGGTTAAGCATGGATATATGAAATCAATTGATGAATATGAAGCGTATCTTGATGAGTTTCGCAGACTGCCTAATGCAAGGGTTCAGGAAGAGGGAAGCTATCTGGAATTGTTTGATACATCGGATGCAATGATAGACGATTCTATTTCGTTTGTAGGAGAGTATCTGTATACAGGAAAGCCTATGTTATTTCTTGAAAGACCAGAACAGAGATTTAATGAGCTTGGAAAGAAAATAATTGATGCACATTATAAAGTTAAGGGTACTGATTATTATGGAATAGATACTTTTCTTGAGGATGTGGTGCTGGCTGGCAATGATACAAGAAAGGCTATAAGACAACGCGTATATGAGGAAGAACTAGATTATGCAGGAATTAATGGAATCAAGGCATCAGACTACATATATAATGACATTGCAAATGCTTTATTAGGATAGAAAGGCATATTTATGAACGTAGCATTAGTATTGGCAGGAGGAACAGGGAGCAGGTTAGGTGCGGATATACCCAAGCAGTATCTTATGTGTGGTGGCAGGATGGTGATTGATTATTGTCTCGAAACACTTGATGAGTCTGCATATATAGACAGTATATGGGTTGTGGCTGATGTTGTGTGGCAGGATCATATTAAAAAGGTTGGAAAGCTGGCAGGATATGTGCTTCCGGGAAAGAACCGGCAGTTATCTGTATATAATGGGCTTATGTCAATAAGCAGGGCTTATGGAGAGGAAGATGTTAATGTACTGATACATGATGCGGCAAGACCGTTTCTTACAGGAGAATTAATCCAGAAGTGTATAGAAGCGTTATCTGGACATGATGGGGTTCTTCCAGTACTGCCTATGAAGGATACAGTATATTATAGTGATAATGGAAATACTATTACATCTTTAATCAGAAGAGAAAATGTATATGCAGGACAGGCACCTGAGCTATTCAGACTTAAGCCATACATTCAGGCTAATGAAAGCCTTATGCCGGATGATATTATGAATATTAATGGGTCAAGTGAACCAGCAGTCATGGCAGGGATGGATATCGTTATGATACCGGGGGATGAGAGTAATTATAAGATTACAACAAAGTCTGATTATGACAGGTTTGAGCAGAGGATAATGGGAGAACAGGTATGAAGGCACAGGTGTTATATGGCATTAATGACATGCGCTATGAGGATATTGAAGAACCCCAGCTAAAGGATGGCTGGGTTATTGTCAAAGTGATGGCAGCAGGAATATGCGGTTCAGATATTCCAAGAATATATAAGACAGGAGCCCACGTTCATCCAATAGTGATTGGTCATGAATTCTCGGGTAAAGTTGTTAAGACATATAATGGAGATTCTGACTGGTCCGGAAAGAGAGTAGGAGTGTTTCCACTTATTCCTTGTGGAAAATGTAAATGCTGTCAGGATAAGCGTTATGAGATGTGCAGTAATTATAATTATCTGGGATCACGTTGTAATGGCGGACTTGCTGAGTATGTGGCGGTACCAGAGTGGAATCTTCTTGAGCTTACGGAGAATATTTCTTACAGGCAGGCGGCGATGCTTGAGCCTATGGCAGTAGCAGTACATGCGATGCGTCAGTTCACTATAAAAGAAGGAACCAATGTATGTGTTATTGGAGCAGGAACTATTGGCATGCTGCTTGTTATGCTTCTTAAAGCATCAGGAATTCATGATGTATATGTATATGGCAATAAGGAATCGCAGGAAAGATATGCGGCAAAGATTGGTATAGATAAGGAACATTACAGTCCGCAGGATATAAATGCTGATTATGTTTTTGAATGCGTAGGGAAAAATGAAACAATTAATCAGGCTATAGAACTGTGCGCTCCGGCAGGGCATATTGTACTTGTTGGAAATCCATATTCTGATATGGATATACCAAAGGATATTTACTGGAAGATATTAAGAAAGCAGTTAAAGTTAAGTGGAACATGGAATTCATCATACACTGGAAACATGGATGATGACTGGAATTATGTGATTAGTCTGCTTAAAACCGGGACTATTCATCCAGAGTGTTTTATAACACATGAGTTTAATCTCTCAGATATTCAGGAAGGAACACGAATTATGAGGGATAAGTCACAGGATTATGTAAAGATTATGTGTATTAATGATTAATGGTTAATATAAGACGGAGGTCAGAGTGATAACAATTGATATTCTTTCTCCGGTTGGTGGAAGAACAGGTGGAATTGAAAATGTTATACGGGCGTGGACAAGGAAGCTGCCGGGTGATGAATATGACATAAGAGTTATTCATATGGCTCCGGGAATGAAATATCTTGAAGGATATAATAAAGCATATTCATTTGCCGAATGTATGGATGATAACATTAATTCAAAGCTTACACATTTTGCAAGAAATTATGCAGGATTTATAAACAGCTATGGCAGACCGGATATATGTGTGGCAACGAACTGGCCAGCTATGTGTGTTGTGGCAGATACGGTGAGAAGGGCACTTGATACGCATTTTATAATATTATCGTGGGTTCACAGTGATATATCGCAGTATCAGGCAGCCGGGCTAGGCGGGATTAATGAGATGTTAAAGGCTGATGCGCATCTGTGCATAAGCAGGAGTAATGAAGAGTCGGTTAAGGCGGTATGTCCGGAGGCAATAACATATTTGACGGGAAACCCTGTACATATGCAGACATTTGTCGGGAAAGATCCAGGTGTCAATACTATGTGTTATGTGGGAAGGCTGCAGGATGTTAAGAGAGTTGATATTATACTTGAGGCTTTATACAGAGCAAGACATAAGTGGAAGCTTAAGATTGTCGGAACAGGTGAGTCAGAGGATGAACTTAAAGAAATCGTTAAGTATCTTGGGCAGCAGAATCAGGTTGAATTCATGGGCTGGCAGGATAATCCATGGGAGAGTTGTAAGGATGCTTCTGCAATGATAGCTGCATCAGAGTATGAAGGATTCATGCTTACTGGGGCAGAAGCTCTTTCAATGGGCATGACTGTTATATCGACGCCAGTTGATGGGGTTACTGATTATGTAAGAGAAGGTATGAATGGCTATTTCTTTAAATATGAGGATGCTATAGGACTTGCAGGAATTCTTGATAATATATATGAAGGGAAAATGCCTTTGTGTGACAGAAAAATATGTCATGAATCTGTAGAAAAATATAGTGAAGAAGTATATTTTAGCCGCTTAAAAAATATTTTTGATTTTTTATTAAAAAGGGGTTAAGTATTTAATATTTCCTCCGATAAATAATACATAAGAAATAAACAATTTTTAAATTGATTATAAGGAGTTATTGATATCAAGGAGGAATTATTATGGTAGTACAGCATAATCTATCAGCTATGAACACAAACAGACAGATGGGAACAGTTACTAATGCCCTTTCTAAGTCTACAGAGAAGTTATCATCAGGTTATAAGATTAACAGAGCAGCAGATGATGCAGCCGGTCTTTCTATTTCAGAGAAGATGAGAAGCCAGATCAGAGGTCTTGATAAGGCATCTTCTAATGCGGAAGATGGTATATCTCTTATCCAGGTAGCTGAAGGTGCTCTTAATGAATCACATTCTATTTTACAGAGAATGAATGAGCTTGCAACACAGGCAGCTAATGATACTAATACTACATCTGACAGAGAGGCTATACAGTCAGAGATTTCACAGCTGACATCTGAGTTAGACAGAATTTATTCAACAACTCAGTTCAATACTATGAACCTTCTTGATGGTAACTTTACAGGTAAGAGTCTTCAGGTTGGAGCTCTTTCAGGTCAGATTATTAGCTTAAGCATTAACAGCATGAAGGCTTCAGCAATTGGTATTAAGGCATCAAGCATAAGTGTAAGTAGCAATTCAGCTGCAGGTAAGTCTATGTCACTTATCCAGCTTGCTATTAATACTGTTTCACAGGAGCGTTCTAAGCTTGGTGCTCTTCAGAACAGACTTGAGCATACAATTAACAACCTTGATACAACAAGTGAGAATACATCAGCTGCTGAGTCTCGTATCCGTGATACAGATATGGCTACTGAGATGGTTGAATACAGCAAGAATAATATTCTTTCACAGGCTGGACAGTCAATGCTTTCACAGGCTAATCAGCAGACACAGGGAGTTCTTTCACTCTTACAGTAATATAATTAAGAAATCAGGAGCCAGAACTGCGGTAATGTCGCAGCTTTGGCTCTTTTTTAATATATAGATGATGGGGGAACATATGATATTATTTTATCAGTGGAATGCATTTATGCAGAGAGGGATGGAGAATGCTCTCAAAAGATTAAATATAGAATATGAAGTGTATTATGATTGTGCCAGAGACTGGGATAGTGATAATGAATTTGCAGACAAATTCAGAAAAAGAATTACAGCTGGTATATACGATGTTGTGATTTCGGTCAATTTCATGCCGGTAATATCTGATATATGCAATGATTGTTCGGTTAAGTATGTATCATGGGTGTATGATTCACCTCTTCATATCAGACGCCTTGATACCCTTAAGAATAAATGTAATTATATTTTTTTCTTTGACAGGGCACAGGCGGATTATTATCTTGCAGATGGGGTGACAGGAGCAAGGCATCTTGCACTGGCTGCTGATCCGGATGTTTTTGCCGGAGTAAAAACAGGGACTTATGATTGTGATGTTGCATTTCTTGGGCAGTTGTATAAATCAGAATATCAGGATTTATGCAGGGGACTGAGTCTGTATAGCAGAGGATATCTTGAGGGGATTATTGCAGCACAGTCACAGATTAATGGTGGTTATATAATTGATGAGATGCTGACAGCGGATACGCTGAGATTGGTTAATTCAGACTTTTTGAAGGCAAGTAAGGGCAGATTTTCGGTGACTGGAAGAGAATTATCGTATACGCTTGCCAAGGAAACAACGGGGAGACAGAGGTATACAGCACTTGCATTGCTTTCGGACAGATGCAATGTAAATGTTTATTCAAATGATACGGATGGACGGCTTGAAAAGGCTTCGTTTTGTGGATACGTAGATTATTATGACAAGATGCCTGCTGTGTTCAGAAGCAGTAAGATTAATCTTAATATTTCTTTATGCACAATCCAGACAGGAATTCCACTGAGAGTGTTGGATATTATGGCGTGTGGCGGATTTGTGCTTACAAATATGCAGCCTGAGCTTATGGAATATTTCATTCCGGGAGAGGATGTTGCGGTGTATGAGGATATGAAAGATATGATTGCTAAAGTACAGTTTTATCTTGAACACGAAGAGTTAAGAAAAAGGATTGCACATAATGGATATCTGAAAGTTTGTGAAATGTTCAGATTTGACGACAGAATAAAGTATATGTTGGAGATAGCAGATGAAAAATGATATGACGGATGTTAAGATATCGGTAATTGTACCATGTCATAATGTTGTTGGAATGGTTGGTGAATGTCTTGAAAGTATTGTTAATCAGACGATAGGATTGTCACATCTGGAGATAATTCTGGTTGATGATGCGTCTACTGACAACACAGTAGATGTTCTTAAATATTATGAACAGAAGTATTCTGATAATATAATGCTGGTGTTATGTGATAAGAATGGAAGGCAGGGAACGGCAAGGAATATAGGAATGTCATATGCAACAGGAAATTATATAAGCTTTGTTGATTCGGATGACTGGATACATCCTGATATGTACAAGATTCTTGCTGGTATAATGATGAATAATAACTGTGACATTGTGCAGTTCAGATACAAGGAAACGAAACAGCTGCCATCTGATTATAACAGGCATATAGATAATGTTGATGTAAAGATATATGATTATGCAAAGGATAGAAAAAAGTATCTTCTGGATTCATCTATACTTAATGAGTTATGTACAACCAAGTTATACAGCAGCCGGCTGATAGCAGAGGCGGGTGTACGTTATGCAGAAAATGTTGCATATGAAGAGCCGCTTTTTACATATCCGTTGAAGTTCTATGCAGACAGAGTTGCTGTAACACAGGCACAGTTATATTACTATAGATATAATGAGAATGGTACAATGCTTTCTTACATGAATAATCCTTCAACAATGGTACAGCATCTGCAGGTGCAGCAGGATGTGTATACAAGAATGAGTAATTCTGGATATATGGATGAATTCAGGGATGAGATTAACCTGTATTTTTTACATTCATTTTATGCAGAAACATTTTATTTTATGGCAGCAAGAAGGATGCCGATGCCGGCTGTTATGTTAAGATACATGATAAATGTTGTTAAAAAATATATTCCGGATTATAAGGATAATCCATATATCGGATATCCGGGGGTAAGGGAAGAAATGGAAAGTCTTAAGCTTATAGACTGTGCTGGCCTGTTAGATGATGAACTTGAGAAAATGGCAGCAGATTATATGAGAAACTGCATTTAAGGAGAAATTCGTGAAGATATTATACATGGAATGAGATTATTAAGAACGACATATGTGATGCCATGAAAGCTTACGGACATGAGGTTAAGCTGCTGTCATATGAGATTAAGAGCTATATTAAGGATATTGAATTTCTTAATATTGTTGAAAATGAACTGAATAATGGCAGGAATTGTGGAAAACCATATGATTTTATATTTTCATGTAATTTTATGCCTGTTATATCTAAAATTGCGCTGAGAAATAAGATTCCATATGTATCATGGACATACGACAGCCCATGTATGACTATGTATTCTGAAATGATATATAATCCTTATAATTTTATGTTTCATTTTGATTCTTCAGAGGTTGAAAGAATCAGGAAGTCAGGCGTGAAGCATATATATCATCTGCCGTTGGCTGTTAATGTGAGAAGAACAGATGCTCAGATCAGGGCATGCGCAGATAATGTCAGTCCTGCACTTATTAATAAAGGCGTTGCATTTATGGGGAATCTGTATAACAATGAGCCGGATTTTGTTGAGAGTGTTGCAGGGCTTCCGGATTATGAAAAGGGATATATCAATGGAATTAAGCTTGCACAGCTTACAATGCCGGGAAGTGAGCTTCTGGAAGAAATGTTTGACGATGCTCTGTGTGACAGGCTTAAGAAGTATGTCAGCTTTTCAAAGGAAGAGGAATTCTTTGTAAAGGACACAGATATGATTCTTAATATGTTAAAGAAGAATATTTCATCAATGGAGAGAATCGGAATATTAAGGGAGCTGTCGGAAGTATGTGATGTGACGCTTTATACCCAGTCATCAGGATGTGATATGAGGGGTGTCAGAGTGAGAGAATATATAGATTATGAGCGGGATATGCCGGTCATGTTTGCCAATTCTGCAATTAATCTAAATGTTACGTTGAGGAATATCAGGACAGGAATTCCACTGAGAGCGTTAGATATAATGGGGGCAGGAGGATTTCTTCTTACCAATTACTGCCCTGAACTGAATGAATATATGACAGAAGGGAAAGATTTTGTCTCATATATTGATGCCGGAGACTGTTGTGAGAAGGCAGTATACTATATAGAACATGAGGCTGAAAGAAAGAAGATAGCAGCTAATGGACATGATAGAATACTTGATATGTTTACATATGAACATCAGATTAAGAAAATGTTTGATGTTATCAGAAAGGAACTGTGACAATGAATATACTTATATTTGAATATAAGAATTTCGGGACGGAGGATATTAAAGAATGTTTTGAAAAAAACGGACATAAATATGTTGTTGTGGAAACTAATCTTTACAGGGACAGAATAAGCCCTGAGTTTGATAAAATATTTGATGATAAGTTCGGACAGGGAGTTGATAATGAGCCTTTTGACTGTGTGTTTACATTTAATTTCAGTCCGGTAATATCTAATAACTGCAAGAAAAGAAATGTGCCATATATAGCATTTGTGTATGATAGTCCACAGGTTCTTCTGTATTCATATACTATTATCAATCCGTGCAATTATGTGTTTATATTTGACAAGACACAGTATACGGAACTTAAGATGGCGGGCATTAATACTGTGTATTATGCGCCTTTAGCGGTTAATGCTGACAGAATGAAACGCATGCTTGATAAGACAGGCTGTTCACATAATAATGACAGATTTAAGGGAGACATTGCGTTTGTTGGATCAATGTATAATGAAAAATACAATCTTTTCGACAGACTTGAGGGCATAAATGATTTCACAAAAGGATATCTTGATGCGATAATGAAGGCACAGAGAAAGGTGTATGGATATTTCTTTCTTGAACAGCTGTTATCCGGCGAGGTTCTTAAGGATATGATTAAGAATTATCCAGTTGAACCAAGTAAGGACGGAGTTGAAACAGTTTCTTATCTGTATGCTGATTATTTTCTTGCGAGGAAGATGGCATCAGATGAAAGAATGGATATAATGAAACTGCTTGGAAAGGAGTTAGGAGAGCAGCACAGGATTAATCTGTATACACCTAATCCGACTCCGGGACTTGCAGGTGTTAATAACTGTGGCCCTATAGATTACTATGATGATATGCCGTATGTATTCAGAAATTCAAAGATTAATCTTAATATTACTCTGAGAAGTATCAAGTCAGGTATTCCGCTTAGAGGAATGGATATAATGGGAGCAGGAGGTTTTCTTATGTCTAATTATCAGGAAGATTTCTTTGATTTCTTCGTTCCGGGAGAAGACATGGTATTGTATGAGTCAGAAGAGGATCTTATCTGCAAATGCAGGTATTACCTTGATCATGATGACGAAAGGGAAGCTATAGCAAGAAGTGGAAGTGAAAAAATAGCGGAACATCATACATATGATGTCCGCTTTAATGAGATTTTTAATATTGTTTTTAATTAAGAGAAAGCTTTGTCTATTATCTGCAGAAGACGAATGTCGTATGTGTGGTATTTTGCAATGGTTTCATATCCATTATGGGCTATTTCGAGACGTTCATCTTCATGCCACAGGTAATATGTACAGAGCTCTTTTAAGTGCTCGGGACTTTCGTAGGCAACCAGATCTTTTCCGATACTAAATATTTCAGGAAGCTCTGACTGATAGTTGGTTATAAGAAAACCTCCAGCCCCTAATACATCAAATATTCTGAGTGGTAGTCCGGAGCGGATGGACTTGGCTGTTATGTTGAGGTTGATTTTACTGCAATTAAATATAAGAGGCATTTCATCAAGCGATCTTGCAAAACCACAGTTGTGAATGTGTGGCATGCTGCTTGTGTCACTTCCTGTATATATATTGACTTGAAATGAGTCTGACAGCATTCCAAGAAGCCTCAGCCTTTCCTGTTCGGCGACCTTCACACTAAGATAGTACTGGGCAACAAGCGCTTTGACATCAGTTCTTGAACCTGGCGGGAATTCATAGTGTGATGGTATGCATGACAGAAGCCGTTCTGCTGTTTCATCAGTAAGTATATTTTCTATAAAGTTATAACCATAAACCCATATCTGTGAATTGATTATTCCATCAACAAAGCCTTTGTCATAGTCAGACAGGACGGCATTGTTGAAATGACATTTTTCCTGATATGTTGAACCTATAAATGAAATGTCGCTATTGTATTGACTTGACTTATCCTTACTTGCTGATGATATTACCTTGTTGCTGCGGATTAGGTTTGTGGCAAGAGGAATATGGAAAATATGTCCGTTATTATAGCGACAGAATTCGTTATAGAGCAACCTGTCAAATAGAAATACTCTGTTCACATTATTGGATAGTGCATTAGAATACAGTTCCAGTACAGGGCTGTCGACAATAAGACTTATGTATATCAGTCCGGTTATCTGGCAGATATCAGACAGCCATGGGAAGAAATTGATTGTGAACACAAATGAATAATTATTGCCTGTAAGTCTTGGTGCAACTATGGCAGAACATTGCGATGGCATCAGATTTTTGTTATATATTTCTGCAGTTTCTTCATCAACTTCAAGACCAATGCGTCTGAAAGCATCTATTACATCTGGTTCACACAGACTTCCATATCTGTACATGAATATTTTCATTATGAATTTTATCCCCTTTCACATAACACTGTATGTTGTATATATGTTTTATGTAATATAGTTTATTATATATTAATGATATTGGCAATTCATAAGTCAAATGTTATAATTTTATATTATTATATGTGTCAGGTAATTATAAAGGGGGATATACGTGAAGAAGTTAAGTGTAATTGTACCATGCTACAATGTAGGACAGTATATTGACCGGTGTGTGGAATCGCTGACAAGCCAGACACTTGATAAGTCACAATATGAGATAATTCTGGTGGATGATGCTTCAACTGATGATACGTGGAAACATATTGAGGATTGGGAAAACAGGTTTCCTAATATTATTATTACAGTTCATTGTGATGTTAATGGTAAGATGGGACGTGCGAGAAATATCGGGTTGACGTATGCAAGTGGTGAATATATAGGATATGCAGACAGTGATGACTGGACCGAGCCTGAGATGTTTGAAAAGATGCTTGAGGCAGCAGAGAATGGCAAGATGGATGTTGTTGTGTGCAAAAGCATAAGGGATCACGGCAATGATTATGACAAGTCGAAAGCTGGTACGGGCAGAATTGATGTTATGAATATTGATTCTGAAGTTAAGAGAAAGGAATTCATAGTAGCCAATCCCATGAGTTATGCTGTGTGGGATAAGATTATCAGGCACTCATTGCTTTCTGATAATAATATTTCGTTTCCTGAAGGATTTGCATATGAAGATATATATTATGGAACTTTGTTGCATTTGTACGCGGTAAAGATTGCATTTGTTGATTCTGTATTTTATCATTATTTTGTTAATCCAAAGTCTACAGTTTTATTAAAGGATGTTGGATATCATAAGGATATAATGAGTGTTAACAGGATGCTGTTTGAGGAACTTAATGCAAGAGGATGTTTCGGCTTATATCATGATGAGCTGGAGCTGGATTTGCTGTTTACCTGGTATCTGGGAACAGTCAAGGTCATATGTTTAAGATTTCAGAAACCACAATATGATATGTTTTGCAGCTTGAAACAGGAGGTGCTGGAGTGCATGCCTGATTGTTTTGACAATCCGTATGTTGCAACGAGCATGAAGGAGTTTTATCAGCTTCTTGTACAATTATTAAAATGTAATGTAACGGAGAATGAACTGATTCAGATAGCAGATAATTTTAAGAAAATGTAATACTATATTACATGTGATGATTATTATAAAGGATGGAAAAACAATGACAGATAAGAATACATTTTATAATATGTTAAAGAGTAATGCCGAGAGCCAGCCAGACGCTGTGGCTGTCGTTTATGATACGATGAAAGTTACTTATGCGAAGCTTTTTGATGATGTGACTAAGAAGGCATTGCATTTTCAGAAATTTGAAGGAAAGAGGATTGCAATATTTGGACCAGCTTCATACAGATGGATTGTTAATATGTTTGGAACGATTGTTGCGGGAAAGGAGCTTGCACTTGTTGATTTCTTCCTGCCTCATGATTCACGGGTTGACCTTCTTAAGAAGACTGAGGTGGATTATACACTGACTTCTACTAATCAGTATATTCTCTCTGATGAGAATTCAATTATTATATCAAGTGCTGAGAAAGATAATGTTGACGGGCTTATATATGATGAGAATACGCCGGAGGGGGATATTATCATGTTTACAGCTACAGCTAATGAATGTGACAAGCCGGTTGTTCTGTCTATTGATAATATCCTTAATGCGGTTATGGCGATAAATAGCAGGGTTGAATGTACAAGTGATGATATTGTGCTTGCACAGATTCCGCTTCATAATGAATTTGGATTTATATACAGCCTCATATGGCCTCTGTATAATGGTGCTATGGTGTGTATAGGCAGAGGCTTAAGACATGTTGATGCAGATACTTATTATTATAATCCAACTATTCTTATAGGTACTCCTTCTATGATTGACTATCAGCGAGCTATAAGTGGGTTTAATAAAGAACTCAATACTATTATCATAGGTGGTGCAAGCTGCCCGTTCAGACTTTTTGAGAATCTCTGTGACAGTGATTTGAAGGTTTATAATATATATGGAATGACAGAGACTTCGGGTTGTGTAGGGGTTAATGAGCTTTACGATGGTTCGTATACTCTTTTTGATAATAATGCAGTATCTATTGCTGATGATGGAGAGATTATTGTAAGTGGACCATGTGTCATGAAAGGCTATTATAATGACGGGGAGTCTACTGAAAATGTATTAAAAGACGGTGTGTATCATACAGGTGATTACGGAAGGATTAACAATGTCGGCAGACTTGTTCTGTTGCAGCGTAATCCGGATATTATTCTGCTGCCTACAGGTGAGAAGATAAGCCGTGTAAGAACTAATGAACAGATTACAGCTATTAATGGAGTTGCAGAAGGATTTATAACATTTTACAATAACAGGCTTACGGCGGTTATTGTGCCTATTGATAAGAGTGCATCAGAAGATATATTTAAACGCCGTATTGATAAGTATAATGAGAAGAAGGGCTACCGCTGGGAGATTCAGAAGATTGTGTTAAGAAAAGAACCTTTGCCAAGAAATTCTGATGGCACGGTTGATGAGGAAGCTGTATGTGAGCTTATTGGTGATTGATATTAATTTTCCACCAATCCAGCCGATATATATTCAAAAGGTTCATAAAGAAAGGTGATTAGAATCATGGATGATTACAGACAGCAGCAGATGGATGTACTTAAGGAAGCTGTTCCTTACAGCGAGAAGCTTATTGGAGCAATAGAGAAAGTCTCAGATGAACTTGCGGGAGTTCCTTTTCCAGAGACTCATGATGCAGTGAACGTTATTATTGAAGGCCTTAACTGGCTTTTTGAAGTATATAATGGAACTAAGGATATTATTGAGGCTGGGGCAGTTGACGAGGCAGAAGCTAATTCTGGTGTTAAGGAGCTTTCAGAGGCTGTAAAGGCTGATGATGATGTGGCTGTTTCTAAAGCACTTGTAAGACTTAGTACATTTGTTAAGCAGTTACATGATGCAGGAAGCAGACTGATTAATGAATAATAAGAAACATAAAGGCATCCGCCGGTTTATGTATTACATGAACCAGACGGATGCCTTATTTTATATTATGGTAGTTAGATATAGCCATTGAACATCATGCCTGAGTAGGCAGAAAGATTATAAGGGTCATTCACAGGCTTATGCGGATTCTTATAAGCGACAATCTTATTGTTTACATAGTTCATAGGGTTGATGGAGATATCATCAGCCTTTCTTTGGATTGATTTCTTGAATGAATCCAAAGCGTTAAATACATCGGAAAGTGTGCCGTCAGAAGCAGCTTTCTGAATAACCGCCTTATTAACTTCAATTGTTCCAGAGGAATCAACAGTTAGACCATTCTTTTCAAGCTGTGGCTGGTAAGCCTTCATTATTCTTGAAAATTCTTTCTTTAACTTAGCGTTTCCCTCAAACTTATCGTTCTCTTTATCAGCAGCAATTGAAAAAAGCCTGTTATATCCTGAAACAAGTTCGCCAATACTTTCTGTTATCGAATCAGTATCTTCCCTGAGACTTATGGTTACAGGCTCCTCCGTAGTACTGTTGAAGTTTATTGCAAATGCTTTGTTAATTGTAATATCGTTAGATGCCGAAGACCGTTCCTCTCCATTAATTGAAAATATTGCATTAGATGGATACTGTGATACTCTGTCTAAGCCAAATGCATTAATGAAGTTAGTATTATTCTTCATTGTTGGTTCATCAAAGCCTTCAACGAAATCAGGATTATTGGTCTGGATATCATTGTTAGGACTGATGTTAAATATTGTTGGCTTAATACCGCTTATACCAGTCATGTCTGAAACTATTGAGAGAGCAGTGTTGCCGAGGCTGTCTTCATTGACGTTGGCTGCTAATCCGATGTTCGATCGGTTGATGAGTCTTGCCAGCTTATTCTGTATGTCAGAATTACTTTCTTCCTCATCTACCGTAAACTGGAATTCATAGGTCAGGTTATTGATGTTAAGGTCAAATGAATAATCACCTGGTTCCACAGCGCGATTGTTAGGCTGTAAGAAATTACCGGTGTTAATCTGGCTGGTTGCCAGCTGCTTTACATCAATTTCAAAGCTTGAACTGTCAGGTGAAGTGCTGTCGCCTATGTATTCTGCGGTTACACTTTGTGGGTTGCTGGATACTGCTGATTTCTTAAATACCATGCCGTGACCGTCGCTTCCTGAAAGCTCGTTGGCAATGTTACTTAATTCTCTGGCGTTCTCTTTAAGGTCGATTGCATATTTCTGTGCGGCCTCTGACATATCTGTCTTATATGTAGGAGTCTGACTGTTAGATTTCAGAACTCTGCCATATGTATTCTTTAATTGTGCTTTAGTGTGTGTATCGTACTTTGAGTTAGTCTTATGTCCATACTGGGCAAGATAATAGCTGTACACGCTGCTGATCATAACAGTCACCTCCTTGTCTGTAATAATCGGTAGAAAATGTAAGGAAATCCATTTCCTTATATATATCGTATGTTTTTGTACAAATATTATAATATGAAGTCCATTTTTTGTCACTATATTTTCTTTAAAAAAGTTGTTGACGAGTTGGAATGTACTGTGCTATATTAGAACGGCTATGGAAGCGGTCTTTTTTGCGTGCCTGAATTTCAACAACCCAACATTGATTAGGCGGGCAAAGAAACCAATTGGTGTTTTAACACCTACAAAAATAATAATTGGAGGTGGAAGTTGTGCGAGTAAAGATAACATTGGCATGTACTGAGTGTAAACAGCGCAATTACAACATGACTAAGGAAAAGAAAGCTCATCCAGACAGAATGGAAACAAAGAAGTATTGTAAGTTCTGTAAATCACACACATTACACAAGGAAACAAAGTAATTAGTACAGTGAGGAGTATTTCATGGGTGATACTGTAAAAGCTAAGAAGCAGAAAAAGAACTGGTTCAAAGGTTTGAAAGCTGAATTTTCAAAAATTATTTGGCCAGACCGTCAGTCGCTTACTAAGGAAACCGTAGCTGTATTGGCTGTGTCCGTATTATTAGGTGTAATCATTGCAGTTGTGGATTTAATTGTCCGCTTTGGAATTGAGTTCATTGTAAAATAAGGAATAGGTGATTGTATGGATGACGCAAAATGGTATGTAGTTCACACTTACTCAGGTTATGAGAACAAGGTGAAGGCTAACATTGAGAAGACAGTTGAAAACAGAAATCTTCACGATCAGATTCTTGAAGTTATCGTTCCACTTGAAACAGTAGTGGAGATTAAGGATGGCTCTAAGAAAGCTGCTCAGAAGAAAATGTTTCCTGGATACGTTCTTGTGAAGATGGTAATGAACGACGATAGTTGGTATGTTGTCAGAAACACAAGAGGTGTTACAGGTTTTGTTGGTCCTGGATCAAAGCCAGTACCACTTACACCAACAGAAATTAAGAATCTCGGCATAAGCCTTGAGGAAGAACAGGAAGTTAAGCCTGTTATCCAGTTCGCTGGCAAGGTCGGCGATAAGGTTATGATCCTCTCTGGTGCATGGGAAGATACAGTTGGTGAGATTACCAATATTAATGAGGGCAAGCAGTGCCTTACAATTAATGTTGAGATGTTCGGTCGTGAAACACCGGTCGAGATTGATTTCACAGATGTGAAGTTATTGTAAGAAGCAGTCCCGATCCTGGGACGTGGGAGACCAGAATGAATTAGCTTCGCTAATTCATTTGCAAGAATCACCTAAAGGTGATTCTTGGAAGATGGATAGCGGGTAACATTATTATGGTCGCCAATTACCACATTTATTTTTAGGAGGTGCCAAAATGGCAAAGAAAGTAACAGGATATATTAAATTACAGATTCCTGCCGGCAAGGCTACACCAGCTCCACCAGTTGGTCCAGCACTTGGTCAGCACGGTGTTAACATCGTAGAATTCACAAAGCAGTTCAATGCTAAGACAGCAGATCAGGGAGATCTTATCATACCTGTAGTTATTACAGTTTATGCTGATAGAAGCTTCAGCTTTATTACAAAGACTCCACCTGCAGCAGTACTTCTTAAGAAGGCTTGCAACATTAAGTCAGGATCAGGCGTACCTAACAAGACTAAGGTTGCTACTATTAAGAGAGCAGAAGTTCAGAAGATCGCTGAGCTTAAGATGCCAGATCTTAACGCTGCATCTATCGAAGCAGCTACTTCTATGATCGAAGGAACAGCTAAGAGTATGGGTATCGTTGTAGAAGACTAATCTACATTTGATTCATGATTATTGTGGGAGGAAAGATAGAATCCTTCCGATATTACCACTAGGAGGTTTATAATGAAAAGAGGAAAGAAATACGTTGAGGCAGCCAAGAATATTGACCGCCAGACATTATATGAAGCAGCAGACGCTATCTCATTAGTAAAGAAGAACGCTACTGCTAAATTCGACGAGACAATCGAAGCACATATCAGAACAGGTTGTGATGGACGTCACGCTGAGCAGCAGATCAGAGGAGCTGTTGTTCTTCCACACGGAACAGGTAAGACTGTACGTGTTTTAGTATTTGCTAAGGGTGCTAAGGCTGATGAGGCTCTTGCAGCTGGTGCAGATTTCGTTGGTGGCGAGGAGCTTATTCCTAAGATCCAGAACGATAACTGGTTCGAGTTCGACGTTGTTGTTGCAACTCCAGATATGATGGGTGTTGTTGGTCGTCTTGGTCGTGTACTTGGTCCTAAGGGATTAATGCCAAACCCTAAGGCTGGTACAGTTACTATGGATGTAACAAAAGCTGTTAATGATATCAAGGCTGGTAAGATCGAGTACAGACTTGACAAGACTAATATCATTCACGTGCCAATTGGTAAGGCTTCATTCACAGAGGAGCAGTTATCAGACAACTTCCAGGCTATTATGGATGCAATCGTTAAGGCTAAGCCATCTTCACTTAAGGGCGCTTATCTTAGAAGTGTAGTTCTCACTTCTACTATGGGACCTGGTGTTAAGTTAAGCACAGCCAAGTATGTGGGTTAATCAGATTTTTGATTAAAAACGGTTGACATTAATATATTTTGATAGTATACTATCAGCTTGTGAGCAGCATTTTGCTGTTAACATAATATTTTGCCGTAGACAGCAGGTCCGGATTCAGTATTACTGATGATGGTTAAAGGTAACACGCCTACCGAGGATTTAAGGATTTGATTAATTATTCCCTCTCTGTCGCTGGCAGAGAGGGTTTTGTTTGTAGGGAAACTATAGACGAATAATCTTCACTTAGGCAAAATCGCTTCTATATGAAGCAAGAATCTAACAGGAGGTAATTATTCATGGCTATTTTAAAGAATGTAGGCCTTAAGACATCTACTATCGATGAGATTAAAGATAACTTTGATGGCGCTCAGGGCGTTGTTGTAGTTAACTACAGCGGTCTTACAGTAGAACAGGATACACAGCTTCGTAAGCAGTTAAGAGAAGCTGGTGTGGTTTATAAGGTTTATAAGAACACTTTAGTAAAGAGAGTTGTCGCTGGAACAGAGTTCGAGCCAATTACTGACGCTCTTGAAGGAACTAATGCTATTGCATTCTGCAAGACAGATGCTACAGCACCTGCAAGAATCTTAGCTAACTTTGCTAAGACAGCTAATGCTCTTGAGTTAAAGTGTGGCGTTGTTGAAGGAACATTCTACGATGCAGCAGGTATCGCTACAATCGCTACTATCCCTTCAAGAGAGGAACTTCTTTCAAAGTTACTTGGAAGTATCCAGTCACCTATTACAAACTTTGCTCGTGTTATTAAGCAGATTGCTGAGAAGAACGAGGAAGTTGCTTAATCAGTTTAACACTGAATTAACTATGAAAGCAGCATAGATGCTCTTTCGGTTTTAGAATAATATTAAAAAGGAGATTATAATAATGACAACACAGGAAATCATTGAAGTTATTAAAGGTTTATCAGTATTAGAGCTTAACGATTTAGTTAAGGCTTGTGAAGAAGAATTCGGCGTATCTGCAGCAGCAGGCGTTGTAGTTGCAGCAGCAGGTGCTGGCGCAGCAGCAGCTGAGGAGAAGACAGAATTTGATGTAGAGCTTACAGAAGCTGGAGATCAGAAGGTTAAGGTTATCAAGGTTGTTCGTGAAATCACAGGTCTTGGATTAAAGGAAGCTAAGGACGTTGTTGATGGCGCACCTAAGGTTGTTAAGGAGCAGGCTTCTAAGGAAGAGGCTGAGGAAATCAAGAAGAAGCTTGAAGAAGTTGGAGCTAAGGTTACTCTTAAGTAATTCACTTGATTGTTCTAATGAATATAATAAGAAAGACAGCGGGCCTTCACGGCTCCTGTCTTTTCTTTTTTCTATAAATCACATCTTTATTTTATTATGCCAGCTATGGCTGAAATACTATTATCTTTATACAATTCTGAATATTCATGGAAATTTTTAAAAATCCCTTGACATATATATATCTTTGATGTACTATGGACAATGCACTATTGTGGTAAATTGTGCTTATTCTTTGCACATTTACTGATAATGTAATATATTAATGTGAAGAAAACTAAGGGGTGAAACGTCAATGGAGAAAAACAGATTACGCCCAATAACGTCGGGCAAGGCAATGCGTATGAGTTTCTCAAGACAGAAAGAAGTTCTTGAGATGCCTAACCTTATTGAGGTGCAGAAGGATTCTTACCAGTGGTTTTTGAATGAAGGCTTGAAAGAGGTCTTTGATGACATATCTCCAATTGCAGACTATAATGGAAGATTAAGTCTGGAATTCGTAGATTTTGCGTTATGTGAAGACGAAGTTAAGTATTCAATTGAAGAGTGTAAAGAAAGAGATGCTACATATGCAGCGCCTCTTAAGGTTACAGTAAGACTTCATAACAAAGAGACAGAAAGCATCAGCGAGCATGAGATTTTCATGGGAGACCTGCCATTAATGACTAAGACAGGTACATTTGTAATTAATGGTGCTGAACGAGTTATTGTCAGCCAGTTGGTACGTTCACCTGGTATTTATTATGATATACAGAAAGATAAGTATGGTAAGATTTTCTTGTACAGCTGTCAGGTAATTCCTAACAGAGGTGCATGGTTAGAGTATGAAACAGATGCTAATGATATATTCTATGTTAAGGTTGACCGTAATAAGAAGGTTCCTATTACTGTTCTTATCAGAGCATTAGGATTTGGTACTAATGCGGAGATTCTTGATATTTTTGGCGAGGAACCTAAGCTTCTTGCTACTATGGAGAAGGATACATCTACTAACTATCAGGAAGGTATTCTTGAGCTTTATAAGAAGTTAAGACCAGGAGAACCATTATCTGTAGAGAGTGCTGAAGCACTTATTTCAGGTATGTTCTTTGACCCAAGAAGATATGATCTTGCACATGTAGGAAGATATAAGTTTAATAAGAAGCTTTCTTTCAAGAGCAGAATTACAGGACAGGTTCTTGCTGAGGATGTTGTTGATGAGAACGGAACTGTTATTGCAACAGCAGGTGAGAAGCTTACAAGAGAATCAGCACAGGCTATTCAGGATGCAGCTGTTCCTTCAGTATTCATTACTGTAGAAGTTAAGGCTGCTGATGGTACAGTATCTGACAGAGTTGTTAAGATTCTTTCTAACCGTGCGGTTGATATTACTAAATGGGTTGATATCAGCGAAGAAGAAGCTAAGGAGCTTGGTGTAACAGAGTATGTATACTATCCTGTTCTTGCACAGATTCTTGCTGAGAATGAATCTTTAGAGGATATTAAGGAAGCTATTACTAAGAATATTGCTGATCTTATTCCTAAGCATATTACAGTAGAAGATATTCTTGCTTCTATTAATTATAATATGCACCTTGAATATGGTGTTGGTACTAAGGACGATATCGATCACCTTGGAAACAGACGTATCAGAGCTGTAGGAGAGCTTCTTCAGAACCAGTTCAGAATTGGTATCTCAAGAATGGAAAGAGTGGTCCGTGAGAGAATGTCTACACAGGATCTTAGCGGAATATCTCCACAGTCACTTATTAATATTAAGCCTGTAACAGCTGCTATTAAGGAATTCTTCGGAAGTTCGCAGTTGTCACAGTTCATGGATCAGAATAACCCTCTTAGTGAGATTACTCATAAGAGACGTCTTTCAGCCCTTGGTCCTGGTGGTCTTTCAAGAGATCGTGCAGGTTTCGAGGTTCGAGATGTACACTATACTCATTATGGTAGAATGTGTCCTATCGAGACTCCTGAAGGACCTAACATTGGTCTTATTAACTCTCTTGCATCTTATGCAAGAATTAATGAATATGGATTCGTTGAAGCTCCTTATCGTATTGTAGATAAGTCTGATCCTAAGAATCCAAGAGTTACTGATGAAGTGCGTTACTTCACAGCTGATGAGGAAGATGATTTCCATGTAGCACAGGCTAATGCTGAGATTGATGAGAATGGTTATTTCGTAAGAAATACTGTATCTGGACGTTACAGAGAAGAAACTTCTCAGTTCGATAAGAGCCAGATTGATCTTATGGATGTATCTCCTAAGATGGTATTCTCAGTTGCTACATCAATGATTCCATTCCTTCAGAATGATGACTGTACACGTGCCCTCATGGGTTCTAACATGCAGCGTCAGGCCGTACCTCTTCTTATGACAGAAGCTCCTGTTATCGGAACTGGTATTGAGAATAAGACTGCTGTTGACTCAGGTGTATGTGTAGTTGCAGAGGCTGATGGTGTTGTTCTTTCTTCTGAATCTAACAAGATTGTTATCAGAGAAAAGGATGGCAAGGCGCGCGAATACAAGCTTACTAAGTTCTCAAGAAGTAACCAGAGTAACTGCTATAACCAGAGACCTATTGTTTTCAAGGGTGATGAGGTTAAGGCAGGAGATGTTATTGCTGATGGTCCATCTACATCTAATGGTGAGATTGCCCTCGGTAAGAACCCTCTTATCGGTTTCATGACTTGGGAAGGTTATAACTACGAGGATGCTGTACTTCTTAGTGAGCGTCTCGTAAGAGATGATGTGTATACATCTATTCATATTGAAGAATATGAGACAGAAGCAAGAGATACTAAGTTAGGACCTGAAGAGATTACAAGAGATCTTCCTTCAACAGGTTCAGACGCTGTAAAGGATCTTGATGAGAACGGTATTATCCGCGTTGGTGCTGAGGTAAGAGCCGGAGATATTCTTGTTGGAAAGGTTACTCCTAAGGGAGAGACAGAGCTTACTGCTGAAGAGAGACTTCTTAGAGCTATCTTTGGTGAGAAAGCAAGAGAAGTAAGAGATACTTCACTTAAGGTACCTCATGGTGCTTATGGTATCGTCGTTGCTGTTAAGACATTTACAAGAGAGAACGGAGATGAACTCTCACCAGGAGTTAACAAATCTGTTCGTATATATATTGCACAGAAGAGAAAGATTGGCGTTGGTGATAAGATGGCTGGTCGTCATGGTAACAAGGGTG
>ULUL01046879.1_pt1 | contig 48850 bp, 46 predicted proteins | sample 1958481 | NCBI WGS metagenome assembly ULUL01 (sample SAMEA4835759, study PRJEB28245) | human gut metagenome | biome: gut microbiome; material: fecal sample | place: Denmark | collected 2008 | reverse complement strand
ACATAATGAACATTATGGGGCATTTTTTATGGGTAAAAATATAAAAAAGCCCTTTAATATTAAAGGGCGGTGGCTGTTGTCATTTGGAATTCAGGTAAAATGAAGAAAAATTAAAATTCAAGCGCAAAAGAAAACAATTCGCCAAGCTTTTTGTTATATTCCTTGCCGTCTTTTTTTGCAAAAGCATTTTTAAAATGGCTTTTTGGGGTTCCGTCTTTTGAATAGCTTGGGTTTGTCATCATAATTTTATGAGTTGAAGTGTCATATCTCAAAGGGAAAATATCATTTGTCTGCATAAAAGTGGGTAATTTATCTGAAGCTCTATAAAACCCAAAAAGCCCCGTATTAATTCTATTTAACCTTTGTTCATAAGTGATACCGCCTTCATAGTTATCGTTTTCAATTTCAACCCCCGGGGCATAAATTCTATCATATTTAAATTTTTCGGATAATTCTTTTACTTTGTTGAAATCATCACCTGTAATAAAATCTGTTCCCGTGTTTAGACCCATATTTTTATAACGGGCAAAATCATCCGTGCTTTTTTCGCCAACAAAACTTATATGGGTTTTTTTGCTCCTTTTTCTTATTTCATATAAAATGTGCTGCATTTGTTTATATTCCGGCAATGCACCGACACCTGTATAATTTTGAAGGTCGTAGCCGCCTATATGTTTGGCAGAATCTATAAACATGGCTTCAAAACCAAGTTTCATAAGTTTTGTACATTCATTTATAAAAAGTTCTTCATGGTCTTTATTTTTCCAATCAAAAGAAATATCTTGCCCGTTTTTATTTGCAATTTTAATTTGATCTGCAGAAATAACCATTCTAAAACCCGTTTTAATTCCACGAAACCAAGCAAGGCTGTTAAATGCCATTAACTGTTCTTCTGCAGAAATTTTTTCTTTTATATCGGTTGAAATAATGTTTTCACTATAGCCTGCATTTAATTTTATTCCGTAAATTGAATTTTCAATATCAGCAGGTTTTGCCCATCCGTCACCGTATATATTGGGAAAAACTTGAGATATTATTATGCAATTGGCCCAGCTGAAAGCAGATGGGGGAATAGCAGGCAATAATTTTATCATGCTGAAAATTCCGTTTTTACACTTGTTTCCATACATTTCTGCTATATATCTGTTATTTAATTCAATATAATTTGCAAGTCGCCCCCAATTGTCGCCATAGTTTGGTGTTGTTACATTTTTCGGGAAATTTTTATAAAAAACTCCGCTCTCACTCAAATTTATGGTTTTATTTATTGTATTTTTAACCGATAAAGTTAAAAGTTCATAAGGTTCAATATTTGCTACCCATTTTTTCATAAAAGCACGGTTTTGCCCCTTAAAAGCAACGGTTTCAAGGTTTTTTTCTTTTTTAAATTCCGTATCTTCGCCAAGCGCCAAAAGTAATTTATCGACAACGGTTAAACTGTTATTATCCATATATTGATTATGGACAATTGAAATTAATGTTACATTGGAAAAAAATGTATAATTAAATTTTTAAATTAATAAAAAAATCATCTGAAAGTATAATAAAAGCGCAAGTTTTACCTTGCGCTTTTTTAAATGGAACTTAAAATTTTAGTTTTTATCTTTTAAAGATAAACCGATTCTGTGTTCTTGAGGTGTGAATTTTTTGATTAAAACTTCAACTTCTTCACCAACTGTGAACATATTGTTTAAATTAACATGTTCATCTGAAATTTCATTTGAAGGAAGAAGTGCTTCAACACCGGGGTAGATGTTTACAAAAACACCGAAGGATGTGATTTTATTAACGGTGCCTTTTACAACATCACCTTCTTTTAATTTATCTGCAATTTCATCCCAAGGGTTTGCACCCATTCTTTTAAGAGATAATGAAATTCTTTTAAGTTCTTCATCAATTTTAATGATTTTAACTTGAATTTTTTGGCCTAATGAAACAACATCAGACGGGTGTTTAATTCTTTCCCAAGAAATTTCTGAAATCGGAAGTAAACCGTCAATGCCTTCAATATCAACAAATGCGCCGAAATCTGCAATTCTGACGATTTCACCTTCAACAACCTGATCAACTGCTAATCTTGAAATAACTTCATCAGCAACCATTTCTCTTTGTTGAGTATAAACTTGTCTTTGTGAAAGAATAAGTTTATTTCTTTTCGGGTCAACTTCTAAAATTTTAACTTCTATTTCTTGACCGATTTGGTTGTCGCTTGCTGTACCTGTTCTTAATTGAGAAGATGGAATAAAGCCTCTTAAGCCTTCGATTTCAGCAATTAAACCGCCTTTAACGGATGAAACAACTTTTGCCATAGCGTTTTCATTGTTGTTTTTGATTTCTGATAATCTAGCCCAAGCTTGAGCGCAAGATAATTTTCTTAAAGATAATGTTGCAATTTCATCATCTTCTTCATCTTTCATAACGTAAAATTCTTTTTCTTCCCAAAGTTTAACAACATCGTCAGGGTTTTGTTCAGAGAAGTTTGTAACTTCACGGTTAGGAAGAAAAGCTTCTTGTTTTGCGCCGATATCTACCAAATATCCGTCTTTTTCTTTTTTAACAATAACGCCTTTTACAACGTCTGCTACGTTTAATTTGTAGGTGTAGCTGTCAGAAAGCATTTTTTCAAATTCTTCTTTTGACATCATTTCTTTTGTTTCCATTTTATTTTTTACCTTTCTATATTGTTTTTAATTTTTCTTCAATTCTTTTGATTATGTAATCAGGAGTTGAAGCCCCTGCCGTTATTCCAATATTGTTTGCATTTTGAATAAGTTCTTTATAATTTTCAAGTTCAATGTCATCTTCAATATGCAAAGTGGTTGTTATTTTAGATAAAATTTCTGCTAAATGTGTGGTATTAGCGCTTTTTTTAGAACCTGCAACCACCATTAAATCAGATTTTTTTGCCATCTCTCTTGCTTCGTTTTGCCTTAAATTGGTTGATTGGCAAATTGTGTTCATTATTTTTAAATCTTTTACTTTGTCAATTAAATATTCAACCACTTGTTTTAAAAATTCAATTTTTTGGGTTGTTTGAATAACAATGCCGACTTTTTTATTTGCCTTAATTATTTCAATTTTTTCTTTCAGTTCATCCAAATCTTTTATAACAAGAACATTTTCTTTGTTTTCTGCCATTTTTTTGGCATTTTGTTCAATTGCCATAACCTCAGGGTGTTCTTGTCTTCCTAAAATTAAAAGAAAATATCCTTCTAAAACAAGGTTTTTTGCCGTGTCTTGAACTTTTTTAACATCGGGGCAGGTTAAATCTATAACTTCATAGCCCATATCTTTGATTTTCTCAATAGAATCTATGCTTGCGCCATGGCTTCTTATAATGCATATTGAATTTTTGGGGGCAGGATTTATTAATTTATCAACGGTTTTTATTCCAAGTTCGTCTAATTCTTTTATAACGGAAGAATTATGAATTAATTCCCCTAAAATAAAAATGTTTTTATCGGGAAAATCTTTTTTAATTTTTTTTGTTGTTTCAACGGCCCTTTTAACACCGTAACAAAAACCGGAATGGCGCGCAATTTCTATATTTTTTGTTTTATTGCTGCTAATTGAAAACAGCCCCTTTCAAATTAAAGTCACATTAAAATTAATGTGCTAAAACTATTTAACCATGGACATTTTTTTAGTACAATAGTTTTATGATAAAAGAAGATGTTATTTATTTTGGAAAAAGATTATACAATCAAGGCCTAAGCCCTGCTACAAGCGGCAATATTTCCTGTATTTCAGATGACAACAACATTTTAATTACGGCATCAGGAAGCGCTGCAGGCGATTTAACTTTTGATGATGTTGTTAAAATAAATTTTCAAGGCGAAATTTTGGAAGGGAATAAAAAAGCATCTTCTGAAAAAACCATGCATATAAAAATTTATGAAAAAAGGCCCGATATAAAAGCAATTATCCATTCTCATTCCCCTGAAATAACAGCTTTTGCGGTTTCAGGGTCAGAAATAAATGAAGTTATCATGCCGGAATTTGCCTTTTACTTTGGTTCAATTCCAATTTCAAAATATTACCTGCCATCTACAGTTGAACTTGCAGAAGATGTTGCCGATTTATTTAAAAATAAAAATGCAGTTTTAATGAAAAACCACGGCATTGTTGTTGGCGGGTGTGATTTAAAAGAAGCTTTTTATTCCCTGGAATCTATTCAAGCTTATTGTAAAACCTATTTATGCGCAAAACTTTTAGGCAAAGTTAAAGCTTTAAACAAAAAACAAATTAAAGAAATTGACAATTTAAAGCATTAAAAGTTTGCCTTTTTAAATATTTAAAAGCCAAAATTATTTAGCATTAAATGAATCGTTTTGCATATCCATATCCATCATATCGTCTTTTATCATATCTTCATTTTCGGAAGTTACAACATCTGACGGTTCGGTTTCTTTTTTCTTTGCAATTGGAGTTGAATATAAGCTATATGCAAATTCAGCATCATCTACATAATCGTTTGCATTTTTGTTCTGTTCATTCGTCAATAATTCTTTATATTTATCTTGCTGGCCATCAGGAATATATGGTAAAGGCCTGAAAGAATATTCGCCATCATCACCTATTGTATATGGAAGAAGCCTAAAGTTTTCAAGATCTTCTGCACTTATTAATTTTAAATATTGAGACGATTCATCTAAACCTGCATTTTCGTATGACTGACCAAAAGCGTAATAGTCATCATAATCTGCAACTTCATATTCATCATCATTATAAATTTCAGGAAGTTTCATAACACTGTCGCCATCTGTCATAATTTTTCCTGCGTTTAATTTTTCAGAATAAGAGCTATCAAAAGGGAACATTGAGGTTTGATTTTGAACTTCAAAGGGGTTTGTAGCGTCAACCGTATATGCATTGTCAAAAATACTTTGAGCAATTGTTATTTCTTGGTTTTTATCAAGTTCTTTTATATTCTCAATGTCATTATCTCGCCCAACCTTTTTTGCAGCAAGTGTTGCATTTTGAACACCGTTATCTTTAAGGGTTCTGATTAAGCTTGAATAATTAAATTTACCTGTCAAATCTCCTGACATGATAATCCTCTTTTCTTCTCTCTTTTGTATATATAAAGTATAGCTTTTTAAAATAATTGCCTTTTTGTAACATTTTGTTACAAATAAAAATCGGGCCCTATGAAGCTAAGTTCAAAAAGCCCGATTTATTAATGTTTTATAGACTATTTAATTTCTTCAAGTCCTCTTGTTTTGTTTTCGGTGATTAATTTTTCGATAAAATCCTCTTTTACCATTTCACCAATTTGGCCAACGCCTCTTTTTCTGATAGCAAGGGCGCCTGTTTCAATTTCTTTGTCGCCAACAACAATAACATAAGGAATTTTTTTATTTTGCAGGCAGTCTCTTATTTTATAGTTCATAGATTCAGCTCTATCGTCAAATAAAACTCTTAAGCCTTTTTGTTTCATTTCAAAGAAGAGTTTTTCACAATATTCATTGTGCCTTTCTGCAATTGGAACAATGGCTGCTTGAATTGGCGCTAACCAAACAGGGAAAGCACCTGCATAGTGTTCAATTAAAATGCCGTGGAACCTTTCCATTGAACCGAAAATTACCCTGTGAAGCATAACAGGTGTTTTAAGGGCGCCGTCTTTATCTTGATATTTGAGGTCAAACCTTTCCGGCAGGTTGAAATCTAATTGAATTGTAGCGCATTGCCAAGTTCTTCCGATTGCATCTTTAAATTTAAAGTCGATTTTAGGGCCATAGAATGCACCATCGCCTTCATTTATGTCATATTTCATGCCCCTTTTATCCATTGCTTCTTTTAAGCCTGCTTCCGCTCTTTCCCAATTTTCAAGAGAACCAACGTAGCTTTCAGGGCGGGTGGATAATTCAACTTCAAATGTCATATTGAAAATTTTCATTGCATCAACAACAAAATCAATAATTTCATTAATTTCACCTACAAGCTGTTCAGGTGTGCAGAAAATGTGGGCATCATCTTGAGTGAAGCCTTGAACACGGGTTAAGCCGCCAAGTGCGCCTGATTTTTCTTTTCTGTATACTGTTCCAAGTTCTGCCATTCTAATCGGCAAATCTCTGTACGAGCGCCTTTGAGCTTGATAAATTAAAATGTGGAAGGGGCAGTTCATTGGTTTAATTATGAATTGTTCGTCTGAATCTTCTTCTTTTTGAACAAAGAACATATTTTCCCTGTAATGGTCTATGTGGCCTGAAATTTCCCAAAGTTTGGTTTTTGCAATGTGGGGAGTATTAACAATTACATAGCCTCTTTTTCTGTGTTCTTCTCTCCAATAGTTTTCAATGTTTTCTCTTACAACTGCCAAATTCGGGTGCCACAAAACAAGCCCTGAACCAATTTCATCATGGATAGAGAATAAATCTAATTGAGTTCCCAATTTTCTGTGGTCGCGTTTTTTTGCTTCTTCAACCATTGTAAGGTAAGCGTTTAAGTCTTCTTTGGTTAAAAATGCAGTTGCATAAACCCTTTGGAGCATTTTATTTTTTTCATTCCCTCTCCAATATGCGCCTGCAACCGATAAAAGTTTAAAAGCTTTAATCGGGCGGGTATTTTCAAGGTGGGGGCCTGAGCATAAATCGTTAAATAAAACATTGCCGTCTTTATCTTTTGTTAAATATAATGTAGGATTATCATTTTTGTGTTCTTCTAAAAGTTCTGCTTTATAAATTTCGCCTTGAGCCTTAAATTCATCAATTTGTTTTTGAACATCTTCTATATAATGTTTTTCAAACCTTAAATCCATTTTAACAAGACGTTTCATTTCATCTTCAATTTTTTTAAGGTCGTCTTCACCTAAACTAACGCCTTCTATGTCAAAGTCATAATAAAAGCCGTTATCAATAGCAGGGCCAATTGCAAGGTGTGCATTGGGGTATAAATTTTGAACGGCTTGCGCCATAATGTGCGAGCAAGAATGCCTTAGGGTGTGTAAATCTATGTTTTCCATCAATTCTTTCCTTCAAAAATATTTAACATTAATAATTTTACCACCAACAATAAAAAATATAAAACAAGTTTAAAAGCCTTTAAATAAAGAATTTGCCCCCTATTTTTTTGCCGGTTTTAAAAATTGGTATGATTGAAATATAAGGAAAAAAGGGAAGATTATGACAAAAACAAATGAATATTGGATTTGGAAATCTGAAAAAGGAAAAAATACTTGTGAAAAATGCAAATCGCTTGATGGTAAAATATTTTATTTTGAAGATGAAATACCTGAAAAACCCCACCCTAATTGTAAGTGTGAAGTTGTAAAAGTAAGTTCTCAAACAAAGTTTGAACCTTGTAGTTGCATTTATGAATTAAACCAACTTTCAAAAAATGTTCAAGAAATTATAGCAAATTCAAAACCGTTTTTAGAAAACATTTATGAAATAAACACAAATTTAGAAATAAACGAAGAAAAAACAGAAGAATTATTAAAACTAGCATATTTAAATAAGAGTAATTTTGAAGATGAAATTCATAAACACGCAAAAAATTGTCCCAATTCTGTTGACAATGTATATAAAGAAATTGTGAATAAAATAATTGATTATGAAAAATTAAAAAAAGAAAATAATAAACAAGCAGAAAATTTATATCAATTAAAGAAAAATATTGAAAATTTTGATAAAGAAACAAAAAATATTTTGATTGATGTAGAACAATTAAAAGAATTTTCAAATGAAGAAGAACATTCAAAAGAAGAATGCACAATTTTAAATGATGTTGAAAAATTAAAAAACCAATACGCACAAATAAAAAACGAATTTGAAAATTATAAGAAACAAATTGAATCTTTAACTACAAAAACAATAAATATACAAAAGGCAGTTGAGGCAAAAAATAGTTCAGACGCTTTAATGAGCAATAAAAAATTGCCGTCGCTGATTAAAATTCCTAAAACTGAAAAATTATACTATGTTGGCGCAGCTGTTGTCGATAAATTTGGCTCTGAATCTGAAACCCTTAAACTTGCAAATACAAACCTTCAAAATGCTCTGCATCACTTTAAATACACAAAAAATAATCAGAATGTAAAAAAAGTAAATTCAATTAAAGAAGTAGAAAATTCCAATCTGGAAAAATTCATGTTGTCAGATAAAATACCAACAAATTCACGTGGGGTAATTTTTAACAACAACGCCGCAGAAACAAGAAAATTATGGCTTACAAATAAAATACAAAATTATGTAAAAATCAATGCAGAAAAGTTAAAAAGTAACAAAAATCCGATTTTAGAAATATTAGAATTTTCTTCAAGTGTTGATTTAGATGCCTATCTTGCACTTCAGCACTGCAAAATGTATAATCCACATATAACAAAAGACGGCTATTTTGAAGCTATAATATATGATTATTACGATTTTGAGCATAGAGAACCTGACCCAAATGCAAAAGGTATTATAGACAAGAAATTTAACTCCTTAGCAACAGAAGTAAACAACTGGGGGCACAGAATGCAGGAAAGGAAATTGCTTGAAAACTATTTTGTTATTTATAAAATAAGAGAAAAAATATGGTAATATAGTAAAATAAATGAATAAAAATATAAAAGGGCTATTAAAATATATAGCAGTAAAATTTTTTAAACAAATAAAAAAATATAATAATTTTATTCTTTTTCTGTTTATTATATCTTTTGGGCTTGCTCTTTTTTTCTTTTTGGAATGTTTTCCAACACCTCAAATTAAATGGAAACTTGCGGCTTTTTTGTTTTTTGTTCCTTTCTTATTTATTTTTTTAACAACAAGAAGCAAATTTCAAAAAGGCTTTCCGTTTTTTGCCTGTTTATATGTTATCGCTGCTATTTGTTTGCAATTTATCGCATCTTTTGTTTTAGCCATTGTTATAGCTCTTAGTGACACTGTATACAAAGAAGATAAACCACAATATTATGAAGAAGTGCTTAGCACAATAACGCCTAGGGGAGTAACTGCGCATTTTCCAAAAAAAATACCGGAAAATGCCAAAAATGTGCAAATGAGAGGAAGTTCACTCAGCTTTTTTGGCTCACAAACAATGATTCTTAAATTTGATGCAGATAAAACTTATATCGAAAACGAACTCAAAAAGCATAAATTTAAAAGTAAAGAAAACGGTGACCACACTGTTTTTGGTGCTTTAACTGCAAATGGCGAAATTAACCTTGATGATTTTACTTTTTATGTAATAGACGGGGAACTTGAAAGATGGGGGAATAATTACGGAATTGGAGTAAATAAAGATAAAACACAAATTGCATACTATTATTCAAATCCTGATTAAAGGCTTTAATATAATATGGCTATTTTCCAAAAAATAATAAATTCTTTTGTTTTTGTTTTTGCTGCTGTTGCCTTTGTATTTTGGGGCATTGCAGCATATACGGTTGTTTTTGAAATTATCAAAGATTATGAAAATTTTCCTGCATTATACATTAATTTAATTATTCTTTTTTTAATTGTTCCTTTTTTAATTTTTAAATGCCTTTTTAAAAAAGAAACAAATGAAAATAATTTTGATTATTTTATGTGGGGTTTAAACAAATTTTCCATAAGTTATTTAATAGCCGCTATTTCTTTATTCACGCTAAATTTTAGTATCAGGGGTTTTTTAAATTCTATTTTGTTTTTATTTTTAATTTTTGCAGGCTATATTTTTGTTTTAGTTTTAAATTGGCTTAAAAAATTTAAAACAAAAAAGTTTTTAGCTGGCTTTATTTCTGTTTTAATTGTTGCAGTTTTAATTATTTATGAATTATTTATATTGTTTATAAATGCTTTAGCGGCAGATTTTTTGGAACATTCCACACCAAAAGCAAGGTATCATTATTCGCTTTCAAAATTAACTGATAAAAAATACAGGATAGAACATTTTCCATCCAAGCTTCCAAAAAATATTGAAAATTATTCTTTTATAACAGGTAAAAGCTTTCAAGGTTATGATGTTTATTATTTAAAATTTAAAACAGGTGAAAATTATATAAATGAAACGCTGGATAAAAATAAAAATTTAATTTACAAAAAATTAAGCTGCAAAAAAGCAAATGAAGAATATAATTACATTCCAACAAATGAAATTGAAAACCCGATAAATTGCACAACTTATATTTTGAAAAATTTTAATAACGATGATAAATATTCATCAGGCATAATAACTGCTAATCAAAATGAAATTATTTTCTTTTATTCTAATTTTGACCTTAAAAAACTTTGAAACTTAATTATTGCAAATTGCAAAATAATAAACATCTCCGTTTGTAAATGCGCTATATGGGCCACAAGCTTTATTTGGCTTAAATTCTTCGTCAAATTCAGTTAATAATTCATTGTTTTTAGAATAAACCCTGCCTTTTTGAATATCTAAAATTTCTGCTTCATCACAAGATGCGCCAAATTTTGAAATTTCATAAAAAGCTTCTTTTGAATTTATTATTCTTCTTTCGTTTTTCGGATAATAAATTTTAAAATATGCCGTTTTAAAATTTTCCCCCTGTTTTATTGTTTTTAAATCAAGGTATGTATATCGGTTTATTATTTTATAATTCATTAAATCAGAAATGAAAGGCATTAAAAAATAAAGCGCAAGAATAAAAATTAAAATTAATAAAAATTTTTTCATACTGTTTATTATATAACAAGTACTGTAAAAATTTTAATATAGTAAAATAAAGCTTATGTATAAAGATATATTAGGTGTTATAAAATATATAATTTTGGTATTTGCAGGTGAAGCCATACTTATTTTCTTTCCTTATATATTTTTAGCGCTTGCAGGCTTTCTTGATGAGCATTTACCATTTGTTGGGATAATACTTGCAATGCCGTTTGTGTTTTTAGAAGGGGTTTTTTCTCTTTTTGGGCAAACAGATGAAGTTTATTCGAGCGCTTTATTTGTAATTGCACTTGTCTATTTATTTATCTGCTTTCTATACCCCATGCTTATAACATATCGTGAGATGGTGAACAATAACAATAAATATCTTAGTTTATTTTTTAATAACCCAATTTGCCCTACAATTATACTTATTTTATTAATTGCCCTGTATCGCCGCCACTATTATGATTATCACTATAGCCTGCCTATTTTTTATACATATTTTCTTATATACCCGACAATTTTAATTAATTGCATCCGCTTAAAATTTCCAAATTTTTTTAAGGAAAAAAAAGAAAACGATGTAAAAAAAATTTTAGGAATAACGGAAACAATCCTTTTTCAAGCAGCTTCCTTTATGTCATTTTTTTATATTATGGGAATAATAACAGGCGAAAATTTATTTAGGATTATTTTTAGAATAATTATCGCCTTTTTGCCGTTTTTGTTGGCTCACTTTGCAAAAAAAGAGGAAAAATTTCAAAATAAATTATCCTGCCTTTTGTTTTCGTTTTTTCTTATTTTCATTTTTATCCTTATTCAAGTTAAATATCTAAATGGAAACTAAAATTTTATTTTGCGGTAATTTTAACTTGAAAAAATATTGAACAAATTGTGGTATAATTTGGCTTGATGAATAAAGATGTAAAAGGGCTATTAAAATATACAACAATAATATTTTTTGCGCTTCTAACGCCGGTATTTACCTGTATGATGTTTGATGTTTTTCATCAATTTTCAGTAAATTTTTCAGAATTAATAAAAGATAATGAAATTAAAGAAATATTGGAATTAGCAAGCTTTTATGTATTTCCCGCAGTTATAATTTATGCCTGCAAGTTTACATTTTATACCCCGTATGCGGCAACAAGAAAAGCTATTTGTGAAAATTGGAGCAAATATCTAAACTTATTTTTTCAAAATTTAGTTTTTCCCACATTTTTTCTTTTCTTTTTAATTTATTTAGCCAGAATTTCTTTCCATGCAGATTATAGAGCATTTCTATTTTTCTTATTTTTATTAATGTTTTTGGTTTATTTGCCCATATATATTGCAATATTTCTTTTTAAAATAAAAAGGGGTGCAAAAAATGAATAAAGATATAATAGAATTGTTAAAATATATTGGAAAAATTATACTTATATATTCAATGCCTTTCTTTTTATTCTTTTTAATTTTTGCTGCCTGCAAAATAACAAATGCTATTCATCTTAAATATAATGCTTTTTCTGTTTTTGGAATTATTCTTGTTATAATACTTACAATTTTAACCATAGATTTTTATTTTACTCTGCCATATAAAATTACAAGAAAAGCCCTTAGGGAAAATAAAAGCAAATACTTGAACCAATTTGCCCAAAATTTTGGATTAACAACAATTTTGCTTGCTTTAATAATAGTTTCAAATTTTATTTTATATATTTTTCAAAGCGAAAATGCCGTATGCAACATTTTAAACTTATGTTTGCTCTTTTTTTCGCCTTTATATTTTATAATTTATTATGAAATGTTATCTTGCAAAAAAATAAAATAAAAAAGCCTCTAAGCCTAAAAACTATTTTGTTATTTATAAAATAAGAGAAAAAATATGGTAAAGTTTAATTTGATAAAAGATATAGGCAAATTTATATTATATTTTGCAACAGTTCTTGCAGGAGAACTGCTTGTTTTTATATTAAGCTTTTGCCTTTGTTTAAGGGTGCCTATATTTCTAAGTGAACTTTCAAGGTTACATAATAATATTACCGAAGGTGTATTTTGGAATATTGTTTTAATTACAATAATTTTAGTTTTTATGGTAAGCGTATCATTCCCGGTTGCTATAACCTTGTATGCCGCAAACAATGATGGCGGAAAAATTTTAAACGGTTTTTTTAATAATATTTTATACCCTACAATGGTTTTTATTGTATTAATTGTATTATGTATAATAATGTCTTTTATATATGGCAGATATGTTCTTGACTTTTTTTTGGCAATTTATATTGCATATCTTCCTGTATATTTAACAATTTTAGCAAGATACCTTTGTGTAAAAGTTTTTAAATTTCCCAAGAATAAAGAAGGCGGCAAAACGAAAAAAGCTGCAACTTTGTTTGCAAAAATTACGCTATTTTGGCTGCCCTTTTTATTTATACTTTTTTTAATAAAAGTAGCAAAGCTAATGACTTTTGTTTCTTTAACTGTTCTTTTGATAGGGTTTATTCCATATTATATAATTAAATTAATGCTGAAAAAATATGAAATGATAAATAATAAAAAGTTTCTATTTTTGTTTTGGATTTTTGCAATAGTTCTTGTTTTAATTTTTGCTTCTGCTGAATTTGTCTTAATTTCAGCAATTACTGCAGCAGCACCGATTAATTAAAAGCTTGTTATGCACCATAAAAAGAAAAAATATAGTAAAATAAAGCTTATGTATAAAGATATATTAGGTGTTATAAAATATATAATTTTGGTATTTGCAGGTGAAGCCATACTTATTTCATTTCCATTTGCAGGCTTAGTTCTTATGTGCTTTTTCAAGAACACTTACCATTTGTTAATACAATAATTGCAATACCTTTTGCATTGTTAGAAGGTTTTTGTTCTCTTTTTGGGCTAACAGATGAAACTCGTTTTTATATATTTACATTTCCCTATATAGTTCTTTGCCTTTTATATGTTATGTTTGTAACATATTGCCACATGAAAAATAACAATAACAGGTATCTTGGCTTATTTTTTAATAACATAATATGCCCTACAATTTTACTTATTTTATTAATTATTCTGTTTTATAATTTTAGTGATAATGTATTTGCTCTGGTTATTTTTTATACATATTGCCTTATATATCTAACGGTTTTAATTAATTGTATTTATTTAAAATTTCGAAAATCTTTTAAAATAAAAAAAGAAAACAGCGCACAAATAAATTTTGAAACAACGGAAACAATTCTTTTTCAAGCAACTTTATTTGTTACCTTTTTTTATATTGTTGGATTGCTATTAGGTATGAATTTTTATATGGCCATTGTTGGAATAATTATCGGCTTTTTGCCGTTTTTAGCTGCTCATATTATAAATAAAAAGGTAAAATTTCAAAATAAATTATCCTGCAATTTGCTTTCATTTTTTCTTATATTAATTTTTATGCTTTCTGAAATTATATATGTTCATGCATACCAAAATTTTCTTTTACGGTAATTTTAACTTGAAAAAATATTGAACAAATTGTGGTATAATTTGGCTTGATGAATAAAAGCATATTAATCTTTTATAAAAATATGCTTGCCGTTATCTAAAGTTACCCAATGTCCTTTATCGGTTTCGGGGTTACCAATGTTAAATTTATCTGTCCAATGAGCTTTTTTTGAATTATTTGAAGAATCATCTTTCTTATTGTTATTTTTTTGCTTTTCGCCGCTTCCAAGAATACCTGAATCAAAACCCTCTAAAAAAGCTTTGTGGTTTTCAATGCTCCAGTTTGAACTGTTTGTTTTTTCTTTTTTATCTGTTGGGGTTGAACCTGATTCGCCTTTGAAGCTTTTAATTTTTTTTAATAAATCATAAGCGCGCTCTGCCACCCATTCCTTGCGATAGTCATATTTTCTATCATCATCTGGTTTTGTAATAAGGTCTCCATTTTTCATCCTTACCATAACTTTATGTGCAATTATATCTTCTTGTTTTTCTTTGGGTAGTTTTATAAAATTCAATTCGCCATATTCTTTTTTTATTTCTTTTGCAATTTCTCTGCCTTGATTATTGTTCCAATAATCCATATTTTTTTCATCCTTGGGATTATTTGGCAAATTGCTTTCATGTCCTGCACCAGCTAATGCACTTGAAAATTCCCCCATTTCAAAAACCATTAAAGCCGAGCCAAAAGTATGTTTAAAAGCATCTGCTTCATTATTCCAATATTCATGACCCTTTTTATTGCTGATTTCAAAATCATATATTTGCTGATATTTTCTTGTTGCCTTGACCATTCTGTCATTAAATTCTTCTTGTTTTTCTTTTGATGACATTTCTATTGATGCACTATATTGTTTTTGGCGATTTTCTATATTATTCTTAAATCCTTCCTTGAAATTTTTAAAGCTTTCCATATTTTTCCTTTCTTTGTGCTAGTATATTATAGTGAAATTGTTGCCTTTATATAAAAAAAATAAATTTTTTGTTCTAAGAAAATATTTTTTCGCAAATATTTTAGCTTTGCTTGGGTTGTGTATAATTGCATATATCATCTGCTTTATGTCTGCAGATTTCCCAATGCCTGAACTTTTAACAAATTGTACCGAGCCTGATTGTTATTCGGTATCAGAAACAGAATTGCATTACAGGATATATTTTTTAGTAATTTCTCTTTTAATCTTGGTTTCCGCATTTTTATTATCACTTGAAATTTTAATTCGTTGGATGGCTCAAAAAATAAACCCGAATTTAGAAATACCAAAAGCTGTTAAAATTATTTATAACCTGATTTTTACTTTCGGTATAATAATGTCATTTTTCATACTTTTTTGCCCATTATTTGTGCAATAACAACTCCTTTTAAAGCGCCGTTTTTTGTATATTTTTATACTATCATATTTAAATTTCGGCAAATTTTAAAAGGGCGAAATGCTTATTACAGCAGACTCTTAGCTGTTTATATTTTTATGGTATAATTGCTTTTATGAAAATTAATTTTCCTGATTTGAGAAAATATTTTTTTGCAAACACTTTAGTATTAACCGGCTGTTTTGCTTTTTTTTATATGCTTTTTGACAGTACTAAAAATGAATTTATTTCTAATATGGTTAATATTTTCTTTATAAATTGCATTTTATTGTTTTTATTATTACTTGAAATTTTAATTCGTTGGATGGCTCAAAAAATAAACCCGAATTTAGAAATACCAAAAGCTGTTAAAATTATTTATAACCTGATTTTCATAGTTGGGTTTATAGCTTCATTATGCTTTATATTTTTTTTAGGGTATGTCTTTTTACAATATTCATTTTGATTTCATCAAATATTTTTCTAATCTTTTATAAAAATATGCTTGCCGTTATCTAAAGTTACCCAATGCTCATTCCTTTCTATAATAACTTATGTTAAAATTAATTTTATGAAAATTTGCGACCTAAAAAGATATGTAACTTTAAACATAGCGGCATATTTAAGTCTTTATTTTCTTTTTGAATTTGCAGTTATATTTATTGAAATTTATTTTGACCCTCCTAATTTCATTTTTTGCGATATTGTCTGCCTTATCGGGCTTCTTATTCTTTTCTTTATACCTTTTTGTCTTTTAGTTTTGTTTCCTTTGGAATTACTTATTGTTTTTTTGTTGAAAAAATGGTTTCCAAATAAATTTAAAAAAGCAGATGACAAAAGAACAAAATATGATATTTTCTTTACCGTATTAGTGCTTTTTAGCTGTTTCTTTATGTTCTTTTCTTTTATTATTTTTTATTCCATTCTTATTATGTAGCTTATATTTTTATACTAACATATTTAAATTTCGGCAGGTTTTAGAAGGGTGAAAGGTTTATTGCAGGCTGAAATTCGGCTTATTTAAAATTTCAAACAACCGCCATGGTTTAGCATTTTTTGGTTTATATTTACATTATCAAAATAAAGAACCCCAAGCGGCCTTTTGTAATAATCAAGCCCCATAAATTCAAAAGTTTGAACGTTAGAATTTTTATATAAATTAATTAAATATTTTTTTGAAAATTTGCCGTTTTTAATAACTTCATCTATTGTTAAATTGTTGTTATAGGCTTGTTTGTAGGCTCTGTTGTTTGGGGTTGTTTCATAGCAATCAATTCCAATTAGCCTTATTGAAAATATATTATCGTTAATTTTGGCTCTTATAGTGTCGCCATCTAAAATTTTTACAATCCTAACAGGCGTTTTTGAAACGGCACAAGAAGCCGAACAAAAGACAAATACAATTAATAATATAAAGGAAATTTTTATTTTCATATAAATTATTCTCCAATTATACACCCATTAGGGTGGTGGTATCTTTTAAAATTATACACCAAAATAGGTGGTGTGAAAAAAGATAACAAAAGACATATAACAGCATATAAGGTTCTTGGCAAAAACATAAGAGAAATAAGAACAAATAAGAAGCTTTCGCAAGAAGAGCTTGCTTATAGAATTAATAGTGCCGCAAATTACATAGGCTGCATTGAAAGAGGCGAAAAATACCCCAGCCTTGCCGTTATTTTCGATATTAAAAATGCTTTAGGCTGCAAAATTGAAGATTTGTTCAAAAATATATAAGTCTGCATTTAATTAACCCATTAAGACAAAATATTGCTCTGCTTTTAGTTTTTAATAAAATGCCTTTTTGTTTAAATCAAATTTCGGTGTATAATTAAAAGACTGGAACAAAAGGCAAGATATTATGAAATTTAAACCCGAATTTAAAGAAGCTGTTAAATATGCAAGCGAATATAAAATGCTTCCTGTTATGGCTGAAATATTTTCAGACATTAAAACACCTGTTAGTGTATTAAAAGTTTTAAAAGAAGCTGGGCACCATTGCTTTTTATTGGAAAGTGCCGAAAAATCACAAAAATGGGGCAGATATTCTTTCATAGGTTTTAACCCTTCGGTTGAAATCAGCTGCACAAACGGGGTTTTAACCATTGTTGAAGAAAATGAAGAAGAAAAAATTTATAAAACAACAAACCCTGAAACCTATATAAAAGAAATTTTAGAAGAAAATAAAGCCCCCAATTTTGACTGGCTGCCAACTTTTGCAGGCGGTTTAGTGGGGTATTTTTCCTATGATTTTATAAAATATATGGAGCCCAATTTAAAACTTGATGCAAAAGATGAAGAAAAATTTAAAGATTTTGATTTAATGCTTTTTGATAAAGTTATTGCCTTTGATAATGTTCGCCAAAAAATGATGATTATTGTGAACATTAAAACAGATATAATTGAAGAAAACTATGAAAATGCAATTTTAACCATTTCTGAAATTGCAAACTTAATTAAAACCAAAAACCCCGACCTAAACGAAAAAGGCAAATTAAAATCTGAATTTAAGCCTTTGTTTACAAAAGAAGAATTTTGTTCAATGGTAAATAAGGCAAAAAATTATATTAAAGAAGGCGACATTTTTCAAGTTGTTTTATCAAACAGGCTTGAAGCCAAATATGAAGGCAGTTTGCTAAATACATACCGCTACTTAAGAACAACAAACCCTTCGCCTTATATGTTCTATTTTTCATCAGATGACATTGAAATTGCGGGTGCTTCCCCTGAAACGCTTGTAAAATTAAATGGAGATGAACTTTCAACATTTCCATTAGCGGGCACACGCCCAAGGGGAAAAACCGAAAAAGAAGATATGGAGCTTGAAATAGAACTTATTCAAGATAAAAAAGAGCTTGCAGAACATAATATGCTTGTTGACCTTGGCAGAAACGATTTAGGAAAAATTTCAAAGTTTGGAACCGTTGAAGTTGAAAAATATATGAGCGTTGAAAAATTTTCCCACGTTATGCATATTGGTTCTACCGTTAAAGGTATAATTCAAGACGATAAAACTGCCTTGGATGCCATTTATGCGGTTTTGCCCGCAGGCACATTATCTGGTGCGCCTAAAATAAGGGCAATGGAAATTATAAATGAACTAGAAAACAATAAACGTGGCATATATGGTGGCGCTATAGGTTATATTGACCTTAGAGGCAACTTAGATACAGCCATTGCAATTAGAATTGCATTTAAAAAGAACAATAAAGTTTTTGTAAGATCGGGGGCAGGCATTGTTTTTGACAGTGACCCCGAGAAAGAATATATAGAAACAATAAATAAAGCAAAAGCCGTTATTAATGCAATTCAAAATTCAGAGGAAGAATTATGATTTTAATTATAGATAACTACGACAGTTTCACATATAACTTATACCAAATGGTGGGCGCAATTAACCCAAACATTAAGGTTGTAAGAAATGATGAAATTAAACCTGAAGAAATTAATATAATAAAACCGGATAAAATTATAATCTCCCCTGGGCCAGGGAAACCAAAAGATGCAGGAATTTCAATTGATGTTATTAAACAATTTGCACCAAAAATTCCGATTTTGGGTGTTTGCCTTGGGCACCAAGCAATTGGAGAAGCCTTTGGCGGAAAAACGGTTTATGCAAAAGAATTAATGCATGGGAAATCTTCTTTAGTTAAAATTTATAATGAATGCAAACTTTTTCAAGGACTTTCCCCAATAACAGAAGTTGCAAGATACCATTCCTTAGCTGTTGATTCAAAAACTTTGCCTAAAGATTTAACCGTCATTGCTTGGAGCTTTGATGATGAAATTATGGCAATTAAGCATAGAAATTTTGAAACCTACGGGGTTCAATTCCACCCCGAATCAATTTTAACCCCGATGGGCGAAAAAATTCTTGAAAACTTTTTAAAATAATTTTTAAGCTGTAAATTTTGCAATTATTTAATATTAATTTAGTATTTTGTCAAATATTCATTAAATAAATACTTTATATAACTATATAAAGGTGAATATGAACAACAACATTTTTATTCCAAGTGAATTTGGCAAAGTTTTAAATAATTTTGAAACAAACAATGGCATTAAACGAACCTATAATGCCCAAGTTCAAAATGCAAACAACGGGCAAGACACTGTTGAAATAGGCGGCAAAGTAAAAACAAATAAATTTGACGATAAAAATTTCAGAAAAAAATTCTTAGCCATAACGGCAATTATAACAGGCGTTCTTTTAGGATTAATTAATGCCAAAAAGGGCAAAACAAATGTAGGAGAGCTGCCATTTTGCCATGAAAAAGTTTTTCAAGATTTGCCTTCTTTAGATGAACTGGATGATATAGCAGCAAAAAAACTTCAAAAAATAACTTTAGATTACGGTTTTGGTGAAGACGTTACAACTGCAGATAAAATTAAAGATGCAATTAGCGACTTATTTTATAAATATGACAGCAGCATAGATACAGTTTCACAAAATGCAGAATCAGATGAAACACTAAGACAGCTTTTAAGAATTTTAAGCGGCAAAAATTTCCGCAACAATAGTTCGGATAAAGCACAAAAAGCAATGGACAGATACAATGCTTCCGAAATTTTAAAGAAATATCAAAGCGGCAGAGCTTCAAAAGAAGAAATTGATAATTTCATGAAAGTTATCATAAGCGAAACAGAAAATGCCATATTCCAAGACAATGCAATTTTAAGCATAATGAATAATTACAAAGGCCCATATAAAAACGCTACAAAACTAAGCACTTTGTTTGATTATGCAAATGAAACAACGGGCGCAACAGGATATAGCAGGCTAAGATTTACGGATATATTGCAACATAACCCCGAATTGCGTTTTTATGATGCTTACGCTTTTATGAAATCTGCCGAAAAAGGAAGCTTGCATTATGGTAAAAGCCACAAAGTAACAAATTTATACGATTTTCAAACCATTTTTGAAGATAAAAATTTAGATTTAAAAATATTTAACCAATGCTATAGAGAATTAAAAGGCACAGCTTTTGAAAAAATAGACCTTAACACTTTAAAGGAAATAGTTCTTGACCCTGATATAGATTCTAAAAAAGCAATAGAAAAATTAAACGCACTACCTGAAAAAGTATTAAAAAAATTCAGATTTAATGACGCAGTAACTTATTTAAGGTTTGAAAACTTTTTAGGCAAAAAGAATATAAACGAATTAACCCAAGCCGAAAAAAGAGAATTAATGAATAAGCTTATTAAAAACAATTCAAACTCTTTTGGCGGAGATGCCAAATTATTTCCTTTAATTCCAAAAAACCAAGAAGAATATTGCGCACTTTTAAATAAATTGGCAAAATCAATAGGTATTGATACAAAACCTTTAACCCCTGAACAAATGCAGGCTTTTAACAGCGGTTTATTAAGGCTTGAAAACAGCATTAAAGGTGTTGATATAGACAGTTTGGATTTATCTTTAACCATGTCAAGGCAAAGCTTTATAGATAAGGCAACAAAAGCTATGGAAGGCTTATCTGAAGGCGAACAAAGAAAAGTAATGGATTATTTCGGTTTTGAAATAGCTGATGGTAAATTAAAAGGTTATCCGATAAATGCAAACAATGGCGCAAAACTTGCAGAAATTGAAGATAAAAAGACAAAACAAGTTATAGAAAATTTAAGACAAACGGTTATAGATTTTTCAGAAAACAACCCGATAAAAACAAATTTACAAAATAAAGACTTCGAACAGGATTTAAACGAAATCTTAAAAGGCTTGCCCGAATTAAGACCAATGATAGGCAAAGTTCAACACCATACTCACGCCTACACTTTAGATAAACATACATTGAAAGTTTTACAAGGCGTTGTTAATAACCCCAAATTTAAAGATTTATCGGAAGAAGATAAGAGAATTTTAACAATAGCTTCCCTTCTTCATGACATTACAAAAGCAGAAGGCGTCAGAGATTTTGTTCACCCCATGGAATCTGCATTTGATGCATATTATATAATTCAAAAAATGAACCTGCCTGAAGAACAGCAATTAAAAATTTATGAACTTATAAAATCTCACAATTGGCTGGATAGATTGAATAACCCCAAAAACACGCCGGATGACATTCAAAGAATTGCTCAAGATATAGCATTTGATTCAAGACACACAAACACGTTTGAACTTGCCAAAATATTATGTGAAGCAGACATGAAGGCAGTTAAAAAAGACAGTTCTTTCTTTGAACACCACAAAAAAACACTTGATAAAATGAGTGCTGCGGTTGATAAATATATAAAAAGAATCCATGAAACTCAAATTATTCTTCCGCAAACAGTTATTCCAAAAGCATCGGAAATTAAAGACGGCGTTATAAAAGAAGCTAATGGAATTAAAAACACCGTTATTTATATGAACGATGCCGCAGACGATTTAACGCAATACGGTTTTTCACAAGGAACAACAAAAGGCAATTGGAGAGGGCTTGTTCATGCACTTGAAAGAGAAGACCAAATGCAAAAGTTTAATACCTTCTCTATTATAGACACGGAAGCACTTTTAAGTACATCATATATTGATACAAAAGGCTATAAAGTGTTTAGAAAACAAGGCTTAATTTTAGATGTTAACCCAAATGATATCCATGCAGGCTACTGTTCAGATTTTGGAACGGGCTATGGCAAATCAATAGAACTTTTAAAATCGGATTATTTATTCAATGGCCTTAGAAAATCAAAAAATTTGGAAAGAAATGCTTGGCGTTCCGATAGAAGCAAATACAGAGATTATATCTCAGGCCTTATTAAACACAAAATGGGCATTACAGATGAAGAATACATTAAATATATAGAAAAAATTCAAGGCTGCAAATCTTTAACAGATATAGAAAAGGTTGATGACAATTTTGCAAAAGCACTTAGAGAAGTTTTTGAAGAAATGGAATCAACAAAAAGAAGGGGCGGCAGACAATATAATGAAATGCTGGTTTCAAGGCCAAAAATTCAAGGTGTATTTGCTTATGATAAACCATACGAAGCAATTCCCGAATTTTTAAGAAAATATGCCCAAGATAACGACTTGCCGATTATTATTTTTGGTAAAGCAAAATAATTAAATTTTTAGATTGTACTAAATAAATCAGGCCCGCCGTATTTTTTATAAAGTGCATCAACCACTTTTGGGTAAGTTTTGCCTGCAAGCCTTCCTGAAATATATTCTGCAACAAATTCACCCACATTGTTTGTTGCATAATCTGAAACCATTTGAATAATTGGTTTTTCTTCAATTTCAGGTTCATTTTCTGCATAAAAATAAAATGCTTTCGGTGAGTCCATAACATGCAACAGGTGTGCAAATTCGTGAATCATTGGGTTTGTTGCCTTAAAAGAGGGGTGAAGGTTTATTTCTTCTGCCCTTCTTTCTGCAAATTCAAGGTTATCCCAGCAATATAAAGGGTTAAAAGTTATTACTTGCATATGGTCTTCAAAATAAGATTCATCTTTTTCTTTTAAGTCGGGAACTTTTTCTTTCTCAGGGTTATTATAGAAAAATTTAATTGAAAATTCGCCTTGTTGTTCGGGTGCACCCGGAAGCCGGCCAATATATAAGCCTTCAAAGAGTTTTTTGCCTTTTCCTTTATAATTTAATTTTGCAAATTCATCTAAAGCATCTTTCATAAGGTGTGCTTGTTTTAAATCAATAAAATCAACATCAATGCCATATTCAGCTAAAAAGTAACTTTGAGCATTATTAAGCGTTTTAAATTCAACTTTTTCAATTCCACCCGCATTTATTAATTTAGGATGTTTTTTATCTGAATATACGCTTAAAATGGGCTCGCCTTTATATTTTGGGCTATTATTTCTTTTGATATATGTTGTTGAACCCTTTGGCTTTGTTGTTATTTTTTTATATGTAACATCATCCATTCCAAAAAATTGTTCTTCTTCAAGGGCGGAACCATCTTGGAATTTATGAGAGCGCCTAAAGTTTGCATCTTGCATTGCTTCAATATAGCTTAATGATTGATAAGTTTTTTCTTTCTTTTTATCAAAATAAGAAGATGTTAATTCGCCTTCATTAAAATTAAGGCCAACTAATTTATTTTTTTTATTTTTTAATAGAACAAGCCCGCTGTAGCCTTTATTATCTTCAGGGCAAAACGCTTTTCCTTGTTGAATTATAACTTGTTTGTAGCGGTCATTTATTACAATTGATTTTGGGTTATTATAAGAACGATAGCCAAAAACAGGCACCATAACAGAAAGGCCTTTTAATTCGGGGCTATAGCAATCTTCATATTTTGGAATATCGGGTTCGTTTTTTCTTTTTGTAAAACGCTTTGGAATAATTCCTTTAAAATTTATATTTTGAGCTATGGGTGCAATATTCATGTTTTTATTGAAACCTTTTATTTAAAATAAATTTGGCCCTTTATATTTTTCATAAAGTTCATCAACTTGCTTTAGATAATTTTTGCCTGCAAGCCTTCCTGTAATGTATTCTGCAACAAAATCATCCATATTATTTGCAGCATATTCGCTAACTGTTTTTATTAAAGCGGCTTCTTTTTTAGATGGTTTTATCATAGAACATAAATAAAACTGTTTTGGGGAATTTTGAAGGTGCAGATAATGCGCCAATTCGTGGCAAATTGCATGGTAGGGGCTATATTCCGAATGAAAACCTTCCAAATAAGATTCTCTTGCATTTTGTTCCAAATTTTCCCAATCATAATTTTTATTAAATAAAATTTTTGCTTCGTAATTTTCAAAAAATTCTTCATCAAGTTCATTTGGGTCAACATTTGGGTCAAATTCGGTATCATCCGTAAAATATTCAACCGCTAATTCCCCGTTTTTATCGGGCTTTCTTTCGCATATTCCAATTTCAAGGCCATCAAAAAGTTTTTTGCCTTTTTCTTGATAGTCAAGTTTTGCATATTCATCTATTGCACTTTTTAAAAGGTGAGCCTGTTTTAAATTTATTAATTCGGCTTTTATGCCATATTCATTTAAAAAATAAGCTTTAGCTTCATCAATTGAACTAAATTCAAATTGTTCTTCGTTAAAATCTGCAGTGATAGCTTTTGAAACATCTTTATTTGTAACTCTTAAAAAAGGCTCGCCTTTATATTTTGGGCTATTGTTTTGTTTAATATAAGTTGTTGAACCCTTTGGCTTTGTTGTTATTTTTTTATAAGTAACATCATCCATTCCATAAAAGGCTTCTTCTTCAAGGGTGGAGCCATCTTGAAATTTATGCGAAAAATTGAAACCACTTTCTTTTAGGGCTTCATTTTGGGGCAGATACTCATATTTTTTATATAGGCCATTTCCTTTATAAGAAGCCGTTATTTCACCATTTTTATATTCAAGCCCGATAAGTTCATCTTTTTTGTTTCTAAAAATTGCAAGCCCTGTATATGGCCTTATTCCCCATTCAATGGCACGGCCTTTTTTAATTGTAACTTCTTTTTTTCCTTTGCCTTTGCCTGCAGCTTTAGGGCAAAAGAAAGATTTATAGCCATCAATTGGCACTTTTACATTTAATTCATTATTTTCTTTATTATGAACTTCCCCAAAGGTTTGAAAATCTTCTTTTTTAGGTTTTTTTGAAAACAAAGAAAACCCTAAAAAGGGGGTGTTGTTTTGTACTTTAGATATATGCATATTTTTATAAAACGTGAAAATAAAAAAATTTAATTTTTATAAATTCGAATTTAAACATTCAATAAAATTTTTAATGCATTCCATAGAAAGGCTGTAATATACGTTTAGCCCGTTTTTTCTGTCTTTTAAAATTCCTGCTTGTTTTAATTTAATTAAACTTTTTGAAATGTGGGCTTGTTCATATTTTTTAATTTATCAATAATTTCGCAAACGCACTTTTCGCCATCAAACAAACATTCAAAAACTTCTAACCTCACAGGGTTTGAAAGCGCTTTAAATATTTTTGCTTTAGTTTATAGCACACCTTATGGCATCCGTTTTTGGAGCAATAACGCCTTTTTGTTCTTGCTCTTGTAAAAAAGAATTTTTAACAATAAATCAAGAATTAAAAATGCCTTTTTATACACAAAAGACTTAATGAAAAAAATATGGCTTTTTGTTTTATTTGGGGTTTTTGTAGGGGTATTTTTGCATGGCTACATTCCAAAAGAATTTTTTATAAAATATATGGGAAACAGCAGCATTTTTACGGTTCCAATGGCAGTTATTGTCGGAATTCCGCTATATGCAGATGCAACAACCATTATTCCTATTGCAGAAGTTTTAATTCAAAAAGGAGCAGCCACAGGCACGGTTTTAGTTTTTATGATGGCCGTTGTTTGCCTTTCTTTGCCTGAGATGATTATTTTATCAAGAGTGATGAAAAAAGAACTTATTATAAGATATGTAATTTTTATGTTTATAACATTCACCTTGGTTGGGTATTTTTATAATTTCATTTTGCGGTTTTAGCTTCTTAATATTTGAGTTTTATAATATTTTGCCAGTTGTTCATATAAGAAAAATTGGCGATTTTTAGTTATTTTGTAAATTTTTGTAAAAAAAGTAAATAAATTTTATATACTTTACTTTATTAATATACGAGGAATTTTACAGAGAATATATGAGCATTAATTCAATTAGCGGCAGTTCTGCCCAAGAAATGAAATCTTATATAAAAAAACAACTTCATTTAGGCACAAACCCCATTGATTTATTAGACAGAAAATATCTTGCAAACAATGAATACGGGTTGCCGGAAGATTCAAGCTGTGATATTTTATATGAAATTTTTGAAGATGACAAAACAATGATGGATTTTTCCGTTTCTGATTCAGAATTTGCAGATGATAAATATCATTCCTTTGATGGCAACGGAAATTCTTTATATTATAAAGACGGGTGTGCTGTTATAAAAAATAAACAAGACGGCTATTCTTTTTCTATTGTTTTTGACGATCAAATATCACAAGAAGATTTAGAAAAATATAGTTTGGATGAGCTCAGACAAATGGGCAAAATAGATAAAATATATGTAACTGAAAATGAAACTGACGGCACAATAAATTATACATACAGTTTCAACAATAACGGAGAAGCCGTAGATTCAGACAAAACCTTGCAGCAAAGAGGCGAATCGGATGTAACGTTATATTCAAGAAAATATAGTGAAAGTGGCGCACTTGAATCTAAAACAGTTGATACAGATGGCGACCGAAAAACTGAATATGAATACAGCCAAAAAGAAGAAACTTCTTTAGATGCCAATAATGAAAACTTTTTTATTTCGGAATATTCAAAAGACGTTTCATCAATATTGCAAGACGCCTATGAAGAAGTAAAAATTGAAAAATCTTTGGATGAACAAGATGGCGTTATTGGTGATATGCACCAAAGAGGTGTTGGAGATTGCTGGCTTATAGCAAGTTTAAAATCATTAAGCCTAAGCGAAGGCGGCGCTAAAATAATTAAAGATTCTATTACAAAAAATGACGACGGTTCGTATACTGTGTCTTTTCCGGGAATTGATTCACAATATACGGTAACTACGGATGAAATAGTAGAAAGAAGGCAAAAGAACACCTGTTCAACAGGCGATATTGACGCAACAATTATTGAACTTGCATTTGAAAAGGCAAGAGATGAAAAAGAACCAATAATGAATAAAATAAGAAATTTTTCATACGAAATTTCCAAATTCCTAAACAAAGGTAGCGGAAACGAATCCCCATTAACTTTTGGCAATTTATCAGATGTTATAAAATTTTTTACAGGTGAAAAAACAAACTATGTAATAAACACGCCCTTTACAAAATCGGGCATTGATGATTTTTATGAAAAATTTCAAAATAATCCAGACAATACGGTTGCTGTTGCACACTTCTTGAATTTAGATTTAAATGAAGAAAATTTAAAAGCTGAAGAATATAATGGCGGAAATATAAAACTTACAGATTTTGGCATGCATGTTTTTAGCATAGTAAGCGTGGATGATGAAACAGTAAGAATTGCAGAGCCGGGAAACACTGGAATATCTTACATTATCTCTAAAGAAGAGCTCAAAAATAAAGTCGCCTATATTGAATATTATCAATTTTAGAAATTGCTGATAAAATCAAAGCATATTCAAAATAAAAAATTATTTGTAAAAAATCGAAGATTTTTACAAATTAGAAAAGAGCTTTATTTTAGCCTAAATGGGCTTTGCCCGTTTATGCGGTATCGCAATAATCTCACCCTTTGTGTAAAGAAACACATGGTTTGATTATAGTGTACGGTTAGTTTGATTATTTTGGTAAAAGGAATATAAAAATTTTATTTAATTTTTATCATTTTATAAATCATTTATAATGCAACCAACAAGAATTTTACTCAATATTTTATTTAAAATTATTATGTTAACAACCCATTACTTAGCTAATCTTCATTATATTATAAGGAAGATTTTCAACTGCTTTTGCAAATTCATCGAGTGCTTTTTGGATTTCAGGTAAATTCTGTTGCTTTAATTGAGGATAAAAAATTTGCTATTAATTAACATAAAGAAACCAGAAAAAGTAACACAATCTTGCAGAATTTTACAGTAATGTAGATCCAATATTATCATGCTAGAATTGCTACATAAGGAGTGATTAGGTGATTAATACAAAAGATCAAATGTCATTTATTCGTAATTTTTTAGTTTGTGATGGTATAGACTTTTTTCTTGGTTCTGGAGCCTCTTTATCGGCTGGTATTCCAAGTGGACAAAATTTAGTATGGGAGTTTAAAAAAGAAATATATTGTTCTGAAAATAATGTTTCAAGAGAGTTATTTAAGGACTTGCAGTCAGAACGAAACAGAAAAAAATTACAAGATTATTTTGATTCTTTAGATGGTTATCCAACAATATATTCAAAGGAAGAATATTCTTTTTATTTTGAAAAATGTTATGACAATACTGCTGCAAGAAACGCTTTTATACGGAATCTTGTTGCAGATGTTAAACCTACAAGGGGGTATCTTTGTCTTGCCAATTTATTTATAAACAATAAGGTACAAAATATATGGACAACAAATTTTGATGAGTTAATTGAAGCTGGGCTTGATACATTATTGCCTCAGTATTCATTTAATACTGTATCATCAATACAAAAAGATAGTATTTCTAAAATAGCAAATAATAGGTTTTCTAATGTCATAAAATTACATGGTGATTATAGGTATGATTCCTTACAAAATACAGAACAAGAATTACAGGAATTAGAAAAACAATTATCAGATTTATTTAATAATAGATTATACAATAGAGGACTTATTGTTATTGGTTATGCCGGAAATGATGAATCTGTAATGAAAGTTCTTGAGGACAACATAAATAATAAGGATTTTCTAAGTAAAGGAATATATTGGTGCAAACCACGAAATACAACTTTATCTGAACGTGCAAATGCTTTTATGGAAAAGGCATGTAAAAATAATGAATTATCTTGTGTTATTGAAATTGATAGCTTTGATGAATTTTTAAATTCTATATATAAAAATTATGAACATAAAAATCCTATAATAGATGAACGATGGAAAGATTTTGACAATAGAAAAAAAGACATTATTTTCTCTTCTGATAAAACGGCTCAAAGTCCATTAAAAATGAATACATTTGTTTCAAAAGAATTGCCATTATGCAACGTATTTGAAACAGATATAAAAACCTGGAAAGAATTACGAGAAATAACAGATAAAAATAATATAATTGCAGGGTTATTTAATGGAAAAATATATTCTTTTTGTAAGGATGATAAATTAAAAGCAATCTTCAATAATCATATAAAATCAGAAATTTCAATTGAATTTCCTGAAACTGAATTATTAAGTAAACCGAATTTCGTATATATAGGATTATTATATGAATTAATAAAAGTTTCATTATTGCAAAATTCAAATATACAAACTTTTGGAAGAAATAAATACTACTTTGTAGATTCTATATCAGACCATCAAAATAAAGCTCGTTTCACATACAAACGATATTCTGCTTTTGAAGTTCAATTGTCGTATTTAAATGAAAAAATTTACCTATCTATAATACCAACTGTTTATTTAACCAATAAAAATGGCAGTGAAGTCAATAAATCATACAAACAAGTTGAAATAAATAGCATAATGTCAAGCATATATAATGCTGATTATGGTGAGATCCTAAAAGATTTAAATGCATTTCTTCGCACAAAAGGTAGTAATGAAATTGCATTCACAAATGGTGATTTTTCTATAAAATTTAACTTTGTATGTTTTTCATACAAATTATTGTCAAATTCAAAATATCCACAGGTATCTTCATATAAATTTGACGAACCCGAAATGTTATTTGATGTAAATAATGCAAACCATAAAAGTATAAACCAGTTAAAAGGATTACAAAAATATGCCCCGATTGATTCTTCTTATGAAACTACTGAAAAATTACCTATTAGACTTGCTGTTTTAACGCCATTTCAGCAAGCAGATAATATTATAAGGCATTTAAATAGCCTAAATACTAGACATGCCGCCAAAAGCAATGAAATGTTTCTTCCAAACTATGAAGGATTTTATGAAATATACAAAAGAGCATTAAATATTCCATTACAAAGTAACCCTCAATTATTCAGAACATACGATGAAAGCAATATGCTTCGTGCACAAACAAAAACGTTTGTTGAACATATAAAGTCACAAATTGACTATTTTCAAACTCAAGCTTCTGATTTTGATATTTTAGTTATATATATTCCGAAATCTTTTACAAAATTCAGAGAAGATAGCAATTATGATCCTGATTTTAATTTACATGATTCTATTAAGTTATATGGAACCAATAAAGGTGTAAAAATTCAATTTATAGAAGAACGATCTTTAGGTGCGTATGATAAATGTAAAGTAATGTGGGCATTATCAACAAGTATATATGCAAAAGCGTCAGGAGTCTTATGGCATCCTGTAGTTTTGGATGAAGAAACTGCTTTTGTTGGGATTAGTTATGCGAAATCTAATACAAAAGGAATATGTATAGGTTGCAGCCAATTATTCGATTCTACCGGAACTGGTATAAGATTAATATTGAAAAAACTTGAAGATCCTCAATATATAGGTAAAAATCCGTATATGAAACGAGATGAAGCAAGAACAACAATAAGCAAATTGAGGGAAGAATACTACAAGTGCGATCCTGTTGCAAAATTACGAAGAATTGTAATACATAAAACAACACCTTTTACACATCAGGAAATTGCAGGTTTTACAGAAGCCTTAGAAGGGATTGCAGATATTGATCTACTACAAATTCAAGGATATTCTCCGTATCGTGCTGTAAAATATTTGATAAAAGAAGGGAAACCTATTCCAAACGGATTTCCTATCGAGCGGGGAACTACAATTAAATTGTCCAATGATAGTTTTCTACTTTGGACACATGGCTGCGTTGTAGGCAATGATATAGGTAACGGGAAAAATAATTACTATAAAGGAAGTCGTGGAATTCCTATCCCTGTATTAGTAAAAAGATTCTACGGAAAAGCTTCCGGAGATACTATTGTGAAAGAAATTTTGATGCTAACCAAAATGAACTGGAATAGTGGTGATAATTTATACAAAAATATGCCCGTAACACTTGATTTTGCAAAGACTCTTTCAAGAATGTCAAAACAAAAAGAAGCTTTATACAACAAATCTTATGATTTTAGATATTTTATGTAATGCGATTTTTTATTTTGCTACCTTAATCGACTTATTTATCAATCGTAATAAATTCAGCATACAACAATGCATTTAGTGTTTTTATGATAGAATTATCTTGCTAAGGAAGGTTTAATGAAAACAGATTATCACGCAAAATATTTTTCTTATGATTTAACAAAAAGATGTCCTTCAGACACAATTGAAAAGTTTGTGCAAACATTATCAGATGCTCAAGTACAATTAAATCCTCACCAAATTGATGCAGCCTTATTTGCATTTAAATCACCTCTTTCCAAAGGTGCCATTTTGGCAGATGAAGTTGGATTAGGAAAAACTATCGAAGCAGGTATTATTCTTTCTCAATATTGGGCTGAAAGAAAAAGGAAAATATTAATCATAATGCCTTCATCCTTAAGAAAACAATGGCAGCAAGAATTAGAGGAAAAATTCTTCTTGCCATCTATCATTCTAGAAGCTAAAACATTTAATGATGAAATAAAAAAGGGTAATCTTAATCCATTTGATCAAGATGACAACATAATCATTTGCTCCTATCACTTTGCAAGAAACAAAGCTCCGTATGTAAAACATATAAACTGGGATTTAGTTGTAATTGATGAGGCACACAGATTAAGAAATGTGTATAAAGTTTCTAACAAAATTTCCAATGCAATTAAAGATTCTATTTTAGATAAGAATAAAATTTTGTTAACGGCAACTCCTTTGCAGAACTCCTTATTAGAATTGTATGGACTTGTTAGTATAATCGATGATTATACATTTGGGGATTTAGCAAGTTTTAAAGCACAATATTGTAGAAACGGCCAACAAATCGATTTTAAGGAATTAAAATCAAGAATTTCTTCTATATGTCAAAGAACACTAAGAAAACAGGTTTTAGAATACATACAATACACCAATAGAATTGCAATTACTGAAAAATTCAGCCCATCAGAAGATGAACATAAACTATATTTAGGGATTACAGAATATCTTCAAAGGCCAAAATTGTATGCGCTGCCTCAAAGTCAAAGAAAGTTAATGACATTAATTTTAAGAAGGCTGTTGGCGTCTTCTACTTTTGCCATATCTGGTACTCTTGGTGGTCTGGCTCAAAAATTACAAAATATTATTGATAACAATAAGATCGAATCTGAACAGCTGGAACTTGATTTGCAAAATAACATAGAAAATTATGACTCAATAAAAGATGAGTGGATTGATGATGATGAAGACGAAAATGAAGCGAAAAAAAAAGAAAAACAGTTTTACACTCCTGTAGAAATAGAAGAAATAAAACAAGAAAAAGCTAAACTAGAAGAATTCCATAAATTAGCAATCTCAATTGAAAAAAATACAAAAGGTGAAAAACTATTGACTGCATTGCAAAAAGGTTTTGATGCTAACGCTAAAAATGGTGGAAATAAAAAGGCTCTTATTTTTACAGAATCAACAAGAACTCAACAATACTTATCTGATATTTTAGAAAAAACTAAATATAAAGGTAAAATAGTTCTGTTTAACGGCTCTAATAATGATGCAAAATCAAAGGAAATTTATAATAATTGGTTAAAAAAATATAAAGATACAGATAAAATTTCAGGCTCTAAAACTGCAGATAAAAGAGCGGCACTAGTTGAATATTTTAAAGATGAAGCAGAAATAATGATTGCAACAGAAGCTGCTGCCGAAGGAATTAATTTACAATTCTGTTCATTGCTTGTAAATTATGACCTACCTTGGAATCCACAGAGAATAGAACAGAGAATTGGCCGTTGCCATAGATATGGACAAAAACATGATGTCGTTGTTGTAAATTTTTTAAACACTAAAAACGCTGCAGATGTGAGAGTCTTTGAGCTTTTAGATGAAAAATTCAAATTATTTAATGGTGTTTTTGGGGCAAGTGACGAAGTTTTGGGCGCAATAGGATCAGGTTTGGATTTTGAAAAACGAATTGCCGAAATACTGCAATCTTGCCGAACAGAAGAAGAAATAAATAAAGGTTTTGAAGAATTACGAAAATCGCTCGAAGATAGTATTGATGAAAAAATGCTCGATGCAAGAAATAAGCTATTTGAAAATTTCGATATTGAAGTTGCTGAAAAATTAAAAACCAATAAAGAAGATACGGAAAAATTCTTGGATAAATTCCAAAAAAAATTATGGGAACTGACAAAATATTATCTTAAAGATACTGCCAAATTTAATGATGAAAATTTAACTTTTGAGTTAAAGAATAGAGCCATTTTAGATATTTTGATGAAAAAAGGATTATATAAGCTTGGTAAAAATGTTGAAGATGCAAATACCTATCGCGTTGGCCATCCTTTAGCACAAAAAATAATTAATCACTATAAAACACTAGAACTACCGATAAGGGAAGTAACTTTTGATTATACAAACGATAAATATACAAATATATCAATTTTAAAAGATTTTGTAGGTAAATCGGGCTGGTTGGTTTTGAAGAATCTCACAGTAACTGCTTTTGAGGATGAAGATTACTTGCTGTTTGCAGGATATAGCGATGATGGAGTAATTCTTGATTCAGAACAGTGTGAAAAAATGTTTATGTTAGATGCGATAAATGAAACTTCGACTAACAAAACTGTAAACAATGAATATCTTGAGCAAAGTATAAATGACCAAAAAATAGGTTATATGGACTTAATTTCAGAAAGGAATAACCAATTTTTTGATGAAGAGATGACTAAACTTGATAAGTGGGCTGAAGATAGAAAAAATAGCTTAGAATTGGAACTAAAACAATTAGATAAAGATATTAAAACCCTCAAAACAGAAACCAGAAAAATATTAAAACTTGAAGAAAAGCTAAAATCACAAAAAAAGATTAAAGAAATGGAATCAAAAAGAAAAAAATTGAGAAATAGTTTGTATGAGTCTCAGGACTTGGTTGAACAACAAAAGGATGAACTGATTGCAAAAACAGAAGCACGCCTGCAACAAAAAATAAATGAAGAAGAACTATTTCTAATTCGCTGGAGGATTGTATAATGACATATTCAATTGATGACTTATTAAAATCACCGTTTGAAAAAATAAAAAGAATTAGTGAAGATGGCTATGAATATTGGTCAGCAAGAGACTTATACAAATTGCTTGGATATTCAGAGTATAGACATTTTCTACCTGTAATAGATAAAGTAAAAGAGGCACTAGTTTCATTAAACGAAGATATTGAAAACCATATCGAGGATATGCTCGACATGGTTAAAATAGGCTCTGGTGCTGATAGAGAATTAGGAAGCCTTAAACTTTCCAGATTTGCCTGCTACATTGCCGTACAAAATGCAGATCCTTCAAAACCCAATGTTGCACTAGGACAGGCATATTTCGCAATTAAAACCAGACAAAAGGAACTTATAGAGGAAGAACAAGCACGACTTATCCAATCAGAAGAAGATTCTAAGAGGTTGCTTTTAAGAGAACAAATGAGGAAACATAACAAACAACTGGCAGAAGCTGCAAACGACGCAGGAGTAAAAGAGCCTATTGACTATGCGATATTCCAAAATTATGGCTATAGAGGATTATATGGTGGCCTTTCAAGACAAGATATTCACAAGCGTAAGGGTCTAAAAAAGAGCCAAGATATTTTAGATCATATGGGTAGTACCGAACTTGCAGCGAATCTATTCAGAGCAACACAAACAGAAGAAAAATTAAGACGAGAAAACATACAAGGTAAGCAAAGAGCCAATCAAACTCATTATGAAGTTGGACAAAAAGTCCGTCAGACAATAAAAGACCTCGGCGGTACAATGCCAGAAGATTTGCCAGCAGTTGATAGTATAAAAAAACTTGAACGCCAAAAACAAAAAGAGTTGGAGGATAAGGAGTAAATGGAAAATTTAACTTTAAATATAATTAATATAATAGCAATAATCATATCTCCTATTATAGCTTTTGGAATTTCAAATCATATACAAGATAGAAAAGAAAAACGCAAAGAAAAAATTCAAATACTAAAGATTCTAATGACACAACGGTTTTCACCAAAAAACATTGAATATGTTAATGCTTTAAATTTAATAGATATTGTTTTTATTGATTCAGAAAAAGTCAGATCTGCATATAAAAATTTATATTCATTATATGCCAATAAAGTAAATTTTAATAACCCTGAAGAAAAAGAAAATTACTTGTTAAAAGTAAAAAGAGTCGAAACAAAATTGATAGAAGCAATTGTTGCAGACTTAGGTTATAAGGATAAAATAACATGGGATGCAATTCAAGAACCATATATACCTCAATGGTTATATGATGAAATTACCAAAAGAGATCAATTAAATAATGCACAATTAGACTTGGTAAATTTTGTCAAGACATTAACACCACAAAATAAAATAGTAAGAGCCAATACAGAAGCAATGAATGAGGACAATATAAATGACGAAAAATAAGCAGAAGTTGGAATTGACTTGGATTGGAAAAGGGCAAGAGATGAATCTTGAGCCGAGGATTTTGGTTGAAAATTCTGAAAAATCTTATGGTGATCAAAATACAGAAAATATGCTGATCCATGGAGATAACCTGCTTGCTCTTAAAGCTCTTGAACAAAACTATACAGGAAAAATCAAATGTATCTACATAGATCCTCCTTACAATACCGGCTCTGCTTTTGAACATTATGATGACAATGTAGAACACTCCAAATGGCTCTCTTTAATGAAAGTCAGACTTGAAATTTTGCACAATCTGTTAACAGAGGATGGTTCAATATGGGTTTCTATTGATGCAACTGAAAGTCACTATTTAAAAGTGCTAATGGATGAAATTTTTGGAAGAAATAATTTTATTGATGAAGTTGTTTGGCAAAGAGCTTATGCACCAATAAATTTAAAGAAAACTTTGTCAAGATGTCATGATATTTTATTAGTATATGCTAAAAATCTAAATGAAAAATTTGAATTAAACAAATTACCAAGGACTGCGGAGCAAGATTCGTTATACAAAAATCCAGATAATGATCCCAGAGGGGTTTGGCAATCAGATAATTTAACCGTTGGACCTATTGTAGAAGAAAAATTATATAAAATAATTACTCCTTCTGGCAGGATTGTAACACCACCTTCTGGACGTTGTTGGTTGTTTTCAAAAGAACGTTTTGAAGAAATGAAAAAAGATAATAGAATTTGGTTTGGTGCCAATGGAAATAACTCACCAAGATTAAAGCGCTTTCTTTCTGAGGTAAAACAAGGTGTAACAGCAATAACCCTTTGGTTAAGAAACGAAGTTGGTGACAATCAAGAAGCAAAAAGAGAGATAAAAGCATTTAATTTTGAAACGGTTTTTGACACACCTAAACCTGAGAGATTGATTGAAAGAGTCCTAACTCTTGGCTCAAATCAAGGTGATTTAGTCTTAGATTCTTTTTTAGGTTCAGGAACAACTGCTGCGGTTGCACATAAAATGGGTAGAAAATGGATAGGAATTGAGCTTGGAGATCATTGTTATACACACTGTGAACCTAGATTACAAAAGGTTGTTGATGGAGTTGACCAAGGCGGTATTTCAAAAGCTGTTAATTGGCAAGGTGGTGGCGGTTACAAGTTCTATGAACTAGCTCCATCGTTACTAAAAAAAGATGAGTTTGGTAATTGGATAATTGATTCTAGATATGATGCAGAAATGCTTGCTGAAGCTATGGCAAAACAAGAGGGATATCGATTCTCACCTGATGAAGAAAATATCTACAAACAAGGATATTCAACAGAGAAAGATTTTATTTTTACAACAACGCAATTCTTGTCAATAGAACTTTTAGATAAAATTTATTCAAAACTAAAAGCGGATGAAAGCTTGCTAATATGTACAACACATTTTGAAGAAGGTACCGGTGGAAGATATGACAATATAACAGTTAAAAAGATTCCACAAATGCTATTGAACCGTTGTGAATTCGGCAAACTTGAATACAATCTAAACATAATAGATCCACCACAAGAAACCGAAGATGATGAAGAAATCTTGGAGGAAGAATAGATGCATACAGAGGGTGATATGTCAGAAATTGTTAATAAATACGCATCATGTATGCAAGAAATAAAGTTAAGGACAAATGCAATACATTCTATTATAAAAAGACAAACAACTACTCTATATCCATATACGAACTTGGAGTTTATTTGTTTACAAATTAGAAAAATTTTAGAATTAATTGCAATGGCAAATCTTGTTGCAAATAAAGATGAATATCAAAAAATAAGAGAAAAATTTTCGACAGATTGGAATGCAAAAAGAATTTTAGAAACAATAGAAAAAGTTAATAAAAATTTTTTTCCAACAGCTATTTATAGGGAACAATTAGATAATGAAAAAATAAAATATCATTGGCATAAAAAAGTTTCCAATATTTTAACTAAGGATATATATATTAAAATCTATGATGAAATATCAAATATATTGCATGCTCAAAATCCATTTAAAATAGATCGAATAAATTTAGACAATTTACAACAAGAAGTTTTAGAATATGTTAATTTAATTGTAAACACATTGAATGAACATAATACATATCTATGCAATGGAAATATTGTTAATTGCAACATGAATGCATTTGATCCAAATTCAAATGAAAAAGAAGGTAAGGTGTCAGTGCATTATTTTGGTCAAGTTACAACTGACGATATTGAAGAGGTTTTATATGAACAAAACATCTAATGAAATAAAAAACAGATTAAGTCTTAGAAAACCGCAATGGGAAAGTTTAGAAATACTTTCTGAAATTGCGGATGTATTGACACTTAAAAAAGATATGAATCTTGAGGAGGCAAAAGCTAAGATTATTGCACTTGGTGATAAATTTTCTGAGGTCAAAAAATTTTCAGAGTTTGAAAGAGAATTTCCAAATATCTGTTTTTCTTTAGCAACCGGAGTTGGCAAAACTCGTTTGATGGGTGCCTTTATTGCATATTTGCATATTGCAAAAGGTATTAACAATTTCTTTGTACTTGCACCAAATTTAACGATTTATGAAAAGCTGAAAGAGGATTTTGGAAATCCATCCAATCCGAAATATGTGTTTAAAGGTATTTCTCAATTCGCAGCAAGTCAGCCTCAAATAATTACAGGGGAAACTTATAACAAACATCAAAATATTGTTACCAATATAATGAATACTTTATTCAAAAGAGTTCGGATAAATATTTTTAATATTTCTAAAATAAATGCTGAATCAAGAAATGGCAAAGAGCCTTTGATGAAGAGGTTATCTGAGTATTTAGGTGAGTCTTATTTTAACTATCTAGTAAATCTGCCTGATTTAGTGCTATTAATGGATGAATCTCATCACTATAGAGCTGATGCCGGCATGAGAGTAATTAATGAATTAAACCCTGTCCTTGGCCTTGAGCTTACAGCAACACCACAAGTTGAAAAGGGGGCTAAAACCGTAAAGTTTAAGAATGTTGTATATGAGTATTCATTAGCAAAAGCCATAAATGATGGTTTTGTAAAAGAGCCTGCTGTTGCAACAAGAAAGAATTTTGATCCTAATAAATATTCCCCAGAAGAACTGGATATCATAAAGTTACAAGATGGTGTAAGAATTCATGAAGATACTAAAGTTGCACTAGATATCTATTCAAGGAACAACAAAGCAAAGCTTGTTAAACCATTTGTTCTTGTTGTTGCAAAGGATACAACTCATGCAAGTTGGTTGGAAGAACAAATCAAGGATAGTAACTTCTTTGGTGGGTATTATGCTGATAAAGTTATGCAGATACATTCACAACAAAAAGGAGCTGAAAAAGATGAGAATATTGCAAAACTTTTAACACTTGAAGATATCAAAAATAAAATTGAAATAGTGATACACGTAAATATGTTAAAAGAGGGATGGGACGTTACAAACTTGTACACAATTATTCCTCTTAGAACGGCTACTTCAACAACTTTAAGAGAACAAACTATCGGACGTGGACTAAGACTACCTTATGGGCAAAGAACCGGTGATAGCAAAGTTGATAAATTAACTATTGTTTCTCATGATAAGTTCCAAGAAATAATTGAAGCTGCTCAAAAAGAGGATTCAATTATAAAGAAAGAAAATATTATTGAAATAGATGATTCTGAGCAGTTAAAGAGAAAAGAAGTAGTTACAACACTAGGTAAAATAGAAGAAGAATTAGCTCAGGAAGAAGCAAAAATTGAACAAATAGAAGATCAGGAAGAAAAACAAAAAGCGGTTATAAAATTAGAAGCAAAAAAATCAATAAATTCTGCGTTGTATGAAATTGCTAAAACTGGTAAGAATTTAGCGACCATGACTAGAACCGAAATTGTTGAAGTTGCTAAAAAACAGGCTATCGATAGAATAAAAACAAAAAATCAATTAGGTCTATTTGATAGCACCAAGATAGAACGGTATGAAAAAGAGATTACTGAGCTTGTAGATGAAGAAAAAGAAAAATTCAAAAAAAATATAATTGAAATTCCAAGAATTTTAATTGTTCCAGCAGAAACAAAAACTTGGTTTGAAGATTTTGATCTAGATACAAGCTTTTTAAATATTCAACCATTATCTGAGGAAATTATTCGTAAGACTTTAAGAGAGCAATCAACAGATACAATATCTGGTGCAAGTACATATGTAAATGATAGATTAGACAATATTATTGTGAATGAATTAATTAATATTCCTGAGGTTGATTATAATTCTTGTGCCAAATTACTATTTAAAATTACAAATCAAGCAATAGAAAAATTTAGAACATATCAAACAGAAGATATGGTTAAAAACATTGTTCAATTTCGGAAAAAAGAAATAGCAAACTTTATAAAACCGCAATTAATGGCACATTTTAAAAAAGAAGTGACTAAATATGAAGCTCCAGATGTTAGAGCTTTTACACAAATTCTAGAACACAATAATTACAAGTTTGTTGATGATACTGTTTATGATTTCAGAGAAACAATTGAACCTGCAAGTAAGATTAAAACGCTTGTTTTCACAGGATTTAAAAAATCATATCATCCAAAGTATAAGTTTGATTCAAAAACTGAAAAAGATTTCTCTATAATATTAGAAGATGATAATTCTGTAATTAAGTGGCTAAGACCTGCTACTAATCAATTTAATATAACTTATGATAATAATAAACGTAATTATGAACCGGATTTTATTGTAGAAACAGCAGATACAATTTATTTAGTAGAAACAAAAAAAGAAACAGACATACAAGCAGAAGAAGTTCAAGAAAAAGCTCGAGCAGCTTTAAAATACTGCCAAACAGCAACTATATATACAACTAAAAATGGTGGAAAACCTTGGAAATATATTTTATTGCCACATGATAGCGTTAAATACAATATGACATTTGATTATTTAGTAAAACAATATGAGTATAATAAAGAATAACAAAGATATTCATGGTTAATAAAATTTCTAAAATGAAAAAATGTCGCAGTTGAAATATTAAAAAAATTACTTGCAGAGCAAGTATCAATTTACAAAAGAACAAATTTTGTAAAATCAGAAAAATTTAGTGAAATTATTAAAGCTGCAATGAATAAATACATAAATGGCTTAATAACTAATGAAGAAGTTATTGAAGAACTGTTAAATATTGCAAAACAAATAGCAAAAGCAAAAGAAGAAGGAAGTGAATTAGGTCTGACTACTGATGAATTAGCATTCTATGATGCTTTAACAAAACCGGCTGCAAATAAAGATTTTTATGAAAATGATGAGTGAATTGCAATTACAAAAGAATTGACAGATACTCTTAAAAAAAATAAAACAATCGATTGGCAGAAAAAAGAATCCACAAGAGCAAAAATGCGAATGATGATTAAAAAACTATTAAAAGAGCATAAATACCCTCCTGAAGGAATGGATGATGCGGTTCAAACAGTTATGACGCAATGCGAACTTTGGAAAGATAGTGAATTATACAATTAACTTGATTAAATTTCAACTTTAAGTGATGAATACGACACCTTAAAAGGAGGTCGTATGAGTAAAAGCAAAAAATACAAGATTAAGCAAAAAGATTTTAGGGAGTTAGAAAAATTAGCAGAGCGGATTTACAACACAGTTGTTGTGCTTGATTATTTCTGTCAAAAGCAGCAAGAATATGAGGAACTTAGAAATATTACACCAATTATTCAAAATCTTAGGCGTAATTCTGATAAATTAAATGTTTATTTCATAAATTATCCGGAAGGTTTTTAAATATAATTAAAATGTTGTTTAAAAGCTGTTTAAAAAGCTTTGTATTGAATTTTATTGTAAAAAATAGTAGAAAATATATACCCCAAAAAAGACTTGCTTAAATTCCATTCTAATAGGCTATCAATTATGTTTAATTGATAAGTTTTTAAATAGATTGCTTGATATTTAACCTATTGAGAGCGATATATGTCATTGTTAACAAGAGGTAACAATGATTGAATTAGACAAAAAATACAAACTTAAAAAGATTAAAGGTTTTAAAAACTCTGATAATGATTATTACAAAGTAATTGGCTTCTATAACTTCGATACTGTAATTTGTGAAAACACCTCCGGAGAAAGGTTTGTGTTTATGAAAGAGTTTTTAATTGATCCACAAAAGTCTGATGATATCTATTCAGATTTGATACTTGAAAGGAAAGAATGGTGACAGAAAAAGATTATGCACTCTATGGAACAAAGGTTTTGAATTTAAAAACACAAGAAATCAGCTTGTTGATTTGTATTTGGAAAAATAAATTTGTAAAAGAAATTAGGACAGCTTTTGAAAGTTATAGAAGAACACAATTAAATAAGTATTCTTATAACTTTAAAGATGACAACTCTATGGAATACAATTTCTATTTCCAATTACAATGGAACTTTAATCACTTTGGAAATTCTAATTGGTATATTGAGAAAATGTAAAAGAAAAATATTTATAACTTGTTTGATATAATTTAAATATAATGAATAAAAATGATGCAAAAAAAGAGGAAGAAAATAGTTTATTAAATAATTTCTTGAATACGAAAGTTGGTAATAACTGGTGTTTAAAGAAAAAAGTTGTTGAAAAAGTGGGTAATGAAACTCCTGACTTTTTGCTAAGAACCTTTGATAACAAAACATTAGGTTTAGAAATCACTGAATTTTATGTTGAGCACGACCATCTTAATTTTTCAAGAGTTTTAACTAGGATTGGTAATAAAATATGCCGAGAAATAAAGAAAAAATATAATATCCCAATATCAATGGTAATTGATAAATTTGATCCAAGAATATGGGACTCGGATCATAAAGAACATTTAGATGCAGCTTATAATCCTGGTTTTTCTAAAGTTCCATCGCAAAATCTTTTTATGGAAGAATTAAGAAAACTTGCTTCTAATAACATTAAAGATATCAAATTAGGAAAACTTATCAAACAATGGATTCAAATTGAAGATGAGAATTACCAAATATCTATTAAAGATTTTCCTTCAATTTCATCCGGAAAATATGATTGCCATGTAAATAATACAGGTATGTTAAAGTTTAATCCTTGTGATGAATTGCAATTATGCATAAATAAAAAAAATCAAAAAATTAAACAATATCAAGCAAAATGTGGTGAGTGTTACTTGTTGGTAACAGTACCATCAAATAAAATAGGTAATTATTGCGCTTTTACAGATGAAATATCTAAATATAAATTTGAGTCAAATTTTACATCAATTTTCTTATATGATATAGATGAAAATTTCTCTTGTATTTTAAATACATAAATCCCCGGCAAATTATATCTTAAGAGATAATTTCTTTAATGTTACTATTCCAGCTTTCTTCTAAAAACCAGTCATCTTCAAATATTGCTCTTTGATGTTCAGTTTGAATAGACCATTTTGTTTTTAAGTTTTCTTTGAATCGTTTTTCACAATATGCTATAAATAATTCCATTTTTTCTTGTATATCATCCTCGGTTTTAATTCGACGTATTTGTTCATACAATTTTTTCTTTTCAATTGCAAATTTTCCAAAACAACAATTTTCATGTTCTTTAGGATTGCTTCCGTTTGCATCATGAATTTTTGCACATTTACTATCATGACAGTATTTTCTTTTTCTGTTGAATGATTTGACTCCTGTCCGATGTATAAAACTATTAGGGTTTCCGCAATAATGACATTGATTATATGGTAATTTAAAATCAATGTCAGACATATCAAAGAAATTTAACTCATGAATATTTACAAGAGTCCATTCAAGAGCATTTATATAATTATTACAATCAAAATTAATAATACAAATAGAGGGTGCTTGCTTTGGAATCCAATCAGAATAAAAATAATTTATTCGTTTAATAACTAAGCTTAATGCACTTGGAGGAAATCCTTGATTAATAATTTCTTTTATACAATTATCAATTAGATTAATATCGTAATTTTTATATTGCAACAGCTCTTTTTGATTTTCTTCTAAATCAAGGTTTTTATACTCTTTTATAGTTTGTTGTTTTTCTTTTAGCCATTTATTAAAAGTTTCTTTTAAGGCTAGTTTTATAGAATTTTTTAGTTTTTCATTCATTTTATACCTCTTTATATATGTACCACAAATTGGTCATTTTAATTACATATTAAAACTTTTATAATATATTTGCAAAGCAAAAAGGAGAATACAATGAAAGAAAAATTAACTGAATTTGGATTTAGTACAATCCCCAATGGTAACTTATTACAAATGCAAGATACATTAATTTATCTTACAAAAGCTGATTTAAAAACAAGAACTTTCAGCATTGAAGAATTTAATATTCATTATTCAAGCTTAGAAAACCATTTTAAACATGTATTTATATTAGTAGAAATTGAAAAACCCGATAAATATTTATTAATTGAAAAATCAATTAAAAATCCCGATTTTGGAATTTATCGTCGCAATAAAATAGGCACCCCAATTTGGAAATATCGATTTGATGTTATTCCTGCTATGAATGAAGATAAGGCATCAATAGCAGCTGTTCAAAATATTTATAAATTAAATGATAAAAAACTGGATACTGAAGTCCTTTTGGATGAAGAAAGTGTATTTTGTATTTTAAGTGATTATGTTAAAGAAAGCGTATGAGGATAAAATGAAAAAAGCTTTGATTTTTATGTGCCATATCCTTTATTCTTTCAAATTGTGTATTTGTAAGCTTGGTTGCTTAAATAAAATTCCCTAATTCATCTAAAAACAACTTATTTTCTTTCTTAATAACATTAATCGGCACAATACTTACTGGTGTATTATTAAAATATTCCCATTTTATTACTTTTTCTTTGAATTTATCTGATTCAGGGTAAAGAAGCATTATTTCAACTTCTTCAACTTTTGCTTCTTTATTTTTTATTAATTCAGAATACGCAAATAGCTGATATAAATCTGCTTGTGCGACATCAAATTTATCTGAAGTAGAATTTAATTCTTTCCATTTTGCATCAAGTATAATTGCTTTATTATCTTTAAAAATGACAAAATCCATCTTAGTTTGAAAAAGATTATTTTTAAGAAGATAATGACTACTATATTGCGAATTATAGGGTATATTTACTGACTTTAAAATTGATTCAATATAATCTTCAAACATTTTTTCTAAAGGAAATAGCAGTGCCGGAAGCTTTGAGCGACCTTTTTTAGGGAAAAAGACCTGCTTTCTTAAGAAAAATTCTGCATATAACAATGGCCTTTCATAGTAGGAATTTAATCTGTTAATATTAACTTCCTGCAAATCTTTTTCAAGATTTGTTGAAACTGAAACATCATCCAACTCAACTAAAAATCTTCGCAAAATTTTTTTATTATTTTCATTCTGAGTTTGTTTAACCAGATATAAACAAGCAGTTTTCAAAATTTTATTTTCTGCAATATCTAAACTAAGCTCACTATAATTAACAAAAAATCTGCTTTGGTTTGTAATATTATGTTTTATTTGTTCTGCAAAATTTAATTTACCTTTATATTTATTTAAATTTTCTGATTTTCTAATGTAAGATTTTTTAATACCTTTTTTTAAGATTTCATATAAATCATCGCAAAATACTGATATAAGTATTTCTATAACATGTTTATTTTTTTTAGTCTGTGAAATGACATCCTTGTTGTGTTTATATTCTCTGGTTAAATTTTTAGATGCCAAAACAAGATTTTCAAAAATTTTACGACTTTCATCTATTGTGTTCCCACTAAGTTTCGGTAAAATTTCCAAATAAGTTCCATCTTTTAATTGTATAATTCCTGTATATTTATTTATACTGATACAATTAGCTTTTGCAGAATATTCTAGCCCACAGTCTTGATTCTCTATCAAACAGTATTGTTTTAATTCTTTAAAATAATCAGGCTTGCAATAATTTACGCAACACAAATTATCGCCATCTTGATAATTACAGCTGCTACATTCTTCCTTGCAGGAATAAATATTTTTATTTTCGTAAACAATTATTGATTTATTGTTCATTGTCTTTCTTAGTAGGTTTTTGAGCTTCTTTTAATATATTAAACCAGTTTTCTTTTGAACTAACGTCATTAGGTTTACAATTTAAAATTTTTGCAACTGAGTCAATGTCATTATAAAAATATTCATTTAATAGTGGTAATATTCTGTTTTTATAAGCTCTTTCAAGCTGTTCTTTATTTTTAACACCCATTAAATATGAATGACCAATTTGATGATCTCTATCATAATCTTTTTTAATTCGGCCATTAATTTGGGTTAATAATTGTTCTAAGTCAACGCCTTCAATGTTTTCGCTTAGAAGTTCAGGTTTTGGCATCATTTCCTCAAAATCAAAACGACGTCTTAAAGCAGTATCTAAAAGAGCAATAGAACGATCCGCTGTATTCATAGTTCCAATAATATAAAGGTTATTAGGAACTCCAAAAGGTTCTCTTGAATAAGGTAATGTAACAGTCATTTGATGTTCTTTACCTATACGTTTATCTTCTTCGATAAGAGTTATAAGCTCACCAAATATTTTTGAAACATCACCTCTGTTGATTTCATCAATAACAAGAACTGCATTAGATGATTTTGAATTATTTTTATTATTTATTAAATTTAAAAATGTATCCCAATTTATTTTATCATTAAACATTCCTGTAATAGTCGGAGACACAAATTTTGAATTGTAAATATTATCTGATGAAATATTTATATTTTTTCTAATCCAATCTACCTTTCTTTGTTGATGTCCATTTTCAATGTCATAGTTATAGAAATAATCACCCGTTATTTTTGCTATACCTTTTATTGTATTCATAGATCCTGGAATTACAACAATAACATCTTTACCACTTTTCAAATCATTGTCTATCCATAATTTAAATAAATTCAATTGAGATATACACTGTTTTCGACTTTCAAAATCTTCTGGGATTTTAGCTATTATTTCTTCTTGACTATCACAATTAGAAATATCAATATCATTTCCCCAATTTATTGCAACACAGTCATTTTCTATACAATATGCAAATAATGATTCATCAGGAATTAATATTTTATACACACTGATATTGTCTTTATTAAAATTATATTTTACTTTTGTTTCAAGTAATTCCTTTGCATTATTACATATAGTCTTAAAAATACCATTTTGTAATTTATATCTTAGTTCTTTTCCATTTTCTAAATCAGGTTTAATACCTTCAACAAATTCTTCGTAAGAATAAGATTGGTGGAAGGTTACAAATTCAATCTGACCTTGTTGTTTTAATTCGTCAAATTTTTCTTTTAAAAGCTCGTAGTTTTCTACATTTCCATCTTTATCTTTTTGTATTAATTCAGGATTTGTAATTTCTATAGCTTTAATAACTGTATTATATGTTTTTCCAGTTCCAGGAGGTCCATATAAAATTTGATTTAATGGGTATTTAACATTCTCCATATTGTCTCCTTTGCTGCATGTTTCCAATTGCTCTATTGATTTTTCGCAATTGTTTTCTTTTAAAAATTCGGAATATAATATTAAGCTATTTTTCCCGTCTGCATTATTTGCGAGTTTATCAATATTGGATATTTTGTCTAAATATTTATCTAAAATAGTATCTATTAATTCATAATCAATTACTATAAATATATTAGAAGAATTAATTTCTCTTTTAATTTCAGGAATTTTATTGCAAAGTTGTTTCTTTAACATAGAAGCAAAATCTTCTGCAGATGCTTTGGAATATAATTTATTTTGATTTTTTAATTGTTTGTGATTTATGCACCAATTAATAAAAGCTTGTTCGTTACTCTTTTTATTATGTGCATTTTGCCAATATTCCTGTTGTATTTTTTTGTCTTCTTCAGTTGGATATAATTCTGCATTAAAATTTTTTCCTTTTGATGTAAGTTTAATATTGCCATTTCTTTCATATGGCTCTATGTAATTACAACATTTTAAGGCCACAAGTCCAAAATTAAAATCAAAATCGAAATGGCTATATGTTTTTCCCGTATACGATTCAAAAACTTTATGATATGTTAAATTAAATTGTTTATCTTCTACAAATTTTTCTTTGATTTCTTGTTTTGAAGCATTACCTCCTAGCAATTGTAATGCAATTAAAATATATTTAGCAATATCAAGACTATATCTTTCATATTCTTCACTCATGCTTCACTCCTTTTCTACAAGCATAGCATAAAGTATATTAATATTTTAATAATATTTATCAAAATATTGCCAACTATATATCAAAACTATTTATATACAAATTTACACCCCAATCAACATTTTTAAGTCATAATACAAATCCTTAAACTCTCGTTTTCTTCGCCATAAAGTTTCTGCTATTTTACAGTTCAAATTACTAGCCATTTTATTATGTGTTAAATTCCTTGAAAGATAGCAATAAATGGTTGTAAACTTTGCTTATTGGTCTTTAGAAAAGGTTTTATCCTCAGATGATTTTAAAAGATTTTCAGATACAAAAATTTGATTGCTGTACAGGTATAAATATACTTCTTGATTAAAAACCATTCTATGACGTGCTTTTTGTGGAGATTTTAGATAGTAGAAATCTAAATTTTGTTTTTGTCTTTGGTAAATCAAAGTTCTGAATATTGTATAAAAGCTTTGAATTTGTTTTCACCAATATTTGCAATATTAGATGCTTTTATCGAATTTATATTTTCACAAAAACACCTTAATACAAGATCATTTATTATTGCAGGGTATGTTTTAAATATAGAATATTTTTGAAGTGAAAGTTTACTTTTTTGAAACACATATTCATTTTCTTGCTTTATTAATTTATTTTCATCAACAAATTTTGATAATATCGGTAAAAGTTTTGTTTTAGAGATTTCAGATAAATCGGAATTAAATGTATTGGAACATCACTTCCGAGCTTTGTGTCGTTTTCTTATCAATTATGCTATATTTAACTCATGCAAATTAAAGAAATAACTACAAATAAAACTGATTATATGAATCTTCTATTAATAGGTGATGAAGATGAAAAAATGATTAATAAATACATAGATTATTCAATAATCTTTGCATTATATGAGAATAATATATTAACCTCTATTTGTGCTGTTATAACAATAGATAATGAAACAATAGAAATAAAAAATCTTGCAACATATCCTGAATTCCAAAATAGAGGTTATGCATCAGCATTGATTAATTTTGTATGTAATAAATATAAAACAAATTATAAATATTTAATTCTAGGCACTGGAGAAAATAACAAAATATTAAAATTTTACAAAAAACAAGGCTTCCAAGAATCTCATAGGCTACAAAACTTTTTTATAAATAACTATGAACATCCAATTTTTGAAGAAGGAAAACAACTGATAGATATGATTTATTTAAAGAAAATTTTATAAGATTCTACCCTATAATAAAAATTTCTGAC
>ULUL01017940.1_pt1 | contig 49313 bp, 43 predicted proteins | sample 1958481 | NCBI WGS metagenome assembly ULUL01 (sample SAMEA4835759, study PRJEB28245) | human gut metagenome | biome: gut microbiome; material: fecal sample | place: Denmark | collected 2008 | reverse complement strand
CAACAACAAGAATTTAAAACAGGCCTAAGAAAAGCAGTAAGTGTTCTTAACAGTGCAATAACAATGAATATGGCAATAGATGGCGAGAGCCCATATGATAATAAGGAGCTTATTCCATATCTTATGAGACATATGAGTATTTTGAAATCAACTACAACATTATCTGCAAGTTATGTTTCTTATACATGTTTTAATAAGGGTAATTGTGATGATAATTATAATGCAGCTTTTTATACTGCGGATGGTATGAGGTTTGAATTTAATGGTCATACGGCTGTTGGCGGACATGACAAATTACATGAAAGCAATGTATATGCGTGTGATACAACTAACTCATATGACAAAGTTTCTTGCGGCGGTTGTGGTTCTTATGGTCTTAACCATAACCCGAATGGAACTACAAAGCCGCCTTGTATAATTATGGTTGATGTTAATGGTGATAGAAAACCAACCCCTGGAAACGTAAATTGTAAGAGTGCTGAATGTGGTAAAACTTCAAATTTGTATAAAGTTCCTCTGCCTTCGGAAAAGAAAGTTAGAGATACTTTTTCAATTTTAATCACTGAAGACAGAGCAATTCCCTATGGAGTTACTGCACAAAAAGCCATGTATCAAGCGCAGAAATAAAATTATCCTTTCATTTAGTCTGCCTTATGGCAGACTTTTTATTTAATGTTTTTTTGCTCTTGATAGGGCGTAATCGACATCATCCAATTTTTCTCTTTGTGCGCCGAACATAATTTTTTCAGCATCTTCAAGCGCTTTAACTGTAATATAACCGTTTTCGCCATCTGAACGCGGGGTTTTGCCCGTTTCTATACAATGTAAGAAATGTTGACATTCAAGCTTTAAGGGTTCAATTTCTATATAATCGGGAATTTCAATGTTTTGGTGCCCCGGTTTTGAATTGTCAAATACAAGAAGCTTGTGTTCAGGCAGTGTATCATCTAAAACTGCACTTGCCTTGTCGCCCCTTACCATTAATTTTACGTATTTTTGGGGGTGAATCCAGCTATCTGAAATTTGGGCTATAACGCCGTTTTTATATTTTATTGTTATATGGGTAATATCAAAAATGTTGTTTCCTTCTGTTGAAGCGCCTGTTGCGGCAATAACTTTTTCAGGTTCAGAGCCTATAACATAAGATGTCATAGAAACATCATGGGGTGCTAAATCCCACATAACGCTTCTGTCGTTTTTAAAATAGTTTATATTCAGTCTGTCTGATTGAACGTATTTGATGTTTCCCAAAACTCCTTCTTCAATAAGCATTTTTAAACGATTAACCGCAGGGTGATACAAAAGAAGATGCCCTACCATTAATATTAAGCCTTTTTCATCAGCCAATTCTTTTAATTTTAAGGCTTCATCCGCTTTAATTGAAATAGGCTTTTCAACATAAACATGTTTACCATGCTCCAAGGCAAGTTTTACAAGGTTAAAATGAGTATGGCTCGGGGTTATTACACAAACTGCTTTAATGCTCTTATTGTTAATAATTTCATTAAAATCTTTTGTTGTGTTTGTTCCGGGGTAATCTTCTTTAATTTTTTTTAATGTGTCATCATCAAGATCGCAAACTGTGTTTAGGGCATTTAAACTGTAAAAATTTCTTACAATATTTTTCCCCCAAATTCCGCAACCTATAACCCCAACATATTTAGTTTCGTTTGTCATTTTAAAACTTCCTTGAATTCCATTTATTGGCTTAATTCGCCTTATTTTATTCTATATAAAAAAGGCTATTAGTCAAATTTTCTTAATAAAATTTTTCTTGAATACGTTTAATTATTTGCTATTATTTTTCTATGGAAAAAAGAGCAAATATTCAGGGGTTTAATGTAGATTTAATGAGCTTTGATGAAGTTATCAAGGCAATTGTTTGTGCAATAAATGATGAAAAAAACCTTCATGTGGTTACAATTAACCCTGAAATTATTCAAAATGCAAAGAAAAATTTCGAACTTAAACAAATTATAAACGATGCAGAAATTGTTACACCTGACGGTGTCGGAATAAAAATCGCTCTTAAAATGAAGGGCATTAACCAAGAACAAGTTACAGGCGTTGATTTATCCAAAAAAATGCTTGAAATTGCCGCTTATGATAAAATTAAAGTTGCCCTTGTCGGTGCCAAGCCCGAAATTTTAGATTTAGCCATTGAAAACATTAAAAAGAAATATGAAAATATTGATATTGCATATTCCCACGATGGCTATTTTACCGATTTTGAACCCGTAATTAAAGATGTAATAGCATCCGGCGCCAAATTTTTGCTATGTGCAATGGGCTCTCCCAAGCAGGAATTTTTTATATCCGAATTAAAAAAACAGGCAAAAGGCATTGTTATGATTGGTGTTGGCGGCACACTTGACGTTTTATCGGGCAAGGTTCAACTGGCGCCTGAAATTTACAGAAAACTTGGGCTTGAATGGTTATATAGAACAATAAAACAGCCTGAAAGGTTTAAAAGGATTTTTCCCACTTTGCCAATATTCTTTTTTCAAAGTATAATTGATAGTGTGATAAATAAGAATTAGTTCAAAAAAGGTTGCTTTTTTAAGTATGATAATTTTAAAAGATGTTATTAAGCAGTATAAAAACAAGCCCGCCTTGTATAATGTTAATTTGCACATTAAACCGGGGGAATTTGTTTTTTTAACAGGGCCTTCAGGTGCGGGTAAATCCACATTAATGAAGCTTTTATATATGGAAGAAAAACCCACAAGGGGTCAGGTTATAATTGGCGGCATAAACATTGCAAATTTGCACCCAAATAAAATTCCGAATTTAAGAAGGTGCATGGGAATTGTGTTTCAGGATTTTAAACTACTTCAAAACCACACGGTATATGACAATATTGCCTATGTTATAAGAACTTTGGGAATTTCATCCCGTGAAATTGAAGCAAGAGTTTTTGGTGCACTGAAGGTTGTTGGCTTAGAACATAAAGCTAAATCAAAGCCATCTGAATTATCGGGCGGCGAACAGCAAAGGGTTTCAATTGCCCGTGCAATTGTAAACGGCCCACCATTATTAATTGCAGATGAACCCACAGGAAATCTTGACCCTAAAAATTCCATGGAAGTTATGGAAATTTTAGACCAAGTTAATCAAAGGGGTATTACAATTTTAGTTTCAACTCATGACCATACAATGGTTGATTATTTCAGAAAAAGGGTTGTAACACTTTGTGACGGGCAAATTGTTAAAGATGTGCAGGCAGGTACTTATGGCTAACGGACAAACAAGAAGCAGAATTAAACAAAAAGTTAAATCTCATATACCGAAAGATTGGCTGACTGATGTCAGAATATTATACAGAATGCTGATTGAAACCTTTAAAGGTATTCAGCAAACAGGGCTTATAAACATTGCTATTATCACTACAATGGCTGCCATTTTAACTATATTTGGCGCACTTTTCAGGTCGTCATTGTCTTTGCAGAGCATTGTAAATGAACTTGGCGGCACTTTGCAAATTTCTGCATATTTATCAGACAGTGCAAATTCTGATGCTGTTATTTCACGAATTAAAAAAATTGAACATGTAAAGGAAGTGAAATTTATTTCAAAACAAAAAGCTTGGGCTGAACTTAAAAATGAAATTGATGTGCCCGATGTTGAAAACCCGTTGCCCGATACTTTGCATGTTAAAGTAGATATGGTTGATAATCTGGATGATGTTTTAGTGAGAGTTAAGCACGTAGATGGTGTTTCAGATACAGGCTATGCAAAAGATTGGGTTAAAAAGTTCCAAACTCTAAACAAAGTTTCTCACACGGTAACGTTTCTTGTTGTCATAATTGCTTGTCTTTTAACCATTACAATCATAAATAATACGATACAGTTGGTAATTCAATCCAGAAAAGAAGAAATTGAAATTATGCGCCTTATGGGTGTTTCCAACTGGTATATTAAATTTCCGCTTGTTTTGCAAGGCGCAATATACGGCTTTTTAGGCGCAATTATTGCAATTTTTCCGATTAACATTGTTCAAAACTATTTATATAAGGTTCATGAATTTTTCATGATTCCTTCATTTTTCTTTGCACAACAAATAGTAATTCTTTCCGTTTTGGCTGTCGGTATATTATTTTCGGCCGGCGGAAGCTTAATGTGTATTAAAAAACATTTGAAAGTATAATGTATGGATCAATCTGTCGATAATTCAATAGAGCAAGATTTTTTGGGCTGTTTGCCCGAATTGCCTTCTGTTATGGCAAAATTTATTGAATTGACGAGAGAATTAAATATTTCTAAAAATTCTTATGCAAATATTCTTCTTCAAGACCCCCTTTTATCATCAAGAATTTTTACCTATATAAATAAAGTTCTAAACCCTTCAAAAGCAGGGTATATATCTGTAAATAGGGGTGTTTCTTTAATGGGGCTGCACAAATTTAAAAATGTTGTTTTGGCTTTTTCCTTGTTTCCTGTTTTTCAAGAAGCGGAATGCGTTGAACTTTTTAAATATTCTCTTTTAACTGCATATTATTGTAAAGACATTGCTTCCCAATTTAAATTAATAAACCCCCATGATGCTTTTCTTTTGGGCTTTTTGCATGATATCGGCAAAATAGCAATGAAGAATAAATTTGGCTCAAAATATCTTATAACATCTATTGAAGATGACAAAGAAGTTAAAATTTATACCCAAGAAGAGGAACTGGCCGAATTTGGATATTGCCATGCGGATTTAAGCGAATATATTTGCAGATGTTGGAATTTACCTATTGTTGTAACCGATTCTATCAGGTATCATCATTTTCCGTTGGATGCAATGCTTCCTCAAGCTGCTTCGATTATTTATTTATCCGATATTTTGGCTCACAAAAACACAAAATTATCAAAAGAAAGTCAAAAAGTTTTCCAATATATGCAGCTTTCTAAAACTCAAATCATGCCATATTCTATGGGCGGCATGAAAAAATTAATTCCTTTTTATGAAATTCTGGATATTAATTAAAAAGCCCCATTTGGCCGTTTATAGCTCTGCTTTTTATCCCTAAATGTTTGTATGCAAGTTCTGTTGCCATTCTGCCTCTTTGGGTTCTTTTTAGCATGCCTGATTGCAAAAGATACGGTTCAATAACATCTTCAATTGTTCTGATATCTTCGCCAAGTGCAACGCCCAAAGTTTCAATACCCACAGGGCCGCCATTATAATTATTTATAATTAACTTTAAAAGTTCTCTATCTGTTGTATCAAGGCCTTTATCATCGATATTTAATGCATTTAGCGCATTGTTTGCATCTTGTTTTGTAATTGTTCCGTTCCCTTTAACAATTGCCCAATCAGAAGCACGTTTTATAAGCCTGTTTGCAATTCTTGGGGTTTGGCGGCTTCTTCTTGCAATTTCAAGTGCGCCTTCTTCATCAATTTTAATGTTCAAAATTTTTGCACTTCTTTTTATAACTTGTTTTAATTCTTCAATTGTGTAAAATTCCAGCCTGTGAATAACGCCAAATCTGTCTCTTAAAGGGCCTGAAAGTGCTCCTGCTTTTGTTGTTGCACCAATAAGCGTGAATTTTTGCAAAGGCACCCTCATTGTTTTAACTGTTTGGCTTTTTCCCGTTGTAAGGTCAAGCGTAAAATCTTCCATGGCAGGATATAAAATTTCTTCCGCAATTTTATTTAAACGGTGAATTTCATCTATAAAAAGAATTTCCCCTTCTTTTAAATTCATTAAAATGCCGATTATATCCCTAGGGCGCTCTAAGGCCGGGGCTGATGTTATTTTAATATTAACATTGCATTCATTTGCAATAATGTTTGCTAAAGTTGTTTTTCCAAGCCCCGGCGGGCCATATAGCAAAATGTGGTCTAATTGAACATTTCTTTTTTTAGCAGCTTCAATTGTAATTTTTAAGGTTTCTTTAATTGAACTTTGCCCTATATATTCATCAAAAGTTTTCGGGCGAATATTTTTATCATAAGTGCGGTCTAATTCAATTTCAGCCGCCTCAAGTTCCAACGGTTTTTGAAGCGGCTTGAAATTTTCTTTATTTCTTTTGTTGTCGTTGTCGTTTAAAATCATTTATCTTAAAAATCTGATGTATATATAAGCTGTGCTCATTAATAATGAAACTAATGTTATTGTAACACCATATTTTAAATATTCCATAAATGAAATTTTAAAGCCGTCTTTGTTTGCGGTTTCACAAACAATAACGTTTGCGGCAGCACCAATTATTGTCATGTTGCCGCCCAAGCATGCTCCTAAAGCTAAGCACCACCAAAGAGGGTGAGTATATTCGGCACCTTCTATTGTTTGAATTGTAGCAAGCATGGGCGCCATTGTTGCAGTATATGGAATGTTATCAATAATGCCCGATAAAATGCCTGAAGCCCAAAGAATAATCATTGCCATAACTTCTTTTGAACCGTTTGCGACATTTAAAAGCCATTTTGCCATTAAATCTATACCGCCCGAAGCTTCTAAACCGCCAATAATTATAAACAAACCGATGAAAAAGAAAATTGTATTCCATTCAACATCCATTAAAATTTTGTGCGGTTTTTCAAAAATTAATAAGAAGCTGGCACCAATCATTGCAACAAGATATGTCGGAATGTGGGTGATGTCATGCGTTACAAAGCCTAAAATTACAAGCGCTAAAACAATAACAGAGCGAATTGCAAGAGTTTTGCTTGCAATTGTGTTTGAGTTGTCAATTTGCGCCACTTCGGCCATTTTTTCAGGTGTACTTTTTAATTGTTTTCTAAAAACAAAAACCATAATTGCAATTGTAACAAGCATGATTAGAACAACAATGCCTGTTAATTCTCTTACAAAATCCATAAATGAAAGGCCGGCTGCGGAGCCGATAATTATATTCGGCGGGTCGCCAATTAAAGTTGCCGTGCCACCAATGTTTGAACATAAAATTTCGGTTATTAAAAACGGTATCGGGTTTACATCCAGTTTTTTGCAAGCAGCAAATGTAACGGGCATAACAAGAATAACTGTTGTAACGTTATCTAAAAATGCACTTGCAACGGCCGTAAAAATTGCCAGAGAGAATAAAACAAGCTTTGGCTTTCCTTTTGTTAATTTTAAAATTTCGTTTGCAAGCCATCTGAATACGCCTGAACTTGCAGAAATATGCACAATAATCATCATTGAAACAAGCAAAAATATTACATTAAAATCAATATAATTTGCAAAGTAATGTGCTAAATCGTTTGGGTTTTTATCGGAAGATAAAAGCCCCAAAAACAGCGTTAAAGATGCACCTAAAAGCGCAACCGTAACTTTAGAAATTTTTTCCCATGCAATAAAAATGTATGCGACAATAAGAATTATTGCACTTGCCATAACAGCATTCTGCTGAATTATTTCGTGTAATGCTTCCACGTAACCTCCAATCAAAATTAAACTAATCAGTTTAATTTTAACGGGGTGAATTTTTTTTGTCAAAAAAAAGAACGGATTTAATCCGTTCTTTTATTATGTAGAATTGGTATTGATTATGCTGCTTCTTTTTCTTCTTTTTCTTCGTCATCAGCTTCTTCGTTTTCAGCGCCTTCAGCACCTTCAACTGCTGCTTGTTCATCTTCAGCTTCAACTGCTTCATTTTCTTCAGCTTGTTGTGCTTCAGCTTCTTTAATGATTGATTGAGCTGCTGCAACACCTTGAGTTTCTGCAAATTCGTGGATTGTTGCGATTAATTCTTCATCTAAGCCCATTAATTCTGTTAAGCTTTCGAATTGAGCTTCATATTCTTCTAATTTTGATTCGTATTCTGCAATGAAGTTATCGATATCTTCAGTAATTTTTGCTCTTTCAGCATCACCTTCAACGTTTTCTGCGCCTTCAGCTGCTATAGCACCATCTGCTGTTAAGTTATTTGGGTTTTCATCTGTGAATGTGTAGTTTTCTTGTAAATATTCAGCTGAATCTAATGTTGAATAGCCATCGAATGTTTCATCACCAACTGAGATGTCGAAGTTGCCGAGAAGTGTTTGGCCGTTTTCTGCAACTGCACCTTCGCCTGCTTCTTGGTAGCTGCCTAAGTTAACATTTACATCTTCGCCGCCGAATGCTTCTTCAATTGATTTTAATTCTTGGTTGCCGTTAGCATCTTTAACAAGAACCATAACGCCTGCTTGGTTTAATTCGTCGTTTGTTACATCGCCTGAGCCGTCTTCATCAAGTGCAACCATTTCATCAAAGAAGTTTTCTGAACCTAAGAATTCTGAGAAGTTTGAAAGTTCGCCGTTGCCATCTTTATCAACTACAAATTCATAAGTTGTGCCGTCTTCATCTTTGAAGCCGATAGGGTCACAGCATTTTGCAGCTTCTTCTGCAGCTTTTTCTTGTTCTTCAATAACTTTGTCAAGATTTGCCATTTCTGTGTCTAACATTTTCATTTGTCCGTTAATTACGCCGAGTTCGTCTAATAATGAATCCATTGTAACCATTTTTGTATTTGTAACAACTAAATCTGATAAGATTGTTGACATTTCTTCGTCGAAGCCGCCTTCAGCAAGACCTGCTTTAATATTAGCTTGAAGGTCGCTCATTTTAACGTCTTTGCCTGCTTCTTTATCTTTTTTGAATTGTTCAATTTGTGTTGAAACTAATTCTTTAACTCTTTCTTGTTCTTCTTCTGTAATTTCTTTTTGAGCTTCAATTGCTTCATCTAAAGATGTTTTAATTTCTTCGCTTAATTTTTCAACTGTTTCTTTAATTGTTTCAGCTGATGAATTAAGAGCGTCCCATTGTGCTTGAAGTTCAGCTTTCTTTTCTTTGTTAGCTTCTAATTCTGCATCTTCAGTTGTTGCAGCAGCGCCTTCAGTTTCATCTGCCCCTTTAATTGTTCCGCCAACTTCTTTAGCAAGAGCTTCAAGGTCTGCATCTGTAAGGTCTGCAGCGTTTACTTGATATGAATCACCGTCAGCTTCTGTAAATGTTAAAATGCTGTCTTCATAAGAAATTTCAAGAGCGCCGCCATTGCCTGCTGTTGCGCCTTCTGCTGCTGACCAGTTTGTATATTGTGAACCGAGTGCTGCTACATCAATTGTCATAACCAATACCTTTCAAAATTCTACGTTACTTACGTATATATAAAGTATATAAAAAGTATTGAATTTCAATTTTGTTTAATTCTGTTACATTTCTTTACATAAATCGTTATAATGTAGTTAAATTAACTACTTCACGAATTTTCTTTTTGTGGTATTATCATAATTAAAAGTAGATTATAGAGGATGAGGATAAATATAATGGGCGTTGTTGACGTATTGCTTAAAATTTTTAAAGACCCTAATGACAGAAAAATAAAGAAGGTTTTGCCCATTGTAGACCACATAAACAATCTGGAACCCGAATTTGCAGCATTATCCGATGAAGAATTAAAGGCAAAAACAGCTGAATTTAAAAAGATTTTATCTGAAAGAGAAACTTCACCGGATTATAAAACAGACCTTGCGCTTGAAAAGGCCGCTTTGGATAAAATCTTGCCTGAAGCATTTGCAACAGTGAGAGAAGCAGGCAAAAGAGTTTTAAACATGCGCCATTTTGACGTTCAATTAATAGGCGGTATTTTTCTTCATGAAGGCCATATTGCAGAAATGAGAACAGGTGAAGGTAAAACCCTTGTTGCAACATTGCCTGCATATCTAAACGCCCTGACAGGCAAAGGTGTTCATATAATTACCGTGAATGATTACCTTGCAAAACGTGACCGTGATTGGATGGGCAAAATTTTTGAATTTTTAGGCTTAACTGTCGGTGTTATTTTATCTTCAGCAGGCGGTTATGACTTTGAAGAAAAAAAACAGGCTTATAATTGCGATATAACGTATGGCACAAATAATGAATTCGGCTTTGATTACCTTAGAGATAATATGGCAAAATCTTTGGATATGCTTGTTCAAAGGCCATATAATTATGCAATTATAGATGAAGTTGACAGCATTTTAATTGATGAAGCAAGAACTCCCTTGATAATATCGGGGCGTTTGGAGCAATCGGCAGAAACATATATTTTAATGGCAAAAATTGCGCCTTTATTGGAAAAAAATGTCCATTATGAAGTTGATGAAAAGGCAAAAAACATAATTTTTACGGAAGAAGGCATTGATAAAGCCCAAGAATTGCTTCATACAGATGATTTATACGACATTAAAACCCAATATGCACATTATTTAACCCAAGCTCTAAGAGCAAAAGAACTTTTCATAAAAGATACCGATTATGTTGTCAGAAACGGTGAAATTATGATAGTTGATGAATTTACAGGCAGGCTTATGCAGGGCAGAAGATGGTCTGAAGGGTTGCATCAATCAATTGAAGCTAAAGAAGGGGTTAAAATTCAAGATGAAACCCAAACATTAGCAAGTATTACATTTCAAAACTTATTTAGGTTGTACCCCAAATTATCAGGTATGACAGGTACTGCTATGACAGAAGAAGCTGAATTTGGCAAAATTTATAACTTGGAAGTTACGGCAATACCAACAAATAAGCCTGATATCAGAATTAATTACCCCGATATAATATATAAAACCCAAAGGGCAAAATTTGAAAATGTTGTTAAAGAAATTGAAGAATTATCTAAAATCGGCCGCCCTGTTCTTTGCGGCACAATAAGCATTGAAAAATCCGAATTGTTATCAAAAATGTTGAAGAAAAAAGGCATTAAGCATAATGTCTTAAACGCCAAGCACCATGAAAAAGAAGCCTTTATTATTGCGCAAGCGGGAAGGCTTAGCTCTGTTACCATTGCAACCAACATGGCAGGCCGCGGAACGGATATTCTTCTTGGCGGTAACCCCGAATATTTAGCAAAAGAAAAGCTTGATTCAATGGGTATAACATATGAGCACCCGGATTATGAATCAGCAAAAGAAAAAGCGCTTTTAGAAGCCAGAAAAATAACCGAAAAGGAACACGATGAAGTTGTAAAACTTGGCGGCTTGCATGTTATTGGAACAGAACGCCACGAATCAAGACGTATTGATAACCAATTAAGGGGGCGTGCCGCTCGCCAAGGCGACCCAGGGTCTACAAGGTTTTATCTTTCTTTGGAAGATGATTTAATGAGAATTTTTGGCGGTAATATTATTGCAACAATTATGCCGGATGATGTTCCGCTTGAATCGCCCTTAATTTCAAAACAAATTCAATCTGCACAGAAAAAAGTTGAAACAAGAAACTTTGATATAAGAAAATCTGTTTTAGAATATGATGATGTAATTAATATACAAAGGGAAAAATTCTACACTCAAAGAAAGAAAGTTTTATCAAGCAAATCTTTATATGAAGATATTATATATATGATAGAAAAAGAATGTGAAAGACTGTTGAGGCAATATATCTCAAAAGATATGTCGCCTGCAGAATATGTGGATGAAGATATTAAGCTTTTAGCAACTGAAATTCACACTGTTTTTCCGCAATTAACAGATAAAATCAAAATGGATGATATTAAAAAATTAAGATATCCCGATATATTAGACCTTATGAAAAAAGAATCAATTAATGCCTATAAAGACCATGAAAAATCAACCATTGATGCATTTAATGAAGTTATGACAAAATACGGGCAAATTGATGAGCCACAAGTACCTTTTTCTGATGATAATATGCTTCGCCATATTGAAAAAGATATTTTATTACAAGTGGTTGATCAAAAATGGATTGATCACCTGAACAATATAGACGACCTTAAAGATTCAATAGGTTTGGTTGCATACGGGCAAAAAGACCCGTTATTGGAATATAAGAAAAAGGCGTTTGATTATTTTAACCAAATGATGTTTGATATTCAATCCGAAACAGTTAAACACATTTTTAGAGTCAGATTTGGAGTTCAATTTATAGATTCTGATGATGATAACCAAACAGTATAAACTTTGGTTAATATTTTTTAACATAACTAAGGAAAAAATTAAATTTTTCTTACCAGCTTTCCGTATATATTTTTATCGGGCAATAGTTATTCGTATATATTACGGAAAGGAAATTGTATGTCAGCTATTAACAACAGTGTATCAAAACTTTGTGAAAACATCGCACAAAATTCTGTAAATGGCGGTGTAACTTATTCAAAAGATGAGCTTCAAACCCTGTTTGAAGATACGGGCTATTTTAATGCAGGTGAAAAAGGCAAGGAACAAATTCAAAAACAAATTGATGCACTTCAAGCAAAAATTGATGAACTGACAGAAGAAGCCGAAAAAATTAATAAAGAAATAGAAGAAAAAAATTACGAAGTAAACGGCAAAAATGAAGATTTGGTTGAGATTATATCTCAAATTTCAGATGAAACGATGGAATATCAACAAGGCGTTAAAGATGCTGCAAGACTTGCCGCAAGAGATGCTGTTGCTTCATATAATACTGATAGCGGAGATTCGTATGAAAGCTGCTATAACCAAGCTTTTGAAAAAAGAATCAGAAGCGTTGCAGGCGGCAATATGGGCACAATTAAAAATTTATATGCTCAATATGAAGGAATTAAAGGCCAATTAAGCCCTGTTATGCAAGAAATTCAAACAGACCTTGATCAGGTTAAGGGCTTGCAAAATCAATTAAATTCAACAAATGCAACAATTAACCTTTTGACAATTACAAAAAATAATATGTCAGACACAATTAAGGCTGCATATGAAAACAAAGACTTAGACGCAAAAGTTCCCGTTTATTCGGGCGCAAAAGCGGAAGTTGCAGATGAAATTTTGGCCGATGCGGCTGCATTTGTCGGAAATGCAGGCGATACACCAAACCCCGATAATAACAATGCCGTTCAAGAAAGAACTCCTGAGCAGCAAAAACAAATTGATGATGCAATGGCTGCTTATGCTGCTAAAAACGAAGGCACAGGCTATAATGCAACATGGTATGCCACAATAGATAAAAACCCGCAACTTCAAAATTTAAGCGAAAGAATTAATAACGAAGGAATGCTTCAAGATTTGCAAAACCTTGGTGCAACGCCTGATGAAATTATGACATTTGTTATGAACACTTGGAATTGCGGCATTAAAAGAAGCGTGCAAGGCGATGGCACAATATCTTATGTTATCCCCAATAACTCAGGTTCTGATGAAGCCGTTTATTCAAAATTAAATGCTCTTGCAACATCCGGTGTTCAAAAAACGGCAGAAAGCGTTGATTCAGGAAACATTGAAAAATTGCAACAATTTGGTTTAAGCTCATTGGATAAAATGTACAAAGCAGGCTTTACATTTAAAGAAGCAATGTATGTTATGACAAAAGCTTTCCCAAATTCAGGTATTGAATATAATTTATCAAACCAAACATCTGAAAGAAACTATCAAATTGTTCAGGATACTTCTGCAACCGGCACATTATATAAAGATATTTCAGCTAAAATCTTAGATTATTGGAATGTTGGCGCAAAAGCTGCAACAGAAGACGGTGATGGCACAATTGAAACTTCAAGAGGCCATTATGACCCGATTACATTCCAAGACGGGAATATTACTTATTCATTCATAACAGATAGAGATGACAACGGCAAATTCGATTATACCGATGGTAACAATAACGATTTATTGGGCTCTAAAGACGGTATATCAGAACTTCTTGCTTATGATTACAACAATGACGGCGTTATTGATTCAAAAGATGTTGATAAAGATGGCACAAAAGCTCTTGATAAATTAACGCTTATATCAAACAATCAAATTGAATCTGTTGGCGAACTCGGTTCGGAAGATGTTGACGGATATAAAGACGGCTCAAATTACAAAGGAAAAGGCGCATATACAAACTCTGTAGATTTTGATGTTTCATATACATCAGCTTCCCAAGCGGGAATTACAAATATAGATTTAAGACAAATTAAAGAATCAGGCAATATAAATGGCGAAGATAACGTTGATGAAGGATTTTCAGACATTAACGGTTCAAATATCATAAATCAGTTCACAATTACAAAAGACGGTGAAGAAATTACTGCAAATGAAACTTTGAACACTGCAGAAAACCTTGAAACTTTCTATGGCCAAATAGCAGATAAAGCAGGAACTATTTCTTCAAATATTTCAAGTGAACAATTTGAAAATGCCTTTGACGACTGGTCATTATCAGGCCCTGAAGCAAAAGCGGCTTATGAAAAATTAGGTGCGCTAGCTGATAGCTTAGAAGATAAACTTGAAGATGCCAAAGCAAATGAAGACAATGATATTTTGCCTATGTCATTTGAACAGTTTATCGAACTTGTTGGAACTGACGGCCAATCGGGTGAATATGTTTATGCGGTTCGAGATGCGGCAAGAAGAAATTCTGAAGCGGAAGCTGAAAGAAACAATCCGACAGAGGCTGCAAACAAGGCAGAAGAAGCCCACGAACAAGTTACAAAAGAATATTTCGACAATAAAAACGTTGATGAAAAAGAAAATGACAAAGAAGAAAAAGAAGAAGATAAATAATAATAAAAGGCTCTGCAATTTGCAGGGCCTTTTTAATCAGGTGAATAATTTTTTAATACAAAGTCAATTTCATTTTGTTTTGTCATAAATGCGTTTGGGTTTAAAATTTTTTCTTTTAAAACATCTTTTAAAATAATTCCAATAAACCTGCCTTGGCTAAATCCAAGTTTTTTTAAATCATGCCCGTTAATTTCGGGTTTTATATTTTTAATTTTTAAATATTTAAGCGCGCTTTCATCTTTGGTTTTAAAATAATAAAGCGCTAATTGGACATTATTAAAGTTTTTGAAAAATTCATATATTTCAAAATCATTTTTAAAGGGTGCTTTTATGTAAAAAATTGATTCCAAAGCTAAAATATAAAGCTTATTTTGTTCAAAAACGTTGAATATTTCTTTTGCTTTGTCTAATTCTACAATATTTGAAGCTTTTAAATCTGTTTTATTTTGCCAAATTTTGTAAATTTCACAATTTAAAATATCAGCTAAAATTTTATTTGAATAAGAATATGAAAAAATTTTATTTAAGGTTAAATAAATTCTATCTATGCTCAAATGTTCATTATTAAAAGTTTTAAGGCAATTTTTAATTAAAGATGTTGTGTTTTCATCAAATTCAAAATTAAACCTGTATTTAAAATCTAACCCTCTTAAAATTCTTGTGGGGTCATCTAAAAAAGATTTTTCGTGAAGAATTTTTAAAACACCTTTTTTAATATCTTCTTGCCCAAAATTTGGGTCTATAATTTTATTTGAATGCAGATTGTATGCTATAGAATTTATTGTAAAATCGCGCCTTTTAAGGTCATCTTCAATTTTAACGCCCGTTTCTATGACATTTGGAAGAGAGCCCATATAATCATAAGTTTCAATTCTTGTTGATGCTATATCAATTTCTTCGCCTAAAATTTCAACTTTAACCGTATTAAACGGTTCATGGATTGATTTAATTTTTAAATTAGAATTTTTTGCAAAATCAATTGCGCTTCCTTCAATTAAAAAATCAATATCTTTGATTTTTTTTCCCATTAATAAATCACGAACAACACCGCCAACCAAATAAATTTTATTTTTAAATTCATTATTGGAATTTAAAACTGTATCTATTATTTTTTTTTCTTTTTCATTAAGCTTATTTAAAAAATTCATTTTATTTTTCCAAAATGAAAGTAACGGGCCCGTCATTTATGAGTGCCACTTTCATATCTGCGCCAAAAACCCCCGTTTTTACAACAAGGTCAGATTCTCTTAATTTTGAAACAAATTTTTCATAATATTCATTTGCAATATCAGGCTTCATTGCATTATCAAAGCTTGGCCTTTGCCCTTTTGAGCAATTTGCAGCCAACGTAAATTGGGATACCACCATAATTTCCCCATCTATATCTTTAATTGAAAGGTTCATTTTTTCGTTTTCATCTTCAAAAAACCTTAAATTTAAAACTTTATTAACTAAATAATCAATCTTATCTTCAGTGTCATTTTTTTCAACGCCAAATAAAATTAGCATTCCTTTGCCTGTTTTAGAGCATATATCGCCATTTATCTGAACTGTTGCTTCTTTTGTTCTTTGTATAACAAGTTTCAAAATTAATCTCCTTTTTTTAAATTATACATAATAATTGGCGCAAATGAAAATTTTCTTATGTTTTTTATAAATGCTATCCGTTTGTAAAAGAGAGATTTTTTGATTTCACTAAATAATAAAGATAATAATTATTATATAAATAAATTTTTGCCACCTATTGTATCAGTATCAACGGGGCTTTTAGCAGGCTATGGGATTTATTCTTCCGCTTATCATTTTTCGGATTTCTTTTTTTCTAATGCCGATATAGAAAAATTAAACAACCCGGATAGAGCAAAAAAAGCTTACAATTTGGCATTTTTAAATTCAAAAGTAAAAGAAAAGGGCGCAAAACTCTTTTTTGTTCCTCTTGCAAAAGGCAAAAATGATGCAGAAAAAATGCAAGATATTAAAAACATTGTTTCAAATATTGATGAATTCCCGAAAGAAGAAGAAATTATAAGGTCGATATACCCTGAAAATGAAACTTTTTACAGTAAATTATGCGATAAAATTGAAAATTTATTAAGAAAAAACCCTAATAATAAAAGGTTGCAGCACCTTGCAGACAAATTGTTCGGCTCTGATGATATAGAAAGCACATTGCATAATATAAATGATTATATTGCATTAAAATTTGCCGATAATGCTCTTTTTTCAACTTCAACAAATTCAATTTTGGTTCCTGATTCAAAAATTAATACTCCTTTTTTCCATGAGCTTGGCCACGGCATAAATTATAATTTGAAAAAAGGCGGCAAATTTTTGTCTAATTTATCAAGAATTAATTATGATTTGGCAATTCTTTTAGGGGTTTCGGCAATTTTCTTGCCAAGCCAAAAAGATAAAGAAAAGAAAAATAAACCGATTGAATTTTTACAAAATAATGCAGGCAAACTTGCATTTTTAGCAACAACACCCCTTCTTTTAGAAGAAGGATTGGCTTCAATTCGCGGCCTAAAGGCGGCTAAGCCTTATTTAGATAAAATTGATTATAAAAAATTCAAAACATCATATTTAAATGCCTTTATGGGCTATTTTACAAATGCTTGTTTTGTTGCAGGGGCGGCATTTGCAGGTTTAAAAATTAAAAATTTAATTATGGATAAAATGAAAGAAAAACTACAAAAGCCCCTTTTTTCCAAAGAAAAACGCAGCACCCACAGCACACATTGTGGAAATTAAAATAACGTAAATAAAGCCGTTATCACTGTGTGCAAAAGGCAAAGGAACATTCATTCCCCAAAAACTGCCAAGCATTGTTGGAATGGATAAAATAATTGTGATTGCAGCCAAAAATTTCATAACTTGGTTTACGTTGTTGTTAATAATAGATGCAAAACCATCCATCATACTTTCTAAAATGGTTCTGTGCATATCAACCATTTCTTCTGCCTGTTTTGTTTCAATAATAACATCTTCAAGCATGTCAATGTCATCCTCATCAAATTTTAAAAGCCCTTGAAGGTTTTGTGTGTTAACGGATTTTAGAATTTTTTCCAAAACAACCCTATTATCTTTTAAGGCAGTTGTAAAATATACAAGCGATTTTTGAGCTTCAATAAGTTTAAATAATGCTTTATTGTTGGTTGTTTTTCTTAGTGAATCTTCAATTTCTTCTGTTTGTTTATTTATAATTTTTAAATATCTTAAATAATATTTTGCCGTTCTAAACAAAATTGCAAGCATAAAGTTTGTTTTATCACGAGTATCAAAGAATTTTGAAGTATCATCGTTAAAAGAATTTATAATTTTATTTTCTTTTGAACAAACGGTAATAACGCCTTCATGGGTTAAAATTATACCCAAAGGCAAGGTATCAAAGTTTTTTTCATCATCCAAAAAAGGAATGTTTGTAATGATTAATAAATTCCCATCTTCATATTCGGTTCTTGATAATTCGTCTGCGTCAAGAGAATTTCTTAAAAAGTTTTCTTCTAAATCTAAAATAATAGAAACTTTTTGAATTTCTTCAAATGTGGGGTTTACAAGATTAAACCAAGAACCGGATTCTGCTTCATTTAAAGTTAATTTTTTAAGGGATTTATCGTCTTGGGTTTTTAAAATCTCAATCACGCTAAAGCTCCCTTCTTAACTTATTTCTTGCTAATTTTAATTTAACTACATAAATAAAAAATAGCAATTATTTTTCAAGTTTTTCAAGCATTCGTTGGATTAAATCTATGTCTAAACCCATAACGTTATAATAACTGCCATCTAAACTTTTTATAAAAGAAGATTTTGGCGGGTTATTTATTTCATTAACTGAAATAAAATCCTGAATACCGTAGCTTCCTGCTTTATCAAGCGGGTTTTTTGTTAAAATGTAGTTAATTATTTCAAATAAATTTAATTTTCTAAAAGTTACATGGCTTTTTGATAATTCGGTTAATGTTTCATCTGTATCAGAATTAATAACCGTATGGGAAGTAATTACCAAATGAGTTTTATTTGATAGTTTTTTTAACATAAAAAGAGCCTCAATTACATTTTGAGGCTTAACCAAACACACACTATCGAGGATTACCATAGTATCCGCACCTATTATAAGAGCATTTCTTACCCCTTCCTTTTTGATTGCGGATGCTTTTATAAGAGAGTTCTTTTTAATTATTTCTTCATCAAAATGCTTAGTGAAAAATTCATCGCATTTTGAAGTTTTTATTTCAAATTTCCTTCCTAAAAGGCTTAAAATTTCTTTTCTTCTCGGTGAGTTTGAAGCTAAAATTAAGTTTTTCATAAATTTTATTCTAGCTTAAACTCTGTTTTAATTCAATTTTAACCTGCCCCTTGCAACATTTCATCGCCAAGTTTCGGTTTTTGGGCAATTGGTGCCCCCGGAACTTTTTTCTTAAGATTGCGGGATTTTCTGTATTGAATATTTTGTGCAATTGCTTTTGTGCAAAGTTCTTTTAAATTTTGCTGCATATTAATCATTGCTAAATGAACTTGTGCATAATCATTCATTGCTTCATACATTTTATCAGGGCTAATCATAGAAACCTGAACAGTTGGATTATCAACTTTCATTGTTGCATATTTTTTGACAAGTAAAATGTCAATTCTGTCTTTTGCTCCTATTGTCATAGTGTGCTCCCCGTAAATTAAATTTCCCTTATCCTTTGTACTTATATAAAGTATTTTTTTATTTGGAAATTTACACTTTTATTTAATCGGGGTTAATAATTCTTAACATTTATCGGTTAAGGCCGCTTTTGTTGCCTTATCAAGCCCAAAGATTCCTGTTAAAAGGGCTAATGTAGCCATTATAATTAATATCCAAATTATTCCGAATTTTTCACCGATAAACCCCAAAGGTGCAAGTGAAAGTGCGCCTATGCCCCAAGAAAAACCTTGCATAACGCCTGAAATTACACCTGTATGATTAGACATAATTTTTTGAGCGGCAACAATTGTGACAGAAACAGACAGGAAAATAAAAAACCCTGAAATTATAAAGGTTAAAACGCCTAATATCGGGCTTATTTTTATTAAATAATGGAATAAAATTACAAGCGGCAAAATTGTAAAAAATGAAAGCCTTATAATATTAACTGCACCAATTTTTTCTTCCAATTTGTTGCTTACAATCATGGAAAGCCCGCTCAGTGCAAAAAACAAAGTAACTACTAAGCCCACCTTATTTAATGAAAAGCCGAAATCTTTTAAAATAAAAGGAATATATGTGCCAAAACTTATGCTGACGCCTGATTTTACAATTGCTATCCAAACAAGCTTCATACATACTTTGTTTTTTAAAATTTCTTTCATAACGGAAACAAAGCCTTCTTTAGATTTTGAAACCGCTTCAATTGGAATTTTCGGCACTTCAAAATATAAAATAATTGCTGTTAAAATTCCAATAAATGTAATATAAGATAAGCCGTTTTGGCCAAATTTATCCACTAAATTTGATGAAATTACAGGCCCGATTGAATAACCGATTGTTCCAAGCCCCATAAAAAGCCCCATAAATTTTGAAACGTTTGGGTTATTGTAGCAAAAAGTTTTAACCAAACTTGTAACTTGCGGGTGAAAAAGCGCATTGCCGCACATTCCAAGCATTAAAAACAAGCACAGTAAAAACGCATTTGGTGCAATTATTGTTAATGGAATAAAAACAGCCCCCATTATAAGCCCGTTTATCATAAAGGCTCTTTTTTTCATTTTATCTGCAAAAAAGCCAAATAAAGGCTGCAGCATGGAAGAAACCAAATGCCCCATTGAAATAATTAAACTTATACTTGCTAATGTAATTCCTAATTTTTGTGTAATTAAAGGGTACAAGGGAACTATGGCGGAAGCGTATAAATCTGCCACAAAATGCCCCATTGAAAGGCCGATTATTGCCTGTTTGTTTGATTTCATAGTTAAACCTTAGTGCTTAAAGTGTCTTATTCCTGTTGTTACCATAGAGATATTTAATTTATCTGCCAGTTCAATAACATCTTTATCTTTGATGCTTCCGCCCGGTTGGATTATACCTTTAATTCTGTGTTGGGCAGCAACTGTTATATTATCTGTTGCGGGGAAGAAGCCATCTGAAGCTAAAATTGCATCTTTGGCAGAATCTACAACCCTCATTAAAGCAATTTCAACAGCACCCACTCTGCTTGTTTGGCCGCCGCAGATGCCTATTGTTTTTAAATCTTTTGCAATGACAATTGCGTTTGATTTTAGGTGTTTTGCAATTTTATAAGCAAACACCATATCTTCAATCATCTCCGGTGTCGGTTTTTCTTTTGTGACCACCTTAAATGTTTCAGGGTCAAGTTCTTTTCTGTCTGTTTCTTGAATTAAAGCACCAAAGGGGGTTAATTTAATTTCTTTTTCTTGAAAATCTCTGTAATCTTCAAGATTTGTATTTAACTTTATAACTCTTAAATTTTTCTTCGTTTTAAGCTTTTCTATTGCATCAATATCAAAAGATGGCGCAATTACAACTTCTAAAAACATTGAGGTTAATTTTTCCGCTAATTTTAAATTAACTTTTTTTGTAAAAGCAACAATTCCGCCAAAAGCAGATAAAGGGTCGCAATCAAGCGCTTTATCCCAAGCATCTTCAAGCGTAGTTCCAAGCGCAACACCGCAAGGGTTTGTGTGCTTAATAATAACGGCTGCATTAACATCAAAAAATTCCGAAACAATGTTTAATGCTGCAGTTGCATCTACAATATTGTTATAAGAAAGCTCTTTACCGTTTAAAACTTCATAATCAAGCTTTTTTTGCCCAAAATCATAAAGTGAAGCCATTTGATGGGGGTTTTCACCATATCTTAGGTGTTGCTTTTTAGTAAAAGAATAGTTTAAAAATTCTTCATCTTTTTCTTCATTTAAGCCAAAGTTTCTTGATAATTCAGAAAAAATTACTCTGTCATAGTTAGATGTTTTTTTGAAAACTTTGAGCGCTAATTCTTCCCTTTGTTTTTCATTAACATTTTCAAAATCTGTGCCATAGTCTTCAATATCTGAAATAACAATAACATTTTTATAATTTTTAGCGCCTGCTCTTAAAAGCGCAACGCCGCCTATATCAATATTTTTGATTAAAGTATCAATATCTGCACTTTTACCTTGGTAAAGTTCAAAAGGGTATAAATTAACAATAACAACTGAAATTGGCGGATTATTTAATGTTTTAATTTCATCTTCATTTGCTAAAATCGGGGCAAAAATTTCAGGATGAAGCGATTTAACTTTACCTGATAATAATTCTCTAAAACCTGTTATGGTTGAACTTTCAATTACATTAAAGCCTTTTTCTTTTAAATATTCAAAAGTATTTCCTGTTGAAATTATTTCATAGTTTAATTCAGTAAGTTTTTTTGCCGCAATTTCAATGCCTTTTTTATCGAAAACGCTTATATAAGCGCGTTTTTTTGCTTCGGTTTGCATATATTATCCTTCCTTATCAGTTGCCTTTGTTGTCATAGCCCCACCAATCGCAAATGCCGTCTTTGCAAAATTCTCTTTCTAAATCCGCCATAATTGCTTTGTGGGTCATTTGGTAGGTGATTGGGGTAACAGATACCATATTGTTTCTAACGGCTGCAATGTCCGTGCCGTCATCTTCATGTTTGGTTGTTAATTCCCCTGCCATCCAATAATAGGTTTTTCCCCTTGGGTCTATTCTTTTTTCATAATCATCAGTAAACATTTTAGAGCCCAATTTTGTTATCTGAACGCCTGCCGTGTCTTGTTCTTCAAGAGCGGGGGTGTTTATATTTAAAATTGTTTTTTCGGGAAAATCAATTTTTTCAATTCTTTTTAAAAATTTTCTTACAAATTTTGCCGTAACTTCAAAATATAATGGTTCCATACTCATACTGGCTAAACTAACCGCAATTGAAGGTACACCAAGCATAGCGCCTTCCATAGCACAGCTTACGGTTCCTGAGTATAAAATATCAATTCCAAGGTTTGGCCCGTGGTTTATGCCTGATATAACAATATCAGGTTGTTCTTCTTTAGATAAAATTGCATTAATTCCAATTTTAACGCAATCTCCGGGGGTGCCAGATGTTACCCATACTCTTTTTGCGCCAAATTGAGGTTCTAATTCTTCAACTCTTATTGGGGTGTGAAGGGTTAAAGAATGGCCTGCGGCACTTCTTTCTCTATCAGGTGCAATTGCGTAAACCTCATGGTCTTTAGATAATTCTTTCATTAAGGCTTTTATACCCATAGCGGCAATGCCGTCATCGTTTGAAATTAATATTTTCATTAAATTCCCCTAAAAAAGTCTAAATGTAAGAAAATTATAACAAAAAGAAAGGTTTATTGCCAATTTTGAAATCATATTATAAAATATTTGTATATTTTTTAGGAGATTTTAAAGATGGCAAGAATTGTAAGACCAACATGGGCAATAAGATGTTCAAATTCAAGCTGCAAAGAACTTTTTGAAGTTGTTGTATTAAAAGAAGGTCAACAACAAGAAGTAGTATGCCCAAAATGCGGCGAACATTATACATACCCGCCAAAACAAACAGATGAAGCAGAAAACTAAAGACAGATATTATAAATTTGGTTCATATTTAGAAGAAAAATTCGGCACAAAAGTGTATAAAATTACACTTGATGCCGAATTTTCCTGTCCAAACAGAGATGGCACCATTTCAAATAAAGGGTGCATTTTTTGTGATGAATCAGGAAGCTTTTCTTGTGCGCATTCATCCAAACTAACAATAAAAGAACAGGTTCAAACAGCAATAAATAACCTTCCAAAAAGGTTCCATGCCAAAAAATTTATTGCATATTTTCAAGCCTATTCAAATACTTATGCACCAATTCAAAAATTAAAACAAGTTTATGATGATGCTTTTTCAGATGATAGAGTTGTCGGTATTTCAATTGGAACAAGGCCCGATTGCATTGATGAAGAAAAGGTTAAATTAATTTCTGCTTATAAAAACCCTATTATTGAATTTGGCCTGCAGACAATCCATGATAAAACCTTGAAATTAATTAATAGGGGTCATAATTATCAATGTTTTTTAGATGCTTATAATTTGTGCAAAAAATATGGTATTGAAGTTTGTGCTCACGTTATTTTGGGGCTTCCAAACGAAACTTATGAAGATATGATAGAAACTGCCCGTGAGCTTGCAAGGTTAAAAATAGATGGGGTTAAATTCCATGTTTTAACGGTTTTAAAAAATGCACCTTTATATAAAATGTACATTGAAAAGCCTTTTAAACTCTTATCTGAAGATGAATATTGCAACATTTTGTGTGATTTTCTTGAAATTCTTCCCCCAAATACAAGCATTCAAAGAACGGCAGGAACAGGGCTTGTTTCAGAACTGGTTGCACCTTTGTGGGTTAAAAACAAGTTTGAAACACAAAATAAAATTGAAAGGTTTTTATCTGAAAGAAATACATATCAAGGGGCTAAATATCAAGAATAAAGGGTTTTAATAACATCTTGAGCGCAAATTGCAGCATCTGACCAACAATTTTGAAGGTTAAAACCGCCTGTAAAGCCATCTATATTTAAAACTTCGCCTATAATCCATAAATTATTTGCAATTTTTGATTTAAAATTTTTATCTATTTCATCTAAGTTAACGCCGCCAGAATGCACAATTTCACCCTTGTTGTCTGTAGATGTTACTGTTAAAGTTAAAAATTCAAGTTTATCAATTTCTTTTTTTGAAACATTGGCGCATTTTTTATCTGTTTTAATTAAAATGTTTGCCAAAGAATTTGGAATAAAGGCTGAAACAACCGTTTTAAATTGTTTTTTAGGGTTTTCAATAAGTTTTTCTTTTAAACTTTCAGGGTTAATTAAAGGAATTTTTATTTCATAAGGATATTTTTTATAAGCATTAATTGAGCTTAATTTAAAAATATATGGCCCTGAAACACCAACATCCGTAAAAATTACATTATTAAAACTTACCCCCTTAAGGGTTAAAAATTCTTTTTCTTTAATTTTTAAGCCACATAAAGCGGGTTTAATTTCTTCAATTTTATGGCCGTAAATTTCAGCCAGTTTTGGATATGTTTTAAGCCCTATTGCAATTATAACCGCATCAAACCCGTTTAATTTTTCTTTAATTTCTTTTCTTTCGAATTTAACTTTGTTATAAACGGCTTCCAGCATTTTTTGTTTTACAAATGCAGAAGAATTTTCTTTTGGAAAAATTCGAAGGTCATCTTGTATATAGGTTTCAACGCCCAAATTTTCAAAATCGGCTATGGTATCGCTTGTCCCATACCTTGAAAAAACTGAATATAAAAACTTTTCGCCCCTTGGGAAATTTTTTGCAAGTTCAATATTGTCAAATTCCATGTAACATAAATTGCACCTGCCATTTCCGGTTGGAAGAATTGTATGAAGGATGTTTTTATTGTCAAATATAGTGATTTCGGGTTTTTTGCCTATTTTATCAGCAAATTCAAGAATTTTAATTGCCGAAAATACACCGCTTGGGCCGCCACCAACTATTGCAATTTTTTTCATATAACGTTTGAACCTGAAATTGTTCCGTATAAAAATACATCTTCAGGGTCTTCAAGCGCCTCATGGAGCTCTAAAATGTTTTTCTTTAAAACAGGGTGAACATAAGATGATTTAATTTCAAGCATTGGAACAAGTGCAAATGCGCGCTTATGAACTTCTTTATGGGGAATTGTTAAAATTTCATTTGAAAAAATAAGGTTGTCATAAAATAAAATGTCAATATCTATTGGGCGTTTTCCCCAATGTTCCTCTTTTTTTCTGTCTCTGCCCAGTTTTGCTTCAATATTTTGGCAAGCTCTTAATAATTCTATTGGCGATAATTCCGTTCTAACTGCAACAACAGCATTTACAAACCATGGCTGGTCAGATTTGCCATAGGGTTCTGTTTCATAAAAAGAACTTGTTGCAGCAATTTGAATATTATTATCAAGCCCAAGCATATTAACGGCTTGCTGAATTAGCGATAATCTATCGCCCATATTAGAACCCAGTGATAAAAAAGCAACTGACATTTAACCTCTTTTGTATAAACTTTGTTAATTAACATTTTATTATTCTTTTGTTATAATAGCAATATACTATTTTATTTTAAAGAGGGGATTTAATGAAAAACAATCAATCAGTGGGGGTTTATATAATAGTAGCCATTATTGCTGCAATTATTGCCTGCATGGCTTTTTTAGGCCCTACAACATCAACGGATGAAATTTCTTATTCGCAATTTTTGAAAAAAGTTCAATTGGGTGAAATTTCAAGCGTTTTAATTTCAAAAGATACACTTTATGCGGTTCCAAAAGTTGACAATAAACAAACGGAAACAAAGGAAAATACAACTTCTAAAAATGAATTTTTAAACAGCTTGGCTGCTTCTCAAAAAGCACCTGAAATTCAATATAAAGTTACAATTCCAAGCGATACCGATTCATTATATAAAGTATTGGAAGAAAATTCGGTTGATATTAATGTTAAAAAGCCGCAAGAAGGTTCCATTTTATCTACAATCGGCTCAATTTTAGTGCCGGTATTTTTCATTATAATGATTATTTTTATTTTAAAAGGCATCCAACAAGGCGGTTCAGCTGCTATGAACTTTGGCAAATCAAGAGCTAAAATGCTGCAGGAATCTAAAGTAAAAATTACATTTAATGATGTTGCAGGGATTGACGAAGAAAGGCAAGAACTTGAAGAAATTGTTGATTTTCTTAAAAACCCCGAAAAATATACAAAATTAGGCGCAAAAATTCCAAAAGGCGTTCTTTTGGTTGGCGCCCCCGGCACAGGTAAAACCTTAATGGCAAAAGCTGTTGCAGGTGAAGCGGGAGTTCCTTTTTTCTCAATATCAGGTTCAGATTTTGTTGAAATGTTTGTAGGTGTTGGTGCAAGCAGAGTTCGTGATTTATTTGAACAAGCAAAAAAACACCAGCCTTGCATAATTTTTATTGATGAAATTGACGCAGTTGGCAGACAAAGGGGCGCAGGCCTTGGCGGCGGCCATGATGAACGTGAACAAACCTTGAACCAATTGTTGGTTGAAATGGATGGCTTTGATGAAAATACAAATATTATTGTAATTGCCGCTACAAACAGACCCGATATTTTAGATACTGCGCTTTTAAGACCGGGAAGATTTGACAGGCAAATTTATATCAGCTTGCCGGATATTAAAGGCAGAGAAGACATTTTAAAAGTTCACAGCAAAAACAAAGTTTTAAACCCGTCTGTTGACCTTAAAGTTTTGGCTAAAAGAACTTCAGGCTTTACAGGGGCAGACCTTAGAAATCTTTTAAATGAAGCTGCACTTTTAGCTGCAAGAAACAATGAAGAAAATATTTCAATGGATGATATTGATAAATCAATTGATAGGGTTGAAGCGGGCATTGAAAAGAAAAGCAAGGTTTTAACCGATGAGGACAAAGAAACAACAGCTTACCATGAAGTGGGCCATGCCTTAATAAATGTTCTTCTTGAAGATTCAAGAAATGAACTTCATAAGGTTTCAATTATACCTCGTGGTTATGCTTTGGGCATTACTTGGTCAAGGCCGAAAGATGAAAGAGTTCACACCTCTAAAAACGATTTATTATGCCAAATTGCAATAACATTGGGCGGTCGTGCCGCTGAAGAAATTGTTTACGGTAAAGATAACGTTTCAACAGGCGCATCTTCAGACTTGCAAAAAGTTTCTGAAACTGCAAGAAAAATGGTTATGTCTTGGGGTATGAGCGATAAACTTGGCAATTTAACTTACGGAAAATCTCAAGAACACATTTTTATGGGCAGGGATTTTGGCCACCAAAGAGATTATTCAGAACAAGTTGCATTTGAAATTGATGAAGAAGTTAAATCTATTGTGGATAACCAATATAAAAAAGTTCTGGAACTTTTAACAGAAAACAGAGATATTTTAGATGCGCTTTCCCACGAATTATTAGAAAAAGAAACAATGGATGCGGATGAATTTATTGAATCTGTTAAAAAAATAAAAGAAAGAAGAAATTTTGCATAGTTTGCAAATATTAAAACAAAAACACCTTGAAAATTAAATTCAAGGTGTTTTTTTATTGTCTAAATTAATTATAACTTTTTAAAATCAGTAACCAATTTTTGGTAGAGATTTTTAAGTTCACCTTCAACTTGAAGCCTGTAATTTTCAAGTTCTTCATCCGTTGCATTATATGGAATATAAATTGGTTCACCATAAATTGCTTTCATTTTTATACAATTTAATGGGAAACAAAATTCATCCCAAGTTTTAAACTTCAAAAAGAAGGGAGAAGGCGAATACCAGCTCATTGGAACAATTGGAGCACCTGTCAGCCTTGCAACTTCAATGATTCCTTTTTTAACTTTGTGCTTCGGCCCTCTTGGCCCATCAATTGTAATAGCGCCATTATTGCCTGCTTTAATTGCATTTATCATCTCAATTGTGGCTGTTGCTCCTTTTCTGTTGTGAGAACCCCTTACAACATTTAAGCCCATTGCAGCACCCGCTTGAGCAATAATTTCGCCATCTGCAGAGTTTGATATCATAACGGTGGTTTTTTCCCGCTCATTGAGCGCATATAACCCGCATTGGTGTGCATGCCAGAGCGCAAAAATGCATTTTTCTTTTGGATAGTTTATATTTTTGCAATAGTAAAAATGTCTTTTAAATTGAAAATATAAAGTAACCAATTTTGCTAAAATTTGAGTTCTGTTTTGCTTTGATAAAATTCTATCGATTAATTTTGGTTTTTTTCTGTTTAATCTGAAATCGGATGCCGCTTTATGCGCCATAAGGCCTTCTTTTCCTGCAATATATGAAGCGGTTTTTGCAAGTTCTCTTGCATAATCTTCGCCTATTTTTTGATAAGTTAAAATTTTAACAAAATCAAAAACAGAAAGCCCGCCTGTATATTTTGCAGCAGAATTTGTTGGAAGCACATGGTTTGTGCCGGAAACGTAATCTCCAAACACTTCAGCACACCAGCTTCCAATAAAAAGTGAACCATAGTTGGTTAATTTATCTATAAATTTATTTTCATTTTTAACCACTAATTCTAAATGCTCGGGCGCCCTTTTATTTGAAATTTCAACCGCATTAAAAAGGCCTTCATCAACAATAGCAAACGATTTCATAAAAGAAACCTTCGCAATATCAGAAGTTTTCAGGTCTGATAAAATGCCGTGGGCAATGTCTTTTACTTTATCTGCAAACTGTTTAGAATTACAGATTAAATACCCTCTTGCGTCTTTATCATGCTCGCATTGTGCAAGCAAATCGCCCGCAACAAGCAATGGGTCTGCCGAATCATCCGCTATAATCAAAACTTCGGAAGGGCCTGCAAGAAAATCTATATCCACTTTTCCATAAACAGATTTTTTTGCATAAGTTACAAACCTGTTTCCGGGGCCTACAATTTTATCAACAGGTTCAATTGAATTTGTTCCATAGCTAAAAGCGCTGATTGCTTGAGCTCCACCCAGTTTATAAATTTTATCTGCACCTGCAATATCAGCAGCAACAATAGTTTCAGGTTTAATTCTTGGAGATGTTAAAATAACTTCTTTAACCCCTGCAACTTTAGCAGGCACTGTTGTCATAATGCAAGATGAAGGAAGCGGATAGTTCCCCCCGGGAACATAGGCTAAAACCCTTTTAAGAGGAACAATTTTTTGCCCCAGTTTTGATTTTTTCTTATTTATTTCAAATTCTTTAACGGAATTTAGCTGTTTTTTTGCAAATTCTTCAACATTTTTTTTGGCTATTTTAACTTGTTTTATGAATTCTTTATCTACTTTATTATAGGCTTCTTTAATTTCTTCTTTTGTAACCAAAAAATCATTTGAAGTTGCAAAATTGCCGTCATTAAACCTGTTTGAAATTTCAATTAAAGCTTCATCACCCCTTAATTTAACATCTTGTATAATAGAATCAATATCGGGGTTGTTTTCATATTCTATTGTTGAATAAAATTCTTTTTGAAGCTCATCGTTTTCAATAAATTCGCTATAATTAACTATTCTCATTATTTTGCCCTTGAAGCTAAATTATTTAAAATATCTTTCGGAGTGACGCCGTTTTTCACCATAAATACCATTGTATGATACATAAGGTCTGCAACTTCCCAAGAAAGCCCATCGCCAAATTCAAAGTTGACGGTTTCAAAAGCTTCTTCCATTATTTTTCTTTTCAGGTAGAATTCATCTTTAAAAAGTTTTGTTGTATAAGAGCCTTCGGGCATTTTTTCAAACCTGTCTTTTATAACTTTATAAAGTTCCCAAAGGGTGAAATCTTTGTCTTCAAAGCAGGTATATCTGTTAAGATGGCAAGCATTTCCTTTTTGATCAACATAAAATAAAATTGAATCGCCGTCGCAATCAAACTTTGCACTTATTAAGGTTTGAACATTTCCTGATGTCAGCCCTTTTGTCCAAAGTTCTTGTCTTGAGCGGCTAAAATATGTGGCTTGGCCTGTTGATAAAGACTTTTTAATTGAATCCGAATTTGAATATGCAAGCATTAAAACTTGTTTTGTGTGGATATCTTGAACAATTGTAGGAATCAATTTATCAGAGTATTTATCAAAATTAAGGCAAGCTATAAATGCATCTTCCAAATTAATTTTGCCTGTATAAATCGACATTCCGAGTTGTGCCGAAATATTCATTTTTTCAAGCTCTTTAATTTCATCCAATGTTGAAATGCCGCCTGCTGCAACAATCGGCAAAGATGTATGTTTTCTTATTTCTTTGTATGCTTCAAGGTTTGTGCCTTGCATCATACCTTCTTTTTCAACAATCGTATATAAAAAGCCTGAGCAGAAATTGCTAAACCTTTGAACGTAAGATGCAGTTGAAAATTCGGTGTCTGTTTGCCAGCCGTCAACGGTTATTTTGCCGTTTCTTGAATCAATTGCAACCATTACTCTATCTTTTGGAAGTTTTGATAAAAAGTTTTCATCGGCTGCAGTTCCGATTATGATTTTATCTGCACCGTTTGCAATCATTCTTTTGGCTTTTTCAATTGTTCTGATTCCGCCGCCTACTCTGCATTTTGCAATTTTGCAAATTTTAGATATTAATTCTTCATTGTCTTTGCCTTTGTTCATTGCGGCATCTAAATCTATAACGGCTAATTCACCGAACCTTGCATAATATTTAGCAAGTTCTAAAACATCTTCTCTTTCTAAAACTTTTTCTTTGCCTTGTTTTAATTGAACTGCTTTACCGTCCATTAAATCGATACTTGGAATAATCATCTTTTTATCCTTTATTTATCAATAATGCTATCTATGTAACTCCATTCAAATTTTCTGCTTCTTGCATTTTTAATTTTCGGGTTTTCTTGTTCTTCTATTGTTAAATCGGTTAAAATCGGGTGCAAGTTTGGTTCTTCGGATGCTTCAAAATATTTTAAATCAAATTCATATGCAAGGTTTCGAACTTTTACGCTATAGCTTGCAGGAACAATTTTAACCCCAAGTTTAAGTCCCAATATATTAGCATGCAAACGCATTGCAATCAAATATTTCAGTTTTGAAAATTCTTCTGCAATTTGGTTGGGGTTTTTATATAAAATTACTTTCGTTTTAAGGTTCATATTCCTTTGTTTTAATGCTCTTTCAAGCTCATAGCAAGCTTTTGTGTCATTTGCATTTTGAAAAGAAAAAATGTTTATTTCAAAATCAGAAAAGAACATATCAACATATTTTGCAAGAAATTTATAAAAATCTTTATGAAGATATTGATAGTTTCTAACCTGTAAACCAACAATATTTTTCGGCTTATATTCAGGAGTTTCAAAATTCCAGCAAGCATCATATGTGAATTTTGAATTAATTCCCCATTTGGATAAAATTCTTTGAGAATAAATATCTCGAACCGTAATCATATCTGAACATCTTAGTGCCAATTTAGCAATAAAATTTTGGAACTTGCCATAAATTGGGCCAATTCCTTGAGAAAAAACTATTACTTTTTTAAATAAAAGTTTAGATAAAATTATTATGAAACAATAGTACAAAAGGCTTAGCGTGCTTGTTTCGTTTTGAATTAAATTGCCGCCGCCTGAAATTAAAATGTCAGTGTTTAAAATTTCTTTTAAAATTGCAAAAATATTTTTATATGGAACTGCTTTAATGGAAAAATTTTCCATTGTGTCTTGAGGGCTTGATGAAAAAGCCGTAATTTCACAATTTTTTTCTTTTAGGTGCTTGGTTAAAACCGCTAACAAAACGTCATCGCCAAAATTTTGAAAACCTATATAACCCGAAATTAAAACCTTCTTATTTTTATTAGCCATAATATTGCCCCAAAGCCTCAAAAACCTTTTCTTTTCTTGGAATAGACCTTATTGCACCTGTTTTTGAAGCTTGAAGATACCCCAAAATGTTTGCATATTTCATTGAATCAATTCTTGATTCACCTTTTAGCCTGCAACTAATATAAGCGCCAATAATTGCAGATGTGTAGCCCGTTAAGTCTTTTGGTTCAAATTTAACCGTTTCAATAAATGAATGTTCGGTTCTATCCAAAGACCAAATTCCAACCCCGTTTTTAATAATTAATGCGTTTTCAAGCTGAGAATCCGCAAGTTTTGTAATTAAATTATCAGGGCTTTCTGTTTCAAAAATCAAATCATCTTTAGTGTTTATAAAAATTATTGAAATATAATCTTTAATTTCATCAAACATCTCAACCGCTTCATCTCTTGAAAGTTCCGTGTGCCTGAAATTTGGGTAATATCCCACATGAATTCCGTTTTTATGTGCAAATTTAAAAACTTCTCGAACAGTTTCTCTGCAAGATAAAGAAAGCGACTGAACAAAGCCTGTTGCAAAAATAAAATTAGCTGATTTTATATAGTTAAAATCAATATCATCAATACAAAGAGTGGATGCTGCCGTTTTTTTTCTGTAAAATTGCATTTCAACTTTGTTATTTTTTTGGCCTGTAAAATAAATTCCGTTTTGAAAATCTGCAAATTTAACCTGCCCTGAATCAAGGCCTTCAGATTGCCAAGCATCAAGCAAATATTCGCCAAAGCCATCGTTTTTAACTTTAGTAATATACCCAACCTTAGAGCCGCTTCTGAGTGCTGAAACTGCAACCGCCAAGGTGTCGCCGCCATAATATTTTGTAAAAGTATCCGCACAAGATAGCGGCTTATCTGTTGAAAATTCTATTAAACTTTCGCCTATTGTAATTATGTCTAAGTTTTCGTACATAATAAAAAATCATATATAAAGCTTTATTTTGTGTCAAATTGTTAAAAACTTTCCTTTATTAATTAGTTTTTGTAAGTTATTTTTATGAAGAAAAATTTGAAAAATGTTTTGTTAATTGCTTCAACATCAGATATGGCGCAAAAATTAATCCACAATTTGGCAGATGATAACGTTTGCGTTTGGGCCGCATCAAGAAGCAATTTAAACCTTGAATTGCCAAATTTGAAAAAATTTTTTTTAGATGTGTCAGATTCAAACAATATTCAAAATTTTTTTAATGAAATTAAAAATGTTGAATTTGATGCCGTTGTTTGCTTTCAAGGTGTTGCAATTGTTTCGCCGGTTGAATTTTTATCTGACGATGAACTTTTAAGGCAGCTTAAAATTTCGGTTTTTTCTTTGCTTGATATTTTAAAAGGCTTAAAAAATAAAATTAAAAAAAATGGTGTTATTGTTAACTTATCTTCAATGTCATCTTTTGGAATTTACCCCTTTTTAGCACCTTATTCTATGGCAAAAGCGGCATCAGATATTCTTTTAAACTGTTATGAAATTGAAACGGGAATAAAAACAGTATCAATTAAACCGGGGGTGGTTAAAACAAAATTTTGGAAGTATTGTATTAATGAAAATAAAGCAAATTTTTCGGCCTTTAGAGATGAATATAAACTGACGGGTGAATTTTTAAAAGCAAATGCAATGAAAAATTCCAATAAAGGAATACACCCTGATAAAGTTTCTGATTTAATATATAAAATTTTATATTCTAAAAACCCAAAAGCATCTTACACCATAGGGTTCGATTCCAAAATGGCGCATTTTGTTTCATTTTTCAAAGGAAGAATATTTTTTAGTATAATAAGAAAAATTTTAAATAAAAGAATTAAAGGTTATATAAATGGCAGATAAAGTTTTATTAATTTACCCCCCATCGCCTGTTATGAACAGAGAAGACAGGTGCCAACAGCCAACCGATGATTTGGTTGTTATTCCGCCATTGCCGCCAAGTGATTTATTATACTTAGCTTCAATTGCAAGAATGGCAAATTGCATTCCTTATGTTAAAGATTACAGCTTGAATTCAAAAACAATTGAAGATTTTAAAAAAGATTTAATTGAAATTAAACCGGATTACATTGTTTTAAATGCAGCATCTACAACATTAAAAGGTGATTTGGCAATTTTAAAACCCGCTAAAGAAATTCTTCCGAATGTTAAAATAATTGCAAAAGGCGCACATTTTAAAATATTTGACATTAAAACACTTGAAGATTACCCCGAGCTTGATTTTACAATAAGGGGTGAAGCTGAATTTACGCTTTTAGACATTTTAAATAAAAAACCGATTAATGAAATTAAAGGAATAACATACAGGCAAGGCGGAATTATTTCAAGAAACGAAGACAGACCCTTTATTGAAAATTTGGATGAAATTCCATACCCTGCAAGAGATTTAGTGGATAATTCCATTTATAAACGCCCCGATACAGATGAAGTTCAAGCTGTTATAAAAGTTTCAAGGGGCTGCCCTTATCATTGCTTCTTTTGCCTTGCAACGCCAACTTCCGGCTCAAAAGTAAGAACAAGAAGCCCTAAAAACATTGTTGGTGAAATTAGGGAATGCTATGAAAAATACGGTATTAAAAATTTCATTTTTTGGTCAGATTTATTTAACCTTGACCACAATTGGGTTCAAGAATTATGCAGAGAAATTATTAATTCAAAATTAAAAATAACATTTTCTACAAACACAAGGGCAGATTCAGCCGATATTGAAACGGTAAAATTGATGAAAAAAGCAGGCTGCAGCTTGGTTTCAATAGGAATTGAAAGCGGAAATCAGCAAATTTTAGATAATATCGGCAAAAAAATTACAAAACAACAAATTAAAGATACGGTTAAATTATTTAAGAAAAACGGCATAAAAATTTACGGGTATTATGTTGTGGGGCTTCCTTGGGAATCTGAGGAAACATTCAGAGAAACAATGGAATTTGCAAAAAGCTTAAATACTGAATATGTAAGCTTTTACACGGCAACTGCCCTTATTGGCACAAGGTTTTATGATTATGTAAAAGAACATAATTTAGGCGAATTAAACTTTGATAAACCATATTACTACCCAACGGTTAACACCCACTATTTAACAAAAGACAGGGTTTTTGAACTGCATAAAAACGCACTTAAAGAATACTACGGCAGGCCGAGCTATGTTTTTATGATGTTATTTAAAATTCGTTCATTCAGAGAATTTTACAACTATTTTAAAGCAGGTTTAAGAGTTCTTTTTAGAAAATAATACTTTTATCCAATTTAATTAAAGTTAAATTAATTTATTTTAATTAAAAAGGAATAAATTTTATGCATATAAAAATTACAGATGATTGTGTAACCTGCGGAGCATGCGAAGCTATTAATCCGAAAATTTTTTCAATAGAAACAACTTATGCCAAAGTTGATGAAAAATTTATTAAAGGCAACGAACAAGATTGTATTGATGCAGCTTTAATTTGCCCCGTTAATGCAATATGGATAGATGATATTTCCAATTAAAATTGACAGAAATTAAACGAAATAGGTAAAATATTTTATGACTAAATGAGGAGAAAATTATGTTTAAAAATATTTTACCTTTGGCATTGGCCGCTATTGTTACAATTGTTCCCGCTTACGCAGAAGATGCTGTTTTTACAAACAGTGATACGCAACAGATGAACCTACAGCCGCTAACTTATACAAGCGTTCCCGTTGTTAAATCTTCTGAAGCTTCCGCACAATCAAAAGCAGTTGTTCCGTCATCTGAAAACCAAGTTTCAAACCAAAACTTTTTAAATGCTATTAACAATTTAGACAATGCCCAAGTTGAAATAAGAGAACAAATGGCAGCAATAAGCGCTTTAATGGCGCAATCCAAAACCGCTTATGAAGCTAAAAAAGAAGAATATAACGCATATAAAAAGCAATATAACCAGCTAAAAAGCAAAATGAAAAGCGTTGAAAAATCAAAAACATTAATTCAAGAAAATGTAAACGTTACAAATACAACAAATAATTAATTTAGCAAGTTTTCAAGCGTGTCAATTTCGGCAGTTTTAATATAATCTTTAAAGCCGATGACACGCTTAAATTCATCATAAAAAAGTTCAAACCCTGAATCACCATGTAAATTTTCAATAGATGGCGCTTTTATAAATTCAAACTTATTTATATCAAGAATTCTAATCGAATTGGTTTTTTCCAAAAGTTCAAGCGCCATTTGAACTGCAACTTCATCAAGGCCAGTAAAATCTGCTATGGTTTTAAGCTCAATAAAGCCTTGTTTATTATTGGAAGCAAATTTAACCATGCCAATAATTGTTTTAATTGCATCATCAGGGTTTTTGGAATAATTTGCATTCATAAAATGTACACACAAAGGCGATAAACCCTTAATAATTTCATCAAATGTTTCCATATTTGGCGGAAAATCAAACAGCATAACACTTTTTGTTTGAGATAAGGTATCAGATAAAATATTTTCATTAATATTCTTATATTTTTCTAATTGTTTTTTTGTTGCAATTGTCGTGGCCCATGCCTTAACTTCGCCGTTTTTATTTTTAATATATTCATCAATTTTATCTAAAATGCCGGTTTTTTGCCTGTGGTCAAAAATCTTAATTTTAGCTGAAAAATTATCTGAAAGTTTATCATTTAAAATACAATCAGTAACAAGTTGAATTTTTTCTTCATCGTTAAATTTGTTGATTTCAGGCCTAAATACAAGGTCAATATAATCACCGAATTCAAAACCCATTGCAGGCCTTTTCCAATATAGGCAATTAAATTCAAGGTCATCTTTTAAAATTGAAAATGCCATATGGTTTTGTTCTTTGCCAATGGTTCTGAATTTTGTGAGCTTAGAATTTTTAAATAAAAACAAAGGTTTTTGATTGCATGCACCAAAAGGCTCAAGTAAATCAAGCTGTTTTATTAAATCAACTGAAATGTCGCCACCTGTTAGTTCTAAATCAATGTTAATTAAATTTTGAACTTTAGAATCATCTCTATAATTTATAACAGCTTCCGTTATCCTTTTTTTAAGCATTTCAAAAGGAACTTTTTCCATATCGGAGCTAAAGCCCCCTGCCATTGAATGGCCGCCAAAGCCAAGCAAAATATCCGCCAAAGATTGTAATGTTTTTGCAATATCAACGGCTTCAATTCCTCTAATAGAACATCTATATACATTTTTATCATCAGATGTCATCAAAAAAACGGGGACATTAAACTTTTCAACCAATTTTGAAGCAACTATGCCAATTATTCCTATGTGCCAATCTTTGTTATATAAAACAATGCAATCTTTCGGGCGAGAAAGCATTGAAAGTGCTTCATTATATGTTTTGTCGCACAAATTTTGCCTAATTGAATTTAGACTGTTTAATTTTTCAATAATCATATCAAGCTGAAGGATATTATCCTCGGTTAAAAGCTTAAAAGAAGTTTCGGGAACATCCAACCTGCCTGCAGCGTTTATTCTCGGTGCAAGAATAAAAGCAATGTCATCACTTTTAATTAAATCCGTCTTGTTTTGGCCTTCAAAAAGCCTTTTTACGCCTTTTAGAGCACCTTTATTAATACAATTGAGGCCATAAGCAGCAATTGTTCTGTTTTCGCCAATTAAGGGCACAACATCTGCTATTGTGCCTATTGCAGATAAAGAAATTATTTCTTCTTTTAGTTTTGAATAATCATTTTCATTATTTTTAAATTCATCCAAAAGCGCATAAGAAAGCTTCATTGCAACGCCTGCACCTGACATATAAGAAAATTTTTCAATTTGATTAACAGTTAAATCTTCCCTAAGCGCATTATCAGCTAAAGGGTTTAAAATGCAATCGGCAGGAGGCAAAACCTTTGGGGGCTCATGGTGGTCTGTTATAATTGTTTTAACAGATAAATTTTTAATTAATTCAATTTCTTTTATATTCGAAATGCCGCAATCAACTGTTATTAAAACCTTTACATTGTTTTTTGATTTTTGCAGCAATAATTCTTTTAAATTAATTCCATGCCCTAAATTAATTCTGTCAGGTATAAAATATGAAAAATTAGCGTTAAGCGCCTTTAAGGTTTTATATAAGATTGAAGTTGAAGTAACACCATCACAGTCAAAATCGCCCCAAATTAAAATTTTTTCATTGTTTAAAATTGCATTTTTTACAATCTCAACAGCTTTTTTCATATCTTTAAAAAAATAAGGGTCTGATAATGAACTTGACAAAGGGTTTAAAAATTCTTCCTTATTTGTAATTCCCCTTGATTTTAAAATGGCGTCAAGAACCGATTCACCTTCTTTTTTTTCTGCAAGAAGTTTATAATTTATTGATGGCTTGTTTGTTAATGTTGTTTGCATAATTGAATTATACTATCTATTTATAGTATTGTTAAATTATGAAGAAAATTGCAATAACAGGTAATATAGCATCGGGGAAAAGCTTATTGGAAGCTTATTTTAAAAAAAGCGGCAATATAACCTTGTGTTTAGATAGAGTTACTGATGAAATATATAAAGATGCAAAATTTCAAGAATCATTAAAAAAAATTTTTAATACCACCGATAGAAATGAAATTTCAAACATTGTTTTTTCAAATAAAGCAAAACTAAAAACATTGGAAGGGCTTATTTTGCCTTTAATAAAACAAAAAATGTTCAATTTTTTCGATGAGAATAAAAATGAAAAAATTGTTTTTGTTTGTGCGCCAACATTGTTTGAAGCAGGCTTTGAAATTTATTTTGATGAAATAATTTTTGTAAGCGCAAGTGAAAATATAAGAAAAGAGCGCCTTATAAAAAGAAACAAATTATCTTGTGAAAAAGCTTTAAATAAAATTAATTCTCAAATTAAAGAATGCGAAAAAATTCCAAAATGCAATTATATTATAGAAAATAACGGCACAAAAGAAGAATTTATATCTAAAATAGACAAACTTAAAGTAAAGTTAAACATTCCCTGATTAATTTGCACGCCGTTGCAGTTGAAGTTTTTGTTGTGTCAATATCAGGTGCAAGCTCCATAATGTCAATGCCAACAATATTAAAGTCTTTAAGATATTTTAACCACTCAATTAATTCTAAATAGCTAAAACCGCCTGCTTCAGGAGTGCCGACACCCGACATTAAAGAAGGGTCCAAAACATCAAGGTCAATTGTTATAAAAATGTTTTTATCTCTAAAACAGTTCAATTCTGCAGGGGAAAATTTTTGAGTTGAATATTTTTGCATAATTCTAAACTCATCCTTTTCGCCTGAACGAATGCCGATTTGCGCAATATTTTCATAGCCGATAATTTTTGCAACTCTGTACATAACGCCTGAATGGGTTAATTCCTCGCCTAAATATTGGCTTCTAAGGTCTGTATGTGCATCAAATTGAATAACAGCTAAATTCTTATAATATTTCTTAATAGCTTCTATTTCAGCTAATGTCATCAAATGTTCGCCGCCAACGCCAAGGACTTTTTTATTATTTGAATAAATGCAATCAACATTATCTTGAACAATTTTTAGCGCCTTTTTTGCATTTCCAAAAGGAAATTCAAGGTCGCCCGCATCATAGAATTTAATATCTGTTATATCTTTGTCAAAATATGGCGAATACGTTTCAATTCCGACAGATTCAACCCTTATTAACTGCGGAGCAAAACGTGTGCCCGGGCGGTTTGAACAAGTGCAATCATAGGGCATGCCAAGCATAACAATATCAGATGAATTAAAATCATCGGTTGAACCTATAAAATTTTTATCTAAAAAAGGACCTTTAAGCATAGAATAATACTATCATAAAAAAATATTAAGTTTTGTAACATCCCGAAAGCCTTGTTATATATATCGTTTATATATTCATTCATTATTTTTTAGCAATTTTTTTTAACAAAATTTGTTTATTTCAGTAAGAGAAATTATTGAGAGGATATCAAATGGCATACACATTCTTTGACCCGTCAAAAGCAAATGAATTAGCAAAATTTCAAGGCGGTTTTTCAGGTGCACTGGCAGGAAATGCAGGATATATAGGCGTTGCACAAGCGCCAACTTCTGTTTTTAACCAAGCAGGTTACTATGCACTTCAAGATGAAGATTCAGGATATCTTACATTAAAAAAACTAAGCAATGACAGCTTATATACAGGCGAATGGTACGACCAAAGCACAAAGCAAGTTTTTGAATTTAAAGATGACAAAAGCGTATTTGATATAAGCAACTTAACGGGGAATATGTCTGCAGCACAAATTGCAGGATTAGATAAATAAGAATTTACTAAATTAGAGGAAAGAGAGATATAAGATGAGCTACACAATGTTTGACACCAGCAAGGCAACAGAACTTGCGGAATTTCAAGGAAGATTTGCAGGAATTCAAGCAGGCAACACAAAAGTAACAGGGGTTGCAATGGCACCTACTTCAATTTATAACCAAGCAGGTTACTATGCACTTCAAGATACTGACACAGGTTATGTAACATTACAAAAACTGGCAGATGACAGCTTATATACTCAGCAATGGTATGATCAAGGCACAGGAACGATTTTTGATTTTACAAATGGCGGTCAAGGCATTGTAAATACACGCCCTACAACAAGTCAAAATAATAATTCAATGTCTGCCTCAGATATTGCAAATTCATACAATCAAACATCATCTTCATCATCATCAACAAGCTCAAATTCATCTTCCTCAACATCTTCAACAACAAATACAAATTTACAACAATACCCTTATGGCGGCGGCTATGTAACTGTTAATACAACAGGCGGTGAAACAACTACCACAACAACAAACGCAGATGGAACAACCACAACTCAAAAAGTTGATGAGGATGGCAACCCGATTGAAATAACGGCTGCAGAACTTCAAGAACTTGTTGATGCAGGAATTTATGAAACAGTTGAAGAAGCCTTAAATGCAACTTTAGCGGATGGCTACACCGTAACGGATGAAGAACAAAAGAAACTTGGCATATATAACGAAGAAGACGAACAAAAAATTCAATTAATGATGGAAACATACGGGCTTACAAGAGAAGAAGCTATTCAAAAATTAGGCGATCAAGTTGGCCCCATAGACGATGCAAACGACATTGCAGCAAAAATATACAGCATGATGGAAAACGGCTTTAGCTATGAAGAAGCAGTTGATTATCTTCAGGAATTAGGCTATGACGTTCCTGCCGAACTTCAAACTCCACCTGAACAATACTCTGAAGAAGACGAAGCAAAAATAGCCGCTTTAATGGAATCAACAGGCTGCACAAGAGATGAAGCAATTTCAGCACTTGGCGTTAAACCAATTGAAGAAGATAAACCCGGTTTAATCAGATCCTTCTTTAACGGTGTTGGCAGCTTCTTTAGTGGAATCGGCAAAGGTATTTCAGATGGCTGGAACGCATTTGTAGATTGGATTTGGTAATTATAATTTAATATAAATAAAAAACCCGTCATAAATTTGGCGGGTTTTTTAATTCAATTTTATTGTATAATACCAATTATTAAGGAGTTTTATATGATAAAAATGAAAGTTATGGGCATTGCACTTGATACAAGAACAGGCTCGCCCATTATTGTTTTAAATGATTACGACAATAGACGCGCTTTGCCTATTTGGATAGGTTCTGCCGAAGCAAGCTCTATTATAAGAAAAATAGAAAATATTCCATCAACAAGGCCTCTTACCCATGACTTATTTTTAAGTTTTGCGGAATCTTTGGGCGCAAAAATCACAAAAGTTGAAATAAATGATGTTGATGAACAAACTTATTTTTCAACAATTTTCTTGCAAGATAAAGACGATAAAGAAATTTTAATTGATTCAAGGCCATCAGATGCAATTGCAATTGCAATCAGAGCAAACGTTCCTATTTTTGTATCAGCTGCAGTTATGGCAGATGGTGCAATTTCTACAGATAGCAACAAAGATGAAGAAGAAGCACAAGAATTTAAGAATTTTATTAAGGATATAAAACCTTCAGATTTTGCAAAATTAGTTGATAAAAATTTTGAATCCGATCAATAAATGAAGTTTTTACAGGTTCAAAAGTAACAAAATCTCTTCTGAAGGCTTTATTCATGCCTGCAATTCCAATAGGTTCCATTTCCTTAAAACAATTTTTTGATTTTATTTTTTTCATAGTATAATACTTAATAATCAGATAAAAAAAGGCAAAAAAAATGGGAAAAATTACAAAAGAAATGAGCATAATTGATGTTGTTCAACAACACCCTGAAACCTTAGAAGTTTTTCAAAAATTCGGCTTAGGCTGCATAGGTTGCGCTGCCGCAAGGTTTGAAAACTTAGAAGCAGGCGCAAAAGTTCACGGCATTGACCCTGAAGTTATGGTTCAAGAATTAAACAATGTAATAGAAACTTCAAATTAATTCTTGCCATTTTAAATTGATATTATACAATTAAATTGTGTCAGCCCTGGTGGTGAAATCGGTAGACACGTTGGACTTAAAATCCAATGAGGCTAATACCCTCGTGCCGGTTCAAGTCCGGCCCAGGGCAAATATAAAAAACCCGCTAACTTTGGCGGGTTTTTTAACATGTTTATGTTAAAATTTTCTTAAATACAAATTGTAAGAGAGGATAATAATATGCTTTATAAAGAAATTAAAAATGATGTTTTCTACATTGGGCTAAACGATGCAGACAGAGTTATTTTCGATGAATTAATTCCACTGGAACATGGAACTACTTACAATTCATATTTAATTAAAGGTTCAGAAAAAACAGCAATTATAGACACAATGTATCCGCCTTTTTCAGATTTATACATTAAAAATTTTGAAGCAAACGGAATTAAAAATGTTGATTACATTATTGCAAACCACGGAGAACAAGACCATTCAGGTTCAATTCCCGCTTTAATTGAAAAATTTCCAAATGCAATTGTAATTACAAATGAAAAATGCAAACAAAACATAATGGAAATGCTACTTGTTCCTGAAAATAGAATTAAAACAATTCAAGACAAGGAAGAACTTTCTTTAGGCGATAAAACGCTTCAATTTATCTTAGCCCCAGGGGTGCATTGGCCTGATACCATGTTTACATATTTAAAAGAAGATAATATGCTTTTTACCTGCGATTTTTTGGGCGCTCATCTTCCTTTTGAAGATTTATATTCAAAAAATGATGACCTTTTATATTCAATGGCAAAAAGATATTATGCAGAAATTATGATGCCATTTAGATTAATGTGCAAAAAATATTTAAACTTGATAGATGAAATTAAGCCAAGCTACATTTTGCCAAGCCATGGGCCTTTATATAAAGAGCCTGAATTTATCTTAAATGCATATAAAGATTGGACAGATGACAAGCCCAAAAATCTTGTTTTAATTCCTTATGTTTCAATGTACGGTTCAACGGAAGAAATGGTTGAATATGTTAAAAAAGGCTTAGAAAAAGAAGGAATAAATGTTTATACCCATGACATTGTAAGAGATGATTTAGGCGATTTGGCGGTTCAATTGGTAGATGCCGCAACAATTGTTGTTGGTGCTTCAATGGTTCTTGCAGGCCCGCACCCCATGGCAATTAACGCTTGCATTTTAGCAAATGCACTTAAGCCCAAAACAAAATTTGCAACAGTAATCGGTTCCTACGGATGGGGCGGCAAATTGGCAGAAACCATTGCTTCTTTATTTACATCAATAAAACCTGAATTTATTAAGCCTGTAATTATAAAAGGCAAGCTTAAAAATGAAGGATATATTGAATTGGATGAACTTATTAAAACAATAACAGAAAAGCACAAATCAATCGGTTTAATGTAAAATTTTTAAAATACAATATGGCGAAAAAGTGTATATAGTGCACTTATTCGCCATATTTTTTACAAAACTTAACAAAAAAATCTCTTTTTGATATCAACTTGTTTTTTTTACGGGTTTTGTGTTAATGTTTATGAAGTATGTGTTGTTAAGGTGAAATATGAAAATTTATTCAGTAGGTTTAAATCCCAATTTTGGGGCTTCTGTTGCTAATTCAAACAGAATTAATTCGCAAAGTTCTATTCAAAATGTTAGTTTTGGCAATACAAAAAGGCCAAGAAACAAAGAACAGGTAATTTTTATAGGTGCAGAATCCGACCCTTGGTCTAAAGGCGGCGGCGTTGGCACGGTTATGAAAGATTACAGAAGTTTTGACAAAAAAGAAAACCAAATTGAAATTACACCTTACTATAAAGGCAAAATTGACGAAACAACCAATACTGTTGCCCCCGATAAAGACACAGACGGCAACTATGTAATGCACACAAATAAAGGCGATGTTAAATTAAGGCTTGTTTATGAAACAGCCATGCAATGGGGCATGGATGAAGCAGCACCCATTAAAGTGTTTGCGCCAAAAGATGACGCTGATAAACTTTCTTATTTTGTTTATATAGATGAAACAGCTTCAATGAAAAAACCCTATGATAATTCACCCCACTATAAATCGGGCGGTTTTAGCGAAACAAACGGATGGGAAGGCGATACATACGCCAAATTTTCAAAAGCCGTGGTAGAACTTTTGCCTCAAATCATTAAAGACAAAGGCGAAAATTTTAACCCTGAAACAATGATATGTTCTGATGCGCAAATGGCATATGCGCATGAATATCTTGCACAAAAAGTTGCACAAGGAAACAACGATTATGTGGGCATGAAATCTACCCATGTGCTTCACAACATGTCAGGCGGCTATTTGGGCGAAACATCAAAAAGAAACATGTTTGTAAACCTTGGCGCAACACCTGAATTAATTAAAAAAGTGCAAAACGACCCAATGTTTCATGATAAAGGCGATGAATACTTTACACCTTTTATAAAAGACACACTAGATGAAAACGGCACTGCAAACCCCACAATGATTGTTGCAAGATACGCAGATAAAGGAATAATTCCTGCAGCAGATACCGTTTCGGAAGATTACGCAGAAGCTGTTGCAATAAACCCGCAAGCAGCAGGCCCAATTCAGAAATCTTTTTCAAAATTATATGAAAAAGGGGTTTTCCAAGGCATATTAAACCCGTTTGAAGATAAATCGGTTGATTCAACAAAACCGTTGCCAAATGCGCTTTATAATAAAGAATGCGTTGATACTGACGGCAAAATATACCCTGCCTTTGAAACATACCCAAAAAACCCAACGTATGATGAAGCAAGACAGATTAAAAACGCAAACAAAGCAAAACTTTTAGAAAGGCTTTCTTGTAAAGACACAACAATAATTACGGGCAACCCAAATAAAGGGGCAAATATTAACCCCGAAGTTCAATCGGATGAACCGGTTATAAGGCCTGATTTAATTGAACTTATACACCAAGGAAAAGGTGATGAAGTGCCTTTATTTGTTAGCTGGGGCAGGTGCGACACCCAAAAAGGGCATGATGTTACAGTTCAGGCATTCAAAAAATTTGCAAAAACAGAAGAAGGCAAAAATGCAATTCTCATTTTAGGCACAGGGCTTGATTCAAACCCGGAATCAAAAGTTTTGGCAAAAGATATGGAAGAAGCCCTGAATGACCCCGAGCTAAAAGGCAGAATAGTTCATATAGACGGCTGGGCGCCTGCTTATGCAATGGCAAGTGCAGCTGATGCCGCAATTTTTTCTTCAAGGTTTGAACCCTGCGGGCTTACAGATTTAGAAGCAATGAAATATTTTTGCACACCGATAGTTGCAAATACACAAGGCTTTAAACAAAAAAACTTTGACCCTCGTATTAATGAAGAAAGAGACAAAGCAACATCATATAAAACAACCCATGAGTATCATTTAATGAAAGATACTGCAGAATTAATAATTGATGCTTACGGTAAAGGTTCTGAAACCGCAAAAGAGCAGGTTAAAAAAGAATTTCCTGCCTTTATAACAACAGATGATGACGGCACAACATATTATGACGATTCAATTTTTGTTAAATTCGGGCAGGAATATAACAAATATATTGAAAAAATCAAAGAAGATTACAGAGCAAAAAAACAGCCGCTGCCATCTGATTGGCGTGATTGGGATGTATTATCCAAAGATTACAATTTCAAATTCAATGGCTTTGCAAGAGATTTAAAAGACGGCATATTAGAAGCCGAATTAACACAAGCGATGAAAGCTGCAACAAGCGCAGATGATGAAACCAAAAGGCTAATTTTTGAAAACACCAAAAATTTGGACACAAGCTGGCGCGGAAACGGGCAATTGCACCCATCCGGTAAATCTACTTATGAACTATACAAAGAAAGGCACTTGGATTCCAAATATAAAGGTGCCACAAAAGATGATTTAACAGGCGTCGACGGCGATGAATTTGCAAAAATTCAAGCAGAAGAACAAAACAAAGATTTATTATCAAGAATTTCCGCTTACGCAGCAGGCGCATTAACAGGTGTTGCTGCAGCTGTTGCAAAGAAAACGGGAAGATTATCTCAAGAAGAAATTTTAAATAAACAGGTAAAAATGTTAGAAAACAAACTAAAAGAAGCCTCAAAACAATCAAAAAGAAATATGGCAATAACAGGGGTTGCAACTGCTATTGTTGTTGGCCTTGGAACACATTTTGCAACGAAAAAATTTCTTAATAAAAAAAATAATGAAACAGGCGATTTAGTTATGTTTGAGCGCCCCACTGAAAAAAACGGCGGTCAAGAAACCGTAAATAAAATTAAACAAGACCAAAGAAGCGCTCAAGCCCCGATGCCCAAATTGGCAAACCTTGCTTCAACGCCTTCTTTAGCTGAATTTCAAAGCAAACTGAATAATAAATAAATATATTCGCCCGCAATTAAGCGGGCGGTTTTTTAAACCAAACCTTCTTTAACTGCCTTAACGGCAGCTTGTGTTCTGTCATCTACCACAAGTTTTTGAATAATGCTACACACATGCGCTTTAGATGTGTGCTCTGAAATATTTAGCTCGTTTGCAATTTCTTGGTTAGATTTACCGTCAACAACAAGTTTTAAAACTTCGTATTCTCTTTCTGTCAAGTTGTTGTGCCTTGCTCTAAAACTTGCTCTGCTTGAAATTTTTTGCGGAATTAAACCCGATTTTGCATATTTGAGCGCTGAAACAGCACGCCTATCAAGCCACATAGCACCATGATACACGCTTCTTACAATCATATTCAATATATCGCCTGAAATATCTTTTAAAACAAATGCCAATGCGCCATTTTGCACACAATTAATTACATCTTGGTCTTTAATTTGTGAACTAAGTGCAATAACGCCCGTTTCAGGCTTATATTCCAAAATTTGCCTTATGATTTCAACCCCTGAAATATCACCCAATACAAGATCAACAATGGCAACATCAATATTATGGCTTTTAAATTTAGACAAGGCTTCTTTGCCGTTTTCAGCCTCAGATAAAACAACCATATCAGGGTTTTTTTCAAGACTGTTTTTTAAGCCGACTCTAATTAATTTATGGTCATCTGCTATCATAATTTTAATTTTATTATTTACATCCATGGTCATTCCTCCATATAAAAACAATAAAATTATTTTTTGGATTATTCATTGTTTTAGAAAAAATCGATATGAATTATATTTTTTACATTAAAAAATTAAAATTACTTAAAAATAAGATTATAAATTTTTTATGAACTAAAATATTAATACTAATAGAAATACAATGATAATATTTTCACCAAAAATAAACAATTTTTTATATTCTTAAATCTATTAGATATATACTGATAAAAAAAGATACATCCGCTCTAATTTTATTCAAGCAGATATATCTTTTAGCAATACAGTGATAACTTTAAACTAAAATTATCGGAAATCATCTTCAAATTCTTGTAAATCTATTTCTTGTAATTCATCATCTGAAGTAAACTGTGTTCGATCGATTAATGAATTTTGATTATTATTCATATTGCTTGAAGCAGCGCCTTCTTCCATCCCTGTTTTTTTAATTTCATCAACACCGCCAACTTGTTTTACGCCTGCATTATTAGCATCAATGTTAGCTGCCTTATCCGGATTATTCACATTTGAAGAAGCTGCGCCATCTTCTTCTAACCTTTTTAAAAAGGGGTTATCATCTTTTCCTATTCCGCCAATTTTCATGGTTTGCCTTCCTTGTTGTTTACAATTTATCTAACGACAACAATAGAATAAAACTTTAATCAATATAAATATTTGTAAACAAATGCAAACGTTTTAATAAATGTTTTATAATTAGGGGGTGCATTTATAACCAAAATAATTATTTATGCCCTATTTACATAATATACATTATAGCTATTAATCTAATAGATTTATAATAAGCTCTAAACACCGTGTTTTACTGATTACATCATTTTTTACATAAATATATTTTAAGCAGCCTTAAACCTTTTTACATAAAGGCTATGTTATGTCATAATAATTAAATGAATAAAATGTATGACATTTGCATAACTGGGGGAGGAACGGCAGGTTGCGCCGCTGCTTATATAGCTTCAAAGCTTGGGCTTAAAACTGCACTTGTCGAAAAAAATAATTATTTAGGCGGCCTTATGACAGGCGGGCTTGTTTTGCCCGTTATGAAAAGTGAAGATGAAAATATAAATGTTGAATTTTATAAATCCTTAGTTTCAAATTTAAAAAAAGTTAACGGCGCCATAGAATATTTTGACAATAACGACGGCTGGTTTAATCCGGAACTTTTAAAAATTACATTGGATAAAATGTTAAAAAGTGTCGGTGTAGATATTTACTTTGAAATGGAGCCTGTTAAGGTTCACAAAAGAAATTCTTTAATAAAATATATTGATTTTAGTTCTAATATATTATCGCTATCAATCTATTCGAAGTATTTCATAGACTCAACAGGTGATGCAAAAATTTTTAAACTTTTAAGGCAAAAATTTTATCAGGAAAATGAAGAAAAACAGCCCGCATCTCTCAGGTTTTTAGTTGCAAACGTTGATATTAAAAAGTTAAAAGATTTTTTAATTGAAACAGATAAAAACAAAGATGTTACAAATTTTTGCACGTATAACGGCAAAATTCATCTTACAACGGCATATACATGGGATGAGAAAAATTGGGGGCTTAAGCCTTTATTTGAAAAAGCCCTTCAAAACGGCGATCTTACCCCCTTTGATACCGCATATTTTCAACTCTTTACTGTTGCAGGGGCAGATGGCCTTGTAGCCTTTAACTGCCCAAGGTTAAGAAACTTTGATGTAAACAGCCCGCTTGATTATTCAAATGCCATAATTGAAGCAAGGGAAGCCATCTACAGAATTTTTCTTTTTGTAAAAAAATATTTTAAAGGGTTTGAAAATGCCTATATATCAAATATAGCACCAATTACAGGTAAAAGAGAAACCAACAAAATAATTGCAAAAAAACAATATACAATTGAAGATATGAAAAATGAAATGCCTGAAGAACCCATTCTTTGCGGAGATTACCCAATAGATATACATTCAAATAAAAAAGACGGTTCGATTTTAAAAACAAACGGCAAATATTATTTAACAATTGATTCTTTAATGTCTAAGGATTATAATAATTTGTACGCCGCGGGGCGTAACTTGGGAGCAGACAATAAAACCCAAGGTGCTTTAAGAATTGAAAAAAATTGTATGAGCATGGGCGAGGGTGTTTCTAAGCATATTTATAAAATATTAAATTTTAT
>ULUL01015863.1_pt1 | contig 52021 bp, 47 predicted proteins | sample 1958481 | NCBI WGS metagenome assembly ULUL01 (sample SAMEA4835759, study PRJEB28245) | human gut metagenome | biome: gut microbiome; material: fecal sample | place: Denmark | collected 2008 | reverse complement strand
CTGCACGCCTTAAGTTAAAAGCTTTTACTTTGGCAGAAGTTCTGATCACCCTCGGAATTATCGGCATCGTTGCAGCGATGACTATGCCGACCCTTATTCAAAAACACAAGGAACAAGAAACAGTCGCTAAGGTTAAGAAGTTTTATTCGGTTATTTCTCAGGCCTTTATGCTCGCTCGTGTTGAGCATGGCGATGTCGACACATGGGATTTTGCAGGGGTTACTACGCCTAGAGATCATAATGAGCAGTCAGATGCTAACCTTGCTAATTATATCAAACCTCATTTACAAATTATTAAAGATTGCGGATCTGCTAACGACAAAGAATGCATTCAATCCGGTAATATATCTTATTTAAATGGAAGTATATATGAGATTGATTATAGTATCAAAAAGCATTATAAAATGATTTTGAAAGACGGCAGCCATATATGGTTCAGAACAAGCGGTGAAGGCTGCACGGATTCTGATAGCGGAACGGATAATATTTGTGCACTTATCTGGTATGACACTAACGGTAAAAAACAGCCTTATGCATTTGGAAAAGATGTTTTTGTGTTCTTTGTCCTTAAAGATGCTGTTGTTCCGCACTCGGCTGATGACTGCTCTACTGCTGATCTGGGCTGGGGCTGTGCTAAATATATTCTAGAACACGGAGATATGGGATATTTGCATTAATTATGCTTTTAAATCTATATTTTCAGGCTTATGAGCTTCTTTTTCTAATCCGAGAAGTCTTAAAGCCGGGTGGATAAAAGCATGAGAAACTTGAGGTGCCAAAATAGCAAGCCCAAAGACTGAACCTGCAATATTTCCAAGTTCAACAGCACCCTTCACCATCGGAAATACATTTGGTTTATCCTTTTTTAATTCACTCAAAAGCGTCTCATTATACTCATCTTTTACAAATCTTCTGCGCTCTACACCGTTCAGATCAACACAATGTGAACCTTTAATTTCCTTTTCTAAAGATTGTAATCTGTTATGCTTGGTTGTTTCTGTGAGTTTAAGATACTGTGCGTAATGTTTAGAATTATTAAAATGCTGAAAATCTGCTTCGTTTTTGAAAAGTTTTTTAGCAAGTTTAAAAGAACCTTTTTTGAACACAGGAACGACCAAAAGCGCATATACCACTAAACATGTAGCCTGATATAAAAATTCTTTTGCCGCTGCATATTGCTTAGTATCCGGATCAATATCCTTATCTATTAAAATAAATCCCGGCCGGCCTATAGATTTGAGCATGGTCTCTGTTGTAACCGAAGTCGCTGTATTATGCGAAATAGTTGTAAGCGCATTATTTGTTATAATTTTTGAAAACATATCCATCATAGGCCCCCTACTTTCATGCCGCTATAGGGACGGTTTCCAAAATTACTTATACTAGGTCTGTTTATCTTATTGGCAGGAGGAATGCAAACTGGCTTTGGGGCGGGATTCGGATTTCTTTTAAGCCCTTTATCATTGTGATAAAAATTATCCATAATCGGTTTTATCGCAGCGGAACAAAGTGCCGGAATTACGATTAACGCTGCTGCACACACGCCTAAAAACATAAGATTTTTACTGCCTGTTTTTTGTAAATCTTTGGGCAGATGCTTTGTAACCATTTTAGACCCGGCGATTTCACCGCATGCCCAGTAAACCGGTATTGCTATGATTTCTGTTAAGCCTTCCCTGATTGCTGTGTATTTCTTTGTTTTAGGCTCCTCTTTCTTATCCATCATAGTGAACGCCGGACGGCAAATCCCTTTCACAGCCGCAATTGCCATCACGGGATATGTCGGCTTACAATTCTCACCTAATTTTATGCATAGATTTTTTAATTTAGTTAAATTCATAATTCCGGTTAGATAAAACTTAAACAAAAATTTTTTTGCGCGTGCCTTTATATAATATTACAAAAATTTTATAAAAATGAACTTTTTATTTTTAAATTCGTTATAATGGTATAGAGGTTAAAACAAATGAACAACAATTGTACAAAATACCAAGCTCTGTTCACTTTCGCAGATGAAAAGACATTTAAACAACATCTTTCTTTTTGCGAAGACTGCCAAAGAGAGCAGGAAAAAATGGATAGGGTTTCAGAACTAATATCAGAAGTAAAACCTTTTTTGCAGTCAAAAAAGAAGGCTGATAACCGGTTAAAAGTCGCCGTAATTCTTTTCGCACTTGTAATCGGTGGAGCCTCTCTTGGAGCTATTGGGCTTAATCCCGACTTTACAGACAGAATAAAGTATGGTGAGACTTTAAGTGCCGAAGATTTGGGCTTCCCGGTTGACTCATACGGTTTTTTAATGGTGGAATAATTAATGAACTTTGATGAAATAATCAAAAAAAATAAGCAGAATGTAAAAAATATCATTAGGCTTATAACAAAAGAAGACAACGAAGATTTAGAACAAGAAGTGTATGTGAAGGTTTGGAAAAACTCCGCGAACTACAAAGAATGCGGTACTCTTTCGGCTTGGATAAACACTATTGCCAAAAACGTTTCTAAAGATTATCTAAAATCTTCTTACCGCAAAAAACAAAACATAACAACGTCTGACGATAAAATTCTCACACTTGTACAAGACAAAAAATCAACACCGGAAATTACGGTTTTGAAAACTGAAAGGCAAAGAAAAATAATTTGCGCAATTAATGAGTTAAAACCCAAAATGAAAGAAGTAATTATGCTCACAGAAATTGAGGGGCTTTCTTATGAAGATTGCGCAGCTAGATTAAAATGCCCTCTCGGTACTGTAAAATCAAGAATTTACAATGCCAAAAAAGAATTAGCAGTAAAACTACAAGATTTGATGTAGAAAAAAAAGAAAGGACAAAAGATGCTTAAAAAAACACTTATTTTAGCTGGAGTGCTTGCGATTACCATGACAACAACGCTTGCAGCAGAGACACAAACCGCAGCACCAGCAAAACAACCTACAGTAAAAACAGCACCTGGCCCGGATTTAGTACCTCCTCCGTGCAACAAAAACAAAGAACAATTTGAAAAACGTCTTAAATTGACTGACGCCCAAAAAGAACAGGCTAAGCAAATCCGTATGAAGGGTCATGAAGAAATGAAACCGATTATGGAAAAAATTAAACTCCTCAAACAAGAAAAACAAGCAGTAAAACTTTCCCGCATTGCAGTTCAAATGCAGCAAGAAAAAATTGCGGAAATCGACGCTCAAATTAGAGATCTTAGAAAACAAGCCCACGAATTGCGCGTCAAAAACATGAAAGAATTTGAATCAATTCTTACTGCAAAACAAAAAAAAGAATTGAAAAAAATGAAAGAAGAAGGCCGCAAAAAATTTGAAAAAGAAATGAAGAAAAGAGGCAATCAACCGCCTTGCCACAGAATGCCGCCTCCGCCTATGGAAGAAAAATAATTAAAAAAAATAAAAACGGCTGATAAATTTAGCCGTTTTTTTAATGTTTAAATTTATCTAAAAGGTTTCCTGACTGTTGAATAGAGGTTTCATTTTGCGGCTTTGACGCTGAAGTTGGCTCTATGTTTGCGTAATATGCAGGATCTTTCAAACTTTCAATGGCTTTCATGACACCGAGTCTGCCGGCTTTTAACTGCATATCAGCCAGCCACTGTTCAATTGCCCAGCTTATAAGAATATTCAACCCTACCCAGCTTACACCTGCCGCAACTAAAGCTTTTTTCATTCCGGGGGTTACAAAGAAAGAAAGCACATCATGGCCTTGAATCATTTTGACAAATTCATCCGGATGGTCGCTTAATTCTTTTATTATTCTTGAAACAATTTTACTAAGTTCTTCTTTAGGTACATTATCAATTATCTTTTCTAGTTTTGGAATAATATTAAGCATAGTTTTCTTATCCATGCTGCTAAAGCCTTTTTCTTCTACATAACTTTTGAATTCTTCATCAGACATTTTTTCAATTTTTGATTTAAAATTGCTTAATACTGTTTTAGGATCTGTATATTTTTTGTCGGCGAAATTCTTAATAAGAGTTTTAGCATCTAAGGTTTTGAGCTTATGCGCAACATTGTCTAAAAACTTATCCAGGTCTTTGTAATGTATATATAATTCGCCTTCTTCAGTTTTATAAAGAGTTATGCCTGCATCATTTAATTTAGAAACATTAAACAACTTTTTCAAAACATCAACTTGTTTGTGTGTTAAAGGGAAATTCATACCATCAATAATATCGAATTCGCGTTTTAATGTTTTTATAATATCTGGTACTGTGCCCTTAGCTATTTGAGCCAGTTCATCTATTCCCATCAAATCGTCAAACAAGTCTGTAACCATTTTAGATTTACCATCCAAAAGATTGGCAAACTTTTTAGCAAGCTTTTGGTCTTCGACTGATGCCGGATCAACAATATATTTTATTAACTGCGCTCTTTTTGAAGGCATATCACAATCATACTTAATCCTGTCTACAACATACATTAATGATTTCACCTTGTCTTCAGACAATGGAGACAGGAGGCTGTCTTTCATACGGTCAAGGCTAAACCATAAACTTTCAAGTTTTTCATCTTGCTGCTCTTTTGTTAATTTAGCAAAATCATCAATTCCTTCAAATGTATTTTTCAAAATTTTGCCAGAAATGTCAACGAGCGGATCATGTTCAAAATTTATACCTTTAAACATAGTACCAAAAGGTTTTGCTTTAACATCAGCGTTTTCCAATTTAACTGAGATATTCTGCTCAAGGTTTCCAAGATATTTCTTGAACCATTTTTTCTGCATAATATTTGAAGCAGATGACAATTTATCGGTGATTTTATCCAGAATTTTAGCCCCGCTTAACTTGCCTCGTTTAAATTGAATACCGGCAGCAATAAGCGGTGAGCTTGCGGCCAAAAGCCCTCCATACCAGACAAAAGGCTGGGCAATATCCGTTGCCGCTTCCATGGATTCTGAGTAAATTTGCGAATTATCGTCGATTTTTTCAAAAGTGTTAAATATTTTTCTTTGAAGATTTTTTGCATCTTTCATTTGTGCATCTGAAACATTCTGCTTGCGAAGAAGCTCATTTAACACTTGTTTTTCTTTGTATTCTGTTCTTCTGAATTTATCATAAGCGTAATACTGTTTCAGAACAGTTGGAATAAATGTAATATATTCTTTTATTGTAGACGGCTTTTTGTTTTTATTTTTAATATCTTTTACTTCTTCAAAATCTTCTTCGCTATACCCAATGAAGTTTTTCGGATCTTTTTCCAATTCACGTTTCGCGGTATAACGGCCGGCTCTTGCGGAAGATTTTTGAAGTTTTAATGCGATAAGCATACCGCCAATTCCGGATACAAAAGCGCCGGCAAATCCCAAAAGCCAATTTCGGCCCTGCTTATGCGCCAATCCCATAGTAAGTATTTTTCTGGCCTCTTCAGTAAAGCGGTTCTTCTTAACAGGCTGTTCCAGGCTGAAATTTTTATCCATAAACAATTCATCAAGAAATTTACCGTATTTTTTGGAGAAAAATTCCGGTTTTTTAATTGAACGATATTCTTCTAAATATTCTTTAGCTGCGTCTGTACAGTATTTTTTAACAGTGTTATCTACGAATTTATCGACAACGCCTATTTTATTTAAAATCCAGCTTGTTGCAACGCCAATAGTCGCGCCCAAAATCGGTGTTGAATTCATAATTACATTCGCAGCAACTTCCATGTTTTCCGAATATTTTTCAGCTTCATTATTAATTACACGCACCGTTCGCTGAATAACTTCTTTATCTTTCTGTGCCTGAACGAGTTCTTCCTTTGTCAACGGACGGGTAACTTTTTGAGAATCATCACTACGCGCAGATTTATCTTTTAAATAAGCACTCCTGTCTCTTAAAATACCATAAATTGAAGCTATCATCCCGGATTTTAATCTTGATTTTTTCTTTTCTTTTAAAAGTTCCGGATGTTCTTTCAATTCTTTTTCAGCGGCAGCAATCTGTTCCGGCGTGTAATTTACAAAGGCTTTAGGATCATTAAGCTCTTTTCTCGCTTGATAACGTGCAATTTTAGAGCTGTCGGTCTGCAATTTTGCCTCAAAAATTGTCGAAAGTATAAAAACACCAACAGCACCTAAAGTCATTAAGCCATGGTTACGCCAAATTTTTGCATTAAGCGGCTTTATCTCTTTATTAACATTAGCTAAAAACTTACGTGCTTCTGATTTTAGTGCGGGGTCTTTAATTCTATCTATCCGCTTTTTGCGTGTAAGATACTCCGGATAAAAATCAGGATCAACCGCACGAATTTTATCGATTAAGTTTTTGGCGTCCTCTGTCATAACCGCATTTGCTTTTATATCAGAGATTTTATCGGAAATTTTTGCAGATGAGTGTTTGCCAAGGAGGTAATTACCGCCAAAGAATGTGAGCATCGTTGTGATGGAAGATAGAGGATCAACAGCAGTTTCGACGTTTTCTGCAACGTTTTCCGAGTGATTATCCATTATATCAACGACATCAATAATCCTATTACCGAGTTCTTGTGCTGCTTTAATTTCTTCAGGTGAAGGTTTGCGCCTATTATGCAATTCTTGGCGCTGCGAATCCACATCGCGTTGATGATCTTCCCATTTCTTAAAGTTACTTCTATTCTTCGCAACTTCGTTTAGAGCATTGAAAAAATCCATTATTTTTTCCCGTTTAAAGTCTTATTATTTATATAAAAAATAAATAATATTGAATTTTGCTTATATATTAAGAATTATTAACAGGGAGAAGGATTTCAAACTCAGTAAAATTGTCGTTTGAATAATTAAGTTTTAATTGAGCATTTTGTTTTTCAAGGTTGTTTTTGCAAATATAAAGGCCAAGTCCGCTTCCTGAAGCTTTGGTCGTATACCCTTCCTGGAAAATAGTTTCCATTTTGTCTGAAGAAATTTTTTGACCACTGTTTTTAATTTTAATCACGGCATTTTTATCTAAAACTTCGGCATTAACAAAAATCTCGCCTTTAACATCAATCGCTTCTATTGCGTTTTTCAAGATATTAATCATACAAGCAAGAAATTTATTTTCATCTACTAAGATTTCACAAGAACCTTCAATTTCTGTTTTAATTATGATGTTCTTGTCGTGAATATAAACCCTTGATAATTCAACACTTTGAAGAATTATAGTCTGCAAATCAACTGATTTTTTCTCATAATTATTGAGAGATTTCAAATCTAAAAGAGAATTGTTTACCATCTTTGCGGATTTTTGAATACAATTGAGCGCATTATCAACGGATTCGTTTTCATAGCCGGATTTTTGAAGATGTTTTTTTATAATTTCCGCATAAACATCAATAATTGAAATCTGGTTTCGGATTTCGTGCGCAATACATCTTGACTGCTCTTTTATAAAATCATTTTGTGTATACATATTTTTCCTCATAATAAAAAGGTTTGACCGGAATGCACAAGTCAAACCTTTTAGAATTTTTATTAGAACATTTATACTGCTAATTTTGCGCGTCTTCTTGTCGCAAAGCCGTTGTTAAGCGCATATAAGACAGCTTGTGTTCTGTCATTGACTTGTAACTTTTGGAAAATATTATTTACGTGAGTTTTAACTGTAGTTTCTGATATAAATAATTTTCCAGCAATAGCCTTGTAGTTATTACCTTGTGTGAGCAAATCGAGGACTTCTTCCTCGCGGGAGGTAAGATAAGTGAGAAGATTTTCTTCCGGAACTTCCTCTGCTTCGTTTTTGAAAGAACGTTGAAAATAATCGAAAAATCTTGAAGACAAAGCGGATGGAAGATAAACTTTTCCTGCTGCAACTTCGTCAATCGCATAGATTAATTGCGCTGAAGCCATAGTTTTAAGAACATAACCTTTTGCCCCAAGCTTCATTGCACGGAAAATCAAATCTGCATCATCATAGCCGCTAAGTGCAATTACACGGACATCCAAGTCAAGTTTTTCAATTTCCTGAATTGCCTGAAGACCGTCTTTTTCCGGCATATTTATATCCATTAACACAATATCCGGACGGTATTTTTTAATTAAATTGATAGCAACATTTGCACTTGTAGTTGCGCCAACAACATCATAACTTGTTTCAAGAGTAATTAATTCCTTAACCCCTCTTAAATGATCTGCATTGTCATCGACTAATAATACTCTCGATTTTCTCTTGAACTCTCTCATCATCTTTCCCCTTTATAATTTTTTTAATTGCGTTTCTCTACACTATTCATACTACAACTTTTAAAGGGTACAATTCATCCATGCCTTGATTGATATTGTAGTCATGGGCGGTTTAGAATTTAGCCTAAATCTAAAGATTGAGAAAACACCTCAACCATGCTCTAAATCTGTTTAGCGGCATGGTTGATTTTTACAGGTTAACAATTTTTATATAAACTTTTTAGACTAGTATAACTGTGGTACAATATTAAATGTAAATAGGAGATTTTATGGATATAGTAATTTTCTTAGGCGGATTTTTGACAGGCATAATTGCAGTGGTTGTACCGTTGGTTATATTAAAAAAGCAAGTAAAAACAACTCAGGAAAAAATGTTTTCAGAACTTGAGATGAAGTTTGAAAACACTGCAAACAAATTGTTTAAAGAAAGCTCCGCAGAGTTTTCAAACACAAACAGAGAAAAACTTGATGATTTCTTCAAAAGATTTAAAGAAAAAATCGAAGACTTTGAAAGACAAGCCCAAGACAATTTAAAAACAGAACAAGAAAAATTGACCCGTTTTGATGTAAATATCAAAAACTTTCTTGATGCCGGAAACAAAATAGCGCAAGACACAAACAACCTGATTAATGTAATGAAATCCGATAACAGAACTACAGGCCGCTGGGGTGAAATAATTCTTGAGCGGGTTTTGGAGGCTTCGGGTTTAAGAAAAGATGAAGAATTTAAAATTCAAAAAGGCACAGCAGAAGGAAGACCTGACGTAACAGTTTTTTTGCCTGAGGGAAGATGCATTTTCATTGACTCAAAAACCTCTTTTGCTTCATGGTACGGATATGTGAATTCTGAAGACGATAATGAAAAAGAAATTCATCTAAAGCACTTCTATGACTCCTTAAAAGCCCACATTACAGGACTTTCCAAAAGAGATTACACGGCCGAAGAAAATACACCAGATTATGTACTGATGTTTATTCCGATAGAAGGCTGCTATTCAATGATGTTTTGCGAAGATTGCGCACTGTGGGATTTTGCCTGGAAAAACAGAGTTATGCCTGTTTCTCCCTCTACACTCTTAGCTGCGCTTAAAATTATAAATGCATTTTATATAACTGACCGTCAAAACAAAAACGCCATTGAAATCTCGCGTCTTTGCTCTGGAATGCTGGATAAGTTTGCATCACTTCTCACAGAGCTTTTAAAAATCCGCGACAACCTTGAAAGTTCACTCAAAAAACTTAACGGCAAAGACAATATATTAAATAAGATTGAAAAAATAGAACAACTGGGTGTAAAAGCGCAAAAACAAGTCCCAGAGATGCCAGAAGAATTGGTTTAATTTATATATTCTCCAATTGTCGGCTTGCTTTTATATTATTTATGTGTTACATTACTAGTAATTACAAGAGGTGGGATTAAATGATAAAACCAATTTCTGCTAAAGATAGAATTATCTTGGCCCTTGATGTAGACACGCTGGATGAAGTTAAAGAACTAGTTACTCAATTAAAAGATTATGTAGGTTATTTTAAAATAGGATTACCGTTAATTGTTAACTGCGGCTTTGAAGCTGTAAGGCTTATTGAAGAATTGGGGGCAAAATGCTATTATGACGGCAAATTCCACGATATACCCAATACTGTTCAAAAAGCATGCATAAATCTTGTAAAAAATAATATTCACTTTTTCAGCCTTCACATCCAAGGGGGTTCAAAAATGACCGCTTCTGCAGTTAAAGCAGTAAAGGCAGCCGCGAAAAGGTACGAAAAAGAACCCCCGGTAATTTTAGGTGTTACACTACTTTCAAGCTTTGGCCAAAGGACTTTAACAGAAGAACTTTGCGTTGATAAAAACATAGAAGATTATGTCTTACAATTAGCAAAAGTTGCTCACACCAGCGGACTTGACGGTGTTGTAGCAAGCGCTGATGAAGCAAAAAGAATTAGAAAGCAAATAGGTGATGATTATATTATAGTATGTCCAGCAACCCGCCCAACCTGGGCGGGAGTGGACGATCAAGTCCGTGTCGATACCCCGAGAGAAGCTATTTTAGCAGGTGTTGACTTTATGGTTATCGGAAGACCCATCACTAAATCAGAAAACAGAATTGCCGCTGCTAAATTAGTTATAGACGAAATCGAAACAGCTTTAGAAGATTTAAAAGCCGCAGTTTAAATTATAGAGCGGCCCCAACGTCATTCCGGGTTTAATCCGGTTTTATTTAGCAGACTTTTTATCAGTCATAATGTATTTACGTGCAATTGAATCATAGGTTTGGATAAGATATTCACAGCCATCAGTCGCAATCTTTATTGAATTATTCCTGTCTGTTCTATAAATATCCGAATGCCTTAACACATCCAGCGTTGCTTTGTTTGGGTGGCCATAATTGTTCTTCCCGGTTGAAATTACAGAAACAGCAGGATTAATTTTTTCAATTAAATCTTTGTCTGCAACATTTGCAGCCCCATGGTGTCCAGCTTTAAAAACCTCTATGTTTCCAGGAAAATCCGCGCTGACTTTTCTGAAAGCTTCAATTCCGGCATCACCCATAAATAACATCTCAAAATCTTTATATTTCAAAAGAGTTATAATTGAATTTTCATTATCAGTTTCTAAATTAGCAATGTATGTTTGTATTGTTAACCCGCTTTCTGAATAAATTTCATTGTCATTACGCGCAATTGCAAAATCCTGCTTGCCCGAATTTAAGTAATCCATAATCTCATGCGATGTTTTTGAACTGACATTTTTTGAATTTATATAGACTTTTTTAACTCTCAAATTCTTCATCATATCCACGGCGCCGCCGGAGTGGTCATTATCAAAGTGTGTTATAACGAGCGCTTCAAGATTTTTTATGCCTTTATCGCGCATGTATTTTAGAATTATATATTCAGCCTGGCTTTTTCCGCCATTGTATCCTGACTTACCTGTATCAATTGCAACGTATTTATTTTGAGGGGTTTTCACCAAAAACGCGTCGGCATTCCCAACATTAAATGTAATAATTTCAAGCCTGTTGTTTTTAATTGGAATAGTTGATAACACAAGAAAAATTATCATTACGCCCAGCGAAATCCAGTTGCGTCTGTTAGCTTCTAACTTAATCATCAATGTCGCAAGAATTACTATCAAATAATAAAGTATGATTTGATAAAATGACGGATGCGTCGTAAAAATTAGCGAATGAGGCATGTGCGAAAAGAAGTTCGAAATTGCCACAAGAACGTTTAAGAATAAATTCAACACAGAATCGCTTATAAAACAAACAATATTTGCAATTGGTTTAATCATTGCAAGCACTGATGATACAAACCCGCCAAAACTTATAACAGACAAAAACGGCATAATCGCAACATTTGCAAATAATGAATACGTACTGATTGTATTAAAATAAAACATCTGTATAGGCATTACCCAAATCTGCGCCGTCATTGGAATTAATATTGCGCCTGCGATGTATTCTTTAACCCTATTCCCACGAAATTTCTCAATCAAAACATTAGCCGTACAAATAATCCCAAAAGTTACAATAAACGAAAGCTGAAATCCAACATCGTTTATATAAGCCGGGTTGTAAATCAGCATTAACATCGCAACAAAGGACAAAAGCGAAATACTATGCGAATCCCGGTTAATAAGCTTCCCGGCAAGAACGAAAAGCAGCATTAAAGCAGCCCGTATAACCGAAGCACCCAGACCTGTCATCAATGTATAAAGAATGATTACGCCCATGCCCGTCATAACCCTTGGTTTGTAAGGCATTTTAAGCATTGACATTATCCAAAACCAAAACCCGAAAATAAATGCCACATTCATGCCCGATGCCGCCAAGATATGCAGCAAACCGGAATTTACAAAAGACGCTTTTATATAATCAGGAGGAGCAACGGCATCATCACCAAAAACAATTCCGCCTAAAATCTCAAGATTAGGACTTTTCAAATATTGCGAATGAACTTTTATAATATCATTTCTTACATCGTTAAGCCTTTGCATAAAACGCCATTTCAAAGGCAATTCTTCATTTATTTTTGTACAATCCTTGTCTTTTGCATAAATTACTGTAAAAGTATCAAAATTTCTCAGGTATTTTCCGTAATCAAACTGAGACGGATTTGTCGCCTTGAAAGGTTCATTCAAATAAGCGTCGTTTATTTTATAAACATCACCGATATTAAAATTCTTATTATCTTCAAGAGCAATATTTACATAAGAATTTCCTTTAACGGTCTTTTTGCCGACAGTTTCAACCTTGAAAAAGAATTTGGCTTTTTCTCCATCGCTGATGTTCGGAATCGACGAAATCCGTCCTGTAATTTCACCCTTAAACGGAGTCATCCCGACAAGCTCATCTGTATTATGAATACGAAAGTGCGCATTGAAAAACCCCAGGTAAAAAACAATAATCCATAAAATTCCAAGTCTATAACTGAGTTTGTTTGCCCAAATAAGCACCACTGAAACCAATGTCAACATTATTGCGAGCGCAAATTCGCTATTATTAAAGTATGACGCAATTCCTGTGATAAAAACAAGAGATGTTATAAACATCACAGTGTTTTTCTTTTCCATTGACGTTTTTATAAAATCTCTTAACATACTTTCCTTATTTTAAATTTTATCTTTGCCAGAAGCGTTTTTTCTTCGCTTTTACCGGCGACTTGGAAGCCGCAGATGCAGACCCTTCAATACGCTTCAGCACAATATCGCCGGATGATGAGCTGAATGCCCGTGCTGAAAGAGCATTGACATATTTGTTATCCAAATGAGCATAATCAAATAAAATTACGCCTTTAACATCAATTTTGCGGGTTTCATGAATTTGTCTTATTAAATCTTCCTCGCTTCCGCCCATAAAAGTAACGAAAAGCCCTGCAAATAAATCTGTATTTGGCGCTTTTGCATTTAAAACATTTGTTACTTGCGCATTAAGCGTCTGCGCATTGCAAGTCAAAAACAGAGGAGTAAATCCATTTATCAACCCGCGTGTACTCCAAGTCTTCCAATCTTGCTGCTTTGTTGTCAAAGCAGCCAATCTATCCGGAAAAATTACAGCACTTACATAAATTTTGTGATCTCTGCCTAAAGCCCCGATCTTACTTACAAAATTTGTAACTTTTTCTCGTCTATATTCACACCATTTCATCCATAGAGGGTCAGACAGTGTTATATCCACAGGATCTTTTCCGTATAACGCTTTAAATTCATTTCTTGCAAAATCGGTATACCCCCACGAATTTGTATCACTCACTGAAACCGCCTGCGGATATCTAATGTAATCCAAATTTATTCCATCAATTTTGTATGAGGTTGCGATTTCCGTCAAAAGTTTTTCTAAAAACTCATGAACTTCAGGGTTAGCAGGGTCGACAAAAAATCCGTTATGTTCCGAAACAGAAGGAGTAGGAGCTGAAAGTTTGTAATTACGTTTTGTTTTGTTAGCCCATTGAGGCTTAACAGCTAAAATATTTTCAGGATTAACTTCCGGACGCTGATTGCCGACATAAAATGTTTCAAACCATACATGTACTCTAATTCCGTTTTTGTGAGCGTATTTAATCCAGCTTTTTAAAGGATCAAATCCTGCAAATTTTTCATTTTGCTTAATAAATCCATAGCCGGCCATTGTTTTGCTGGGGAAAATTGTGCGGCCATGAAAATATGTTTCTATGAAGACATTGTCTATTCCTGCCTTTTTAATACGTTTTACAGCCGCTTCAACCTCGTCATCATTCAACTCAGTCGGACGTACCCATACGCCTTTAAGCTCATTGACCTTGTAGGGTACAACTGATTTTAATGCTGTATTAGCAGCTTCAATTGCAAGCTGTGAATATTTTTTAATATTTACAGTGTCCTTTTCTGCTTTTTTAAGATAGTCTTGCGCTTCTTTAATATAATAGTTCGGGACTTTGCCGTCATACTCGCTGTTTTTCAGTTTGTAATACTCTACCATAGATTTTGCCTCATCAATCTTTTTAGAAGCTTCAAAAAGAAAACTTTCAGAAGTTGTGTAGGCATTCACTGTATTGTCAGCACTGTTAATGTAAATTTTTGTACCGACTTTAATATTTTTATTAATCCAATTTTTTGCACTGCCATGCCCGCTTATAACAGCGCCATTTTGCGGGATAAAAGAATCTGCGCCGGAAAGTTCAGTAACTGTATTTCCTTCTACAATTGCTTCTGTACCGAATTCGTTGGTACCGGTTCTAACTCCGTAACCGCCTGTATAAATAACAAGCTGATTAGCACCGCGCGCTCCCGGGAAATAGCTTCCGGATTTATTGGAATAAGCCGTCGGGTTAACTGCATTAATTTTTATAGAAGCTTCATTAAAAACAATTTCACCTTTTTTGAGTTCATAGGGATTATAAAAAGTCATAGATGTATTAAACGAAGGTTCTGACAAAGAAGTGTCGAAATTTATAGGTACTTCACCTGCAAATACAGGCACAATCCATGCCAGCAATGTTATAAAAAGTGTAATTAGTTTTTTAAATGACATCTTTACTCCCTGATAAAATGATAATACTCTGAGTGTTCATAGTTCAATGAGTTAAGTGATTGAATTTTGTTATAGATATCCGAAGCATTTGGATTTATTTTATAAGAATTCGAGTAGAAATCTATAGCTTTTTTTATATCTCCAAGTCTTTCGTACATACATGCCAACTTTAAATTAGCATAATAATTATCTTTATAACCGTTATTATACGCACTCAAATAATATTTTAAAGCTTTATTATAATTTTGTCTTTTTTCGTAATATTGTCCAAAGTAATAGTTAGTATAAGGATTAGTTCTGTCAAGGTTAAGGGCATGAAAAAAATGTTTTTTAGCTAATCTGTCCCGATCGTTCTCATCATGAATTCTTCCAATCTGCACGTATGCATAACTGTCATATGGATAAGCTTTAACAAGTACAAAATATTTATGCATAGCAAGGTGGTAATTTTTTTCACGCTCGTGCTCATCTGCGGCATCAAATGCTTTTACAAAATAAGCATCCGCTTGTTTTTGCACACTATTACCATTTACATGCGAATAGTCAATAAACAAATCATTAAACTTCAAATATCCGCCCTGAGCAAAAGCTACAGGCGGATATATTAAAAATAAAAATATAATTAGAGGCCGGACTATATTTGCATGCTTATAGATCTTCAACACTTGGTGAAAAATTCTGATTACGTTTCAAGAATTTACCGTCGTCAAGCGCCGGGTCAAGATATATAAAGAATTTGTCAATCCATTTATAAATAGCCGGCTTGTTATCATATCTGTGATAAATAGGGATATCAGCCTTCTCACCATTTATATTTGATTTTTGCAAATCAATAATATCTACCATTGTTTCAGAATAACCATGATTTAAAAGGTATTCGCGCGAAGACAAATCATCAACGGTTAATTCAGCATTTGCAGGAATTCCGGCTATTGCTATAAGACCTGCTAATAATAAAATTTTGTTTTTCATAAGTCCACCTCGTGCTTATATTATAATATTTTTTTTGCTTTTATACAACTACATTATAATTTCTTTACACAAAAATAAAATGGATTATTTGTATGATTTTCTGATAATTTCTTCCAATTTTTCCAAGATTTGATTTTCCGGAACTCGTGCAATAATCTCACCTTTTTTAAAGATATACCCTTCGCCGATACCGCCGGCAACTCCAAAATCCGCATGCCGAGCTTCACCAGGACCATTTACAGCACACCCCATTGTTGCAATTGTAATCGGTGCATTCAAATCCTTAAACCTTTCTTCAACTTTTTTAGCCAAAGAAATCAAGTCTATTTGGGTTCTGCCGCAGGTCGGGCAAGAAACAAAATTCACCCCGCGCTCTCTTAACCCTATACTTTTCAATATATCAAATCCGGCTCTAACTTCTTCTATAGGAGTTTCAGTCAATGAAACCCTTATTGTATCCCCAATACCTTCTGCCAAAAGAGTACCGAGCCCTACAGCTGATTTAATCAAACCGGAACGGAGAGTGCCGGCTTCTGTAACACCCAAATGAAGCGGATATGGTACTTTTGCAGCAATTGAGCGATACGCTTCAATTGTTGTTAAAACATCTGAAGATTTTAGAGAAACTTTTATTAAATCAAAATCTAAGTCTTCAAGAATTTCAATATGTTTAAGCGCGCTTATCACCATTTTTTCAGAAAGAGGAAGGTCTTTTTCAAGAAGTTCTTTTTCTAAAGAACCGGCATTAACACCAATGCGAATTGGAGTTTTGTTAGCTTTCGCAATTTTAACAACTTTTTCAACGTTCTCGCGTTTGCCGATATTACCGGGATTTAACCTTAAAGCATGGATTCCGTTATTAAGACATTCTATTGCCAGCCTGTAGTCAAAATGTATATCCGCAACAAGCGGAACAGGTGAATGTTTCACGATTTCTTTAATTGAAGCCGCCGCATCCTTATTCAAAACGGCAAGCCGAACTATTTCACACCCGGCATCAGCAAGCTGTCTGATTTGTTCAGATGTTGCTTTTATGTCTCTTGTGTCCGTGTTGCACATAGACTGCACTGATATTGGGGCATCGCCACCTATTTTTACATTACCTATAAAAATTTCTTTTGATTTTCTTCTGTTTATCATAAAATCATGGTATCACAAAATAAAAAGAGAGGTAAAAATTTATGAAAATAGCTGTAATTTCTGACATCCACGGCAACATGACAGCATTAGAAACCGTTGTAGAAGATATTAAAAGAAACAATTGTGATAAAGTATTATGCTTAGGCGACCTTGCAATGGCAGGCCCTCAGCCTCGCGCTGTAATTGATTATATTAGAAATCAAAAAGATTGGGTTGTTATTCAAGGCAATACAGACAAATTAATAAGCGATTTTTCACCGGAACTTTTTCGCGATGTTCAGGAAAAATTTCCTCTTATGGCGCAAGCCCTTGCTGATGATGTAATTTTTATTGAAGACGATAAGAAAGAATATTTACATAATCTTCCACCACAAAAAGAAATTGAAGTTGAAGGATTAAAGATTTTGTTGGTTCACGGCTCGCCAAGAAAAAATAACGAAGATATCTTACCCGGTATGAAAATAGAACAAATTGAAGAAATTATTAAAGGCACAGACGCCGATATAATTCTTTGCGGTCATACACATATGCCAGCAGGTTACCAGACTTCAACAAAACAAACCGTAATTAATGTTGGAAGTGTAGGACGACCAATGACGGAAGATTTAAAAGCCTGTTATTTAATTTTAGACATAAATCACGGCGGCTTCAGTGCAGAACACAGACTTTTGGATTACGACAGAGAAGTGGCGTCAAAAATTATGAAAGCACGGGATTTTGACGGCGCTGAGCAAATTGCAAAAATGCTCACAACTCCGATGCCACGGCATATCTAGGCCGGTTTTGAAAAAAATTTTTATTTGTGATAAATTTGATTTCGTTAAAGGTAATATAATGGATTTTGATAAAGAAAAATTAATATCTTTTATAAAAAGATTAAACGAACCGAAAATATTAGTAGTTGGTGACTTAGCGATTGATGAAATGATTTACGGAGACACCGAAAGAATTTCGCGTGAAGCTCCCGTTTTAATCCTTGCTCACACTCGCACAAAATTAATTCTCGGTGCGGCCTCAAACGCTGCCCATAACGTAAGCACTCTAAATAACGGCAAAGTTAAAGTTGTTGGTGTCTGCGGCGACGATTACCAATCGCTTCAACTAAAAGAAACGTTCAAAGAAGGAAATGTAAATTGTGATTATTTAATTACGGATCCTTTCAGAAAAACAACAACTAAAACAAGAATTTCCGGATCTATATCAACATCAATTACACAGCAAATAGTCAGAATTGACAGACAAACTAAAGAACCTCTTTCATCGCAATCTGAACAACTCGTTCTTGAAAACATAGAAAAAGCAATCAAAGACGTTGATGCAGTAATTCTATCTGACTATCATATAGGAACATTAACACCTGCTGTAATTAAAGGCACAATTGCCCTTGCAAACACGCATAACAAAATAATTATTGTTGATGCCCAAAAAGATTTGGAAAATTACAAAAACATTACATCAATGACACCTAATTTGCCAGATACCCAAAAGTCAGTAGGATTTTTTATAAAAACCGATGACGATCTTAAAAAAGCAGGCGACAAGCTTTTGAAAGAAACAAATGCAAAATCTGTTTTGATAACCTGCGGCGCTGATGGAATGTTTGTTACGGAACCAAACGGCAAATACACTAAAATCCCTGTGTTTAATAAATCAGAAGTATTTGATGTAACCGGTGCCGGAGATACTGTTACTGCCGTTTACACACTTGCACTCGCCGCCGGTGCGGATAGTGTTTATGCGGCTTTGATTGGCAATATTGCGGCAAGTCTTGTTGTAAAACAATTTGGCTGTGCTACCACAACAATCGATGAACTTCTAGCCGCTGTCGAAAATATTTTATAGGAGATAACTATGGAGAACTTTTTAAATACAATAAAAAAAATTAAACCTGTAGAATTAATAATTATTACAGGTGTTTTAATTGCACTGTTTGTTGGATTTTTGACTTTTAAACACTTTAGACAAACAGCTTCAAAACAAATAGAAGCAACATCTCAAATCTCTTTTGATGTTTACATCAGAGGAATAACCTTCACAGGCAGCGAACTTCCTATAAAGATAAACGATCAAACCTTTATCAGCATAAGAAACGTACCATACACTGACCTGATAATCAAAAACGTTAAAGCAGACAGAAAAAAAACTATCGTGCCGGTCTTTAACACCAAAAATCCTAAAACTCTTGCTGTAACAGAAGATGTTTCACAACCATACGTATATGATGCAGTCGTAACCTTAACTGATACCGCGAAAATTACCAAAGACGGCGCTGTTGTCGGCGGTAACAAGGTTAAAATCGGATTGCCTATTACGTTGGAAGGAAAAAATTACAAATTTAACGGTACTGTTTCCAACATCCAAGTTATGAGCGCAGCACAAGACGATGGTATTATAAATCAAATTAATAAAGTAGAAAATGTTCAATAAGTTTTTAGAATTTACACAAACAAAATCTCTATATATTTACAAAAATAGTTTGTTTTTACAGCATATAGATAAATTCATTTTTATTTCGATTTTGGCTGTATTTTTGTCCTCAACTGTTTTAAGCTCTGACGGAATCGGGTTTATCGCGCTTGTTACAGTGTTTTTAACTGTACTAAAGCTTTTAACTTGTAAAGGTGAAAAAACAGAACCGGCTGTATTTGAAATATGGCTTTTGGCATACTTTATGATAGTTGTAATAAGTCTTGCAGGTTCAACTCTTTTTATGCTGTCGCTAAAAGGCTTTCTAAAAACATTAACGTATTTAGGATTTTATTTTTCACTATCGCACTACCTTAAAAACAATCTAAATAAAATTCCGGCAATTCTTGCAACAATCGGAATATGCGTAGGCTTTGAAGGTATAATGGGATTTTTACAAAATTTTGCAAAAGTTGAAGAAATATCAACCTGGCAGGATGTATCAAAACTTAACCCGGAAGAAGTTATGACAAGGGTTTATGGCACATTGAAACCATTAAATCCAAACCTTTTGGGCGGATATTTCGTTGCCGGAATTCCGGCTTTGCTAGGAGCTTGCGCAAACTTCTTTACAGATAAAAAATACAAATATTCAATAGTATTTGCAATTTTGTCATTAATATCAATTATGGCCTTATTTTTGACAGGCTGCCGCGGCTCATACATAGGAATGATGGTAATCTTTGGGCTTTCATTTCTTGTATCTGCCAAATATCTCTGGCAGAACTACAAAACCATATACATATCAATTGTCGGTGGATGCATGGCTTTGATTACAGCGGCAATACTGTTTTCAACATCATTAAGAGCAAGAGTGCTTTCGATTTTTGCAATGCGTCAGGATTCATCAAATTCATTCAGATTTAACGTTTACCAATCATCTTTTAACATGTTTAAAGATAACTGGCTTCTGGGCATAGGCGTAGGCAACCAGAACTTCAGAGAAATTTACGGACTATACATGAGAACGGGATTTGATGCATTGTCAGCATACAATATTTTCTTAGAAATCTCTGTTGAAAGCGGGATTTTTGCATTGCTGGCGTTTTTGGGTTTTGTGATAACAATGTGCGCTAATGCAATCAGGGAAATCAAAAACTCTTGTGATATTAAAAAAGTTATTTATTTATCAACAGCAGTAATTTCAATTATAGCAGTAATGGTTCACGGGCTTGTAGATACGGTATTTTTCCGCCCGCAAATACAATTCATTTTCTGGACAATGTGCGCAATCATATCAGCTTTATTAAAAGAAACTATTTCCACGGATAATCGTCTTTAATTTCCCAGCCGTCTGCCATGATTTTAGCCAAACAACCAACTCCGTCTGATGGACTTTTACAACTTTCTTCAAGCTGATCGTTGGTGTATATATCAGAATACATAGGAATTACCCCCTTTTCAGACGGCACAAGCCAGAAATAATCAATTCCTGTCATATTTGGGCCTTTAGGACCGTTAAGGTCTATATTGATTTTAGGGCTGTTTTCAGGTTGCCCTATTGCCGGAATTCTAAAAGTAATTAACGTTCCGTCAGATAACACTAATGCATGCCTGTAAATCGTTCCGGAAACGTCTTCCTCTGAAACACTCCCATCCTGGTGAATCCAGGGTCTTACCTTGGAATATCCGCAATCAGAAAAATTATCACATATTTTTATTGTTTTTAAATATGGAGCCCAATATTTACTAACATACTCTTTCGGGTCCATATAAACTGACAACTCCCAATCTTTGTATTCGCCATTGTCGAGCTGAGAAAGCTTAAATGCTTGGTTTAACACGCTGTAAACTTTTTGTAAATGAGTTACAGTTTGCTTTTTCCGGTAATTAGAGATAACAGTTGGTAACGTCATAGCAGCTACAACACCAATTACGCCAAGAGTTATCAAAACTTCAGCCAATGTAAATCCATTAAGGCTAAATTTATGTTCAGCCCCCCCCCCCCTGAAATTCAATCATAGCTTGATTTTTCATTCATACCTCCTTTTAATTTTCTTTTATTATACTCTATTTTTTATTTTTTTTCAAGCGCTTTATTAAGTTTATATAAAGGTACCTTACAATTGTGGTAAACTATTATTATGGGTAAGTTAAGAAGGAGATTATTATGATACCTATTTTAGATTCAAAACGTCAATATGCGCAAATCGGCGCTGACGTGGAAAAAGCTGTTTGTGAAGTTTTGCGTTCAGGCTCTTACATTTTGGGCCCAAACACAAAAGCATTGGAAAGTGAATTAGCTGAATTCATCGGATGTAAATATACTGTGGGCTTAAATTCCGGTACTGACGCGCTTCATTTAGCACTTCGCGCAATGGATATCGGTCAAGGCGATGAGGTAATTACAACAGCTTTCACATTTGTTGCGACCACTGAAGCCATCGGGATTGTCGGTGCTAAACCGGTTTTTGTTGATATTGATAAGGACACGTTTAACATTGATGCATCTAAAATAGAAGCCGCTATTACACCGCGCACAAAAGCCATTATTCCGGTTCACTTGTACGGTCAGCCTTGCGATATGGATGTTATTATGGACGTTGCTAAACGCCACAATTTGAGAGTAATCGAAGATTGCTGCCAAGCTATCGGCGCTCTTTACAAAGGCAAAATGGTCGGAACTTTCGGTGATGCCGGCTGCTTAAGCTTCTATCCGACTAAAAACCTTGGCGGCATGGGCGACGGTGGTTTGTTAATGACTAACTCTGAAGAATTGAAAAACCGTGTTATTGCACTTAGAAACCATGGCGGAGCTGTTCGCTACTATCACGACGAAATCGGTGTAAACAGCCGTCTCGATGAAATTCAAGCAGCTATTTTGAGAGTTAAACTTCCTTACATCAAAGAATGGAATGAAAAAAGAAGAGCACACGCAAAATTCTACAATGAATTGTTCGCAAGCTGTTCTGATATCCAAACTCCTGTTGAATTAGACAATACATACTGTGTTTACCACCAATATACCGTAAAAGTTCCAAACCGCGACGAAGTTCACAAAATGCTTCAGGAAAACGGTATTGGTGCAATGCTTTATTATCCGGTGCCTTTACACCTTCAAAAAGTTCACAGCTACCTCGGCGTCGGAAAAGGCTCTTTGCCTCACACTGAAAAAAATACTGAACTTGTTATTTCTCTTCCGATGTTCCCTGAACTTACAGAAGATGAACAAAAAACAGTTGCTAAAACACTTATCGACTGTGTCGCAAAGTCTAAATCAAAAGTCAGTGTATAACAATAGCATTACAAGAAAAATCCTCCTATAAATAAGGAGGATTTTTTTTATATGTTTAATTTTTCTTTTCTAGTCTTTGGCACTTTCATATATTTATCATAAAACGAGCTTAGCAATCCCATTCCGCCCAACACTCCAACACATATCGCACTAACTTTCGCAACTGACATGTGTTTTAATTCATCCGGTCTTGGAATTATTGTCCAAGACTTTTTGAAGAACAAATCATCGGCATTTTTGAAAAATATTTTATCAATTATTTCATCTGCATCTTTGCCAAAGTTTTGTTTTATAGCAGTTTTAATATCGCCTACAACTTTTTCATAAGCTTGCTTCGGGCTGAGTCCACCGGCAGGGCTTTCACCAAAACAGCCAAGCGGAGCGTCTGTCCCGAATAGAATTCTATCCAAGGCATTTCTTTTTTGTAATTCCTTTATCAATTTAACCAAAGTCGGCTTATTACTTGAAGAAATCCCGTTGTTTGCCCAGTCAACCCAGGATATATCAACATAAAGTCTTGCATCTTTCTTGTCTATTGATTGAAGAAGCACATCCATTGCATGAACATGCGCCTGCTCATTACCTGCAGCCATGTGCCCTATTACCACCGGCAGGTCAGGGTATTCCTTTGCTGCCTGGTAAATAAACATTGGATTAGAATGGTGTTCATGAATTCTATTTGCATTTATTTTGTCCGGGTTCAATTCTGAATGAAATATAACCGGCAGTTTGTAACGGCGTGCTAGTCTGAAATACGGCCCGTAAGCATTACCATCTGCTTTTTTAGACAAGACCTCCGGATCAAACCTCAATCCGACAAATTTTATTTCACTTTTTCTCATCAAATTATTTATATTTTTTGCGTTTTCTACATCTGACGCAAAGCACTGCGCTATTGGGAAGTACCGTTCTGAATCCTGTTTACAGAATTCCAAAAGCGCCTTATTTGCTTCTATTTCGGCTTTATTTCTATCTAAACAAAGAGACGCATAATCCTCTTGTGTTAAGGGTACAATCTTATTTGTTTTTTTCTCTTGTTCTGCGATCTCGTTTTTCCTAATTTTATCTTCAACGCCTTTTTTAAAGAGCAGTTTTGCATTTATATCAAATGATGAAACAAGCATTTTAACAACATTATCTTGCTGACTTACGCCATTAACCTTTACATTAAGAGGGGAATGGGTAAAAGTATCCAAGTGAGATTTATTAAAATTTTGTACCGGCTGGAAGCCTGCGTATTTTCTAAAACCGCCTGTTGTTGCATAAGAATCAATAATTGAACCTTTAAATGCAATATTATGAATTTTATTTGTATTTACGATCATCAACGAACAAACCTCCTAAGTAATGATTGCCTTCTGCACGGCGTTGTAAGATTGTTTCAGCAACAGGTAAATGCCATTCAAATGCTTGCGCGGCTTTTTGGCATAAAAAACTGTTTGCATCATCGTTATTAGCCTCACAAATTTCCACTAAATTTGTATATAACTTGCTGAGGATTTTATACTTGTCGCCGTTATAAGACTTAGCTGAGGCTATTTCATTAATAAGAAAATTATATAATTCTTCAGCAGATTTCTTCTTGCCTTTTCTAAACCTTACTTCCGCCAAATTGCAAAGCACATCGACTTCCCTCTCATTGTTTACGTCAAGCCCTTTGAATTCAATTGCTTCCGCTGCTTCTTGATACCAATACTCTGCTTTATTCAATTTTTTTATATCGCGCCACTTTTCTGCTTCGTATGCATGGTCAACTATTATACGCGGAACACCGATTTTTTCTTCCTTAATCCATTCACGCAGAAGTTCATATTCAACATCACGCCTTATTGCATTGAATATCGAATAAGTTGCACCCCATAATGCCTTAACACTAGGTCTGCCATTTCTTTCGGCATCACCTTTCGGGTATATTATTTCATTAGAGCTGTTAATTCTAAAAAACTTGTTTAAAGAGGAATCAACAAAGTCCCCTCTTAAATTTAGTTTTCTACTGCGGATTTCCTCATCACTGAAAACCCCGTAAATCCAGAACAGCTTATCACTAAACCTACTTAAATCTTCATTATTATAAAGAGCTCTTTTAAACTCGTATGTGGTAGCGCCATCCGCAATAACTCCGCTGTCAGATTTTAAACCGACAAAACGCGTAAGAGTTTCAATTTCAGGATCATTTGGGAACTCAGATAAAGGATATTGATTAGTTTTCATATCCTTAAAACTAAAGCCTTTAAGGTTGTTATCCGCATCTCTTACCGGGGAAACATTTATAAAGCCGGAAGCACCGTCGTTAATAGTTGCATCATACGCAGAAAGCGGGTGATCTGTTATTCCGTCAGTTTCTTTTAAGTTTACAACTTTTACGTTACGCGCAAGTGCCAGAAGGTTTAAATCATACCACCCTTTGTTATGAATATCTTCCAAACAGTAATGCATTGAATAATTTTCATCCCAATTAGTACCCATGAATTTTTCGAGTTCTTCATTTTGGTTATGCTCATTCGCCATCCACTTCAAAGACTTATAAGAAGGCAGCTCTACAGGGATATAAACCTTTCTAGTTTTAAGCTTGTTAATTTGTTCTATAACGCCATAGGCGTATTCTATTCCGAACCCTTCAGGATCTAATTCTTTAATACTGCTTGAGTCTTTATTTCGGTAAAGATAGCCGAGTTCTTCTAACAGTCTATCTCTATATTGCAGGACCGTTTCTGGCGTAAGCTTCAACGGCTTTTCATGGAACTCATCCTCCCACCCTATAAACCTGCCGATATTCATTATAGGAACAGAGGCCTCAACTGGAATTGCGACAAATGAATCTTTATTCACAAGATTTTTTTCATTAATTAATTTAAGTTGTTGTTCAAGAGCTTGAAGCGGCTTCATGTTGGAATTTTTCATCTCTTGATCATAGTTGTGCGTTACGACATAAACACTATCATCAAATGTTTTAGTTAAATATTTCATATAATGAAGGTCATTACCGGCGCCTACTATATGAACATCTTTCCCCATAAATGACACTTGTAGAGGCAGCGGCACGGAAACACTGTTAGATTTGATAAAAACATCACTCATAGCACTGCTCGTTTTTACCCTTTGCTGTTTAGTCCGATTTTGAAAATTTAATTGATACGCGCTCAACGTTGAACTTATTGGATTAATTTTCATGATACACTTTCATTTTTTCATTAATACCCATACATACTTAAACCTATAAATAAAATATTTGCTAGCAATAAGTCTATTTTTTATAAAAAGTTTACAAAAAATAACAAAAAAAAAAACGGAAATTGATATTTCCGTTTTTTTTAAGCCCACGCTATTTCTGTACGCCTTATTGGCACCTCGATTTTCTCACCGAATTCGTTAACTTTTTCCACTGTCGTTTTTCCTATAAAGCCTATCGCATCGGGATTAGGGGCAAAAGGGTTGGCAAGCCAGTTTTTGCCTACAAGATTAGAGCTGCTTTTGGTAATATTGCTCTGGCTCCAGTAATCACGATTTGGAACATATCTTTTAGACTCATCTGGTTTTGCGATTTGCGACGGGTCATAGATATTGTTCATACCGTACTGCGCATCGGTTCGCATCGACGCATTTATTGGAGATATGGCACTTTGATTGTACTGCTCGCGCATGTTTAAATCCTTTGTATTTATACCCTCATATATAAAAAGTATATACTTTTAAAAAAATTGCTAATTCATAGTGTTTTATCTTTACATATGTTTACAATAATCCCATACCCAAATTTTCAAGAATATAACATTTATATTAAGTTTTGTAAAGTGTAAATTCTACACTATATTTGGATTTTCAGAATTCCTTGAAAAAAGATTAAAACAACTAGTTGACATTTAAAATCTTGTATGCAATAATAAGGACATAAGATTTAAGTGTAGTCGAAACACTAAATATAAATAGATTCATTAACCCCAAAAACATATAAACTCCTAAATAATAAACACTAAAAGAGACCATTAGGATGCAGAAAACGACCCACTCAGCAATGAGTGGTTTTTTTTATACTTTATAATCTATCCCGTGTTTTTTGAATAAATTATTATAAAAGCAAGCGCTACGCTTTATTGACGGGTAATTCAAGGTCATTGGGATATCTTCTACAAACTTTGCTAAATACCACCTCTGTTTATTCTGTTGAATATAATATGTTACAAATTTATTAATTTCAGCGATTAAATTTTTGTTATAACTTAAACAATCTTGATTTTTAACCGTTTCCAACAATATTTTAGCTTTATCCGCAAAGCCTTTTACGCTATTTTCATTTGAGCTTATAAAGGAAAGAACTTGTTCAATATCTTCATTTTCAGAAAAATTCGGGCGCAAGCCGTATTTAAAATGAAACAAAACAGCTTGAGGTTTAGACCAAATATCCGTTTTGTTCAAATTATTCGCATCCATTTGCATAATACTTACCAGACGCATAATTTCACCAATACCTTTATCTCTATAATCAGACATTGTCTCTATACAGCCTCCATCTAAAGTAGACGTGAGTTTATGCAGTTTATAAGTATGTGAACCAATTATTTTACCTCTTTTATTCATAATCCTCGTTTTATGAATATAAAAATCATCCATGAGATTACATCCGACCTCTGCAAAGCAAATATTATCTTTTGTTTTCACCGGAATTTTTTCAAGATAATGATAGCCGTCTTCCAACCTAAACTTTACCGGCGCAAAGAGTTGAGGCTGTTTATTAAATCTATTGATTATACTTGATATATTAAACATACTATTGCAAAACTTGTAAATACAATTTTTTGCTATTACAATACCCCGGCTTGAAAAAGCCAAAGGAATTATGCCTGATGGATATTCCCGTTCAGACGACAAAGTCAATCAAAATTGTTCAACAACCGGAGCCGGAACCTACTGCGCTGCAAAAATTGTTCGCGACGGCTGGAAAATTAATGACGATTATCCGTTTAAATAATTAGTGTATAACTATCAAATTTCTGGTAAAATTCTCGTCTAACGGAAGTTCGTATTCAATAACCTCTGCAACGTTAAATGAAAACTGCTTCAATACAGGCAAAGCGTCTTTAATTTCATCATCGGTTTTTCTGGACTTATAGGCTATGAAATAACCTTTTTTAGCCAAAAGAGGTGCTGCATATTTTGTAATTACGCTCAAAGGCGCAACGGCACGCGATGTAATAATATCGTAACTACCTTTAATATTTTCCGCTCTGCCGCAAATTGTCGTGAGATTTTTTATATCAAGTTTTAGTTTGATATTTTCTATGGCGTTAATTTTCTTTCTTATGCTGTCAAGCGCGCACACCTGCAAGTCCGGATAGACAAGCGCAACGGGAACTGCCGGGAAACCTCCGCCGGTTCCGATATCAAGCATGGTTTTTCCTTTTTCGTACTTTTCAAAAAACTTTCCGATTGCAAGACTGTCAAATATATGCTTTTCCCATAAAAACTTCTCTTCATTTTTAGAAATTAAATTCACCTTAGAATTTTCTATCAAAAACGCGTCAATGTAATCTTTGAAATCTTCTCTATTTATTTTCATAAACCTCTTCCATTCCAAGCTGCGCTTTTAGTGATAAAATGCGCGCATCTATTTTTTTACGATTTTCTTCTTTCAGCTTTGAATAAACATTATTTTTCACCATCATATAATATTCAAGCGCTTTTGCGGGGTCTAATTTTCGGAAATATTCAGCAAGTTTTAGCGCAGGAACATAAATCGAATTAAAAATTTTATCTTCTTTATCTATTTTTACGCTTTCCTCATAAAACTTCATAGCAGCATCAACACTTCCGGCCTCCTCATAAATCAAACCTAAATTTGAATAACAGCTTGATAAATGAGGATTAAATTTTTTATCTATTTCAAGACATTTTTTGTAATAGATGACAGCCTGCTTAGTTTGATTAATATCATCGTTTGCAATGGCGAATTTGAAGTAAAGAGATGCTAAAAGGCTCTTATCATCACAATCTTGAGCCAATTCTACAGCACGGTTGTAATAACGGTATGCTTGATTTAAATCTTCCTCACAAAGGTCTGCTAATGCAATGAAAGCTTTTATATAAATATCAGACGAAAGATTTTGTTGTTCAATAATCTCCTGCAAAAGCTCTTTAGCTTTATCTCTTTTAAAAGTTATATAAAAAATATTTGCAATTTCTAATTTTATATCAGCAACTTTTTCACGGTCAGAATTTTTTTCATACAACTTCAATGCACATTCAAAATACTTCAATGCATTGAACCAGTCCGAAAGGTTTTTATAATTTTGCGCAAGCTTTAAGTTTAATATTGGAAGGAAAATGCTGTAGTTATCGTCTTTTTCAAGAGTAAGAGCTCGATGATAAATCATTATACAGCGTTTGTAGTTATAATTATTTTCCTCTTGTTTCGCTAAGTTCACCAACTCGACAAGCGAAAGATTGTTTTCGCGCTCAATTTCCCTCATCTGTTCCTCTGAAAAGCTTAGAAATTCATTTATTGAATTTGCAATACCTGTTAGAATTTCGTTTTCACTTTCTTCACTTTCAAAAATGAATTTAATACTTTGAATTTCTTTTTTACATTCAGACGGTTCTTGCGCTTGAGGTTCAGTCTCTTGGGGCTGTTGCTGGATCTTGGGCACAAAGACAGGCTTTTTGGGTAAAAACATTCTGTGATATTCAATCTCAGCCCTCATAGTGGCGCGCGATATCAACAAGTCTCTTTCAAAAGGTTTTAGAGGAAGCTGAGTATTGTATAAATCAACACAAGATTTATGAATTTTTACTGCAACATTCGCAGGTATTGAATTTTGCGCAATTTCTTTATAGTAATCTTGCAAATATATCATCTCGCCGTCTTTGGAAAGAATCATGTTTTCAAGAAAAAATTCTATTTTTCTTTCATCATAAAGGTTCAGTGTTTTTAAAAGCTTCACGCTGACAGGATGCCTCATAATCGTTAAGAACCTGAACAAGTGCCCACTTACAGGATCTACAAAAGCCAAAGCTTCTCTTAATATAAAATCGTTGTATGACAAAAAGCTCTTGGTAAAACCGTTTAAAAAGTCAAACAGAGTAAGCCCTCTAAGCATCATAATCCTGACAGCCATTGAAACATAAAAATAATATCCTCTTGTATATTTATAAAGCTCATCTGAAGCCGGGCCTATAAGTTTTATATCAAAAGAGCGAAGGTACTTTTCATATAAATTTTTTTCAAAAGCAAGAACAGATACAATTTCATAATTTACCCTGTTGTCAAAGTCTTCATAATCAAATCTGCGCGAAATTATTATTGTCTTTGCTTTACCTAATTTTGAAATATGCTCTAAAAAATCAACAACTGCTCCCTTATTTTCTTTTAAAACTTCTTCAAATGAATCTATAACAATTACAACAGGTTTATTAATTGAATGGAAATATGCACTGATTTTTTGTACAAAGTTTTCAGATTTGGTTTTAGGCGGTGTAATCCTCCCTTCATCAGCCAAAACACGTAATTCTTCAAAAAAAGCGAGCAGTATATCATCAAGAATTGTTGTTTCATAACAGTTATATCTTAATACCACTACATCAGTGTTTAAAAATGTAAGGAAGTGTTCAACCACAAGAGACTTGCCTGTGCCTAAAAAACCGTTCAAAAGCATCAAAGGTGTCCCGTTTGATTTAAAAAATTCAAAAAGTTTTTCAATCTGCTTTGAATTATTTTCAATGAAAAATTGGTTAACTTTTGAAATATCATTTTTCAAAAGCAGTTTTTTATCAGCATAATCATCAATAAAAGAATATTCCATAGAAAAATTTTAATAGATTTTGAAAATTTTTGCAAATTTTATTTTACATAATTGCACAAAATATTTTTTGATAGTAAAATGTAATTAGTGAACTTAGGGGAAAAAGATGGAATTTTTCAGAAAACATCAAAAATTAATAATCGGCATTATCGCAGTAACATTTATCGCATGGACTGTCGGTTTAATGATGTTACCTCTTTTATTTAAATAGGTAAATAGTGGATATAAATAAAATAGTCAAAAAATTATTTATAGCTTTTTTGGCGGTGTCATCAGCAGTATTCATATTGACGCCGCAGATGTCTTATGCATCACAAGCCTCGATTGCAAAAAAACAAAAACAGACAAGAGAAAAAATTAAAAGGCTTAAAGTCCTTGAAAACCTTGAAAAAAACAAGCTTTACAAAAACCAGCAAAAACTTGAAACAACTTCAAGTAACCTGGTGAATTCAAAAGCACAGATGAACACAATGCAGTCCCGCCTTAACCAGATGGAAAGCGAGCTTGCCCAGTCCCAAAAAGAATTTACAGCAATGGACACCCAGCTTAAATACCGCATCAGACAGGTTTTTAAATCGCAGCGTCTTGGGATGTTTGAACTTATCTTATCAGCAAAAGATTTAAACTCTCTTTTAGATATAGTTTATTTTGAAAGAATTATAATCAAACGCGATTACCAAAAAATGATGGCAATACGTGTTAAAGCAACTAAATTAGCCAAAATGAAGCAGGATATTGAAATCCAAAAACGCTACCTTGCTCAGTCTATTCAAAATATTAATGCTCAGCAAAAAACTATTCAACGAGCAATTGCCCAAAACCAAAGCATGATTAACAAGCTCAAAACAGACAGGCGCTACTATGAAAGAACAGAACAAGAGTTAGCACGCCAATCAGATAATTTACAGCGTATGATTAGCAAAGGCTACGGCAATTCAACAGTTAAAGTAACATCCGCAGGTTTTATGAAACCTATAGCAGGCCGTATAACGTCCCCGTTTGGCTGGAGAACCCACCCAATATTTAACAGCCGTACATTCCACTCTGGTGTTGACATCGGCGGACCAAATTACGGAAGCATCCGCGCAGCAAACTCAGGTAAAGTTATTTATTCCGGATGGTACGGAGGCTATGGAAAAGTTGTAATTATTGACCACGGAATTGTTTCAGGCAAACCAACGACAACTTTATATGCCCACATGTCCACAATAAAAGTCAGCAACGGACAAAGCGTTGCTAAAGGCCAAGTAATCGGTCTTGAAGGAACAACAGGTTACTCAACCGGGCCGCACTGCCACTTTGAAGTGCGTATCAACGGAAAACCTAACAATCCGCTTAATTACATCTAAATCGAATATAAGGAATTAAATTGAAAAAATTAGTCATCATATCTTTAATATCATTAATGTTTATACCGCCGACTTCAGCCGCAGGCTTTACTGAAGCATCGGCAGAAGGCGCTGTAATTAAAAGCCCTGAAAAAACAAAAGAACAAATTGAACTTGAAAATATTCAGGAATTTTTCTTTGAAACACCCCTGACTTCTACCCCGGAAGTTAAATATATTAATACAGCTCCCCCAACCTACGGCCCTGGAGGCGAAAGCAGCAACACAAGCAAAAGAATGCCGCTTTTTAAACAAATGAGAATTAAAATAACAAACTATTACAAAATCAAAGCCCATAACAGAGATTTAAAACAGAAAGAAATAGAAGAAAAGGAGCTTCTTGAACTTGAAGACGAAGAATCAACGCTTTTACAAGATATTCAAAAAGAAAATCTTCACACATCATCAGATGTAAACGAAGATAAAGACATCAAAGAAAAAAATTTCAGCTTCTTTAAAAGAAAGAATTACGCAGTCAAAAAACAAACAGAAAAACAAAAAGAAGAACATGAAGTTGAAGTTTCTGACAAAACTAAATCTGATGAAAGCATTGAACTCCAAGGCGGTGTAACACAATTAGAAGCAGAAAAAGATGTTCAGCTTGATTGTGAAATAATAAATTACTTGCCTGAACGCGGTGAGATGGAAGCATTAGGGCATCCAGTACTGTATTTCCCGCCGCAAAATACAACACTTAAGGCTGATAGAATAACTTACAATGTTGTAACAAATGTTATCAAAGCTTTTGATAATGTTGAATTAATCCGCGACGGCAACACTATGTACGGAGATTATCTGCAAATAAACATGAATGAAGAAAATTCATTTATGACCAACATGAAAGCAGATCAAGCTAAACTTATAATAAATGCTAAAGTCGTAAATGCTTCTGACGATCTTGCAATTCTGGAACAAGGAAATATTACCTCTGAAGATCACTATATCATGAAATTTCTAACTCAATTTATGTCTGCAAGAGTTGATTTAATGGTTATTCCGGAAGCAGTTCAGTCTCACATCTCTGACTTTAGCGACGACAAATCAAATATAAAAATAGTTGCTAAAGAAATTCACGTTAATGCAAAAAAAACAAATGACGTTGTTACAGCTAAGCAAGGCACAGTTTACTATGCAGGGAAAAAATTGTTTAATTTCCCTTCATTTACGGCACACACAAATAAAGAACACAACTATTTTGAAGCCAATTACCCCGAATTCGGATCAAAAGCAAGATTAGGTATGTTCTTTGGCCCCGGCTTTGTATTTGATACACCTTTTGGCGGAACATTAAAACTTATGCCTTTATTAAATTATAAAGACGGATTTGGATTTGGCGGCGGGTTAAAATACCGCAGCGCGACCAATTTAACTCAAATGGCTTACGGCTCTGCCGAGAATGTTTTTGTATTAAGAGGTAAACAATTCCTTGATGACAAATTGTTCTTGCAATATGGTGTAAATTCATATATGAACGACTGGTGGATGGGACAAAGAATGGCAAAATATCTGGCTGAATTTGTCTATCACGATGTAAAAGAAATACCGGGATTTATGGGCCCTAATAGAGGTTTAAGATTTTCACACCGTATTGGTGCTGGTTATATGCAGGATACAGATGTAAACCGTTTCGATGAACAACATATGAAATCTTCTGAAATGGGTACAACTCGTTTCAAATACATGGCTGAAATCTATCAAAACTTGTATTCATATAACAATCCGCAAAAACATTTCATGGGAAGCTTGGGGCTTATGCTGCAAGGTTCAGCCGCATTATATGGAACAGGCGACACTCAAATGGTCGGAAGAATAGGCCCTTGGATTCACACCCAATATAAGTATTGGATGCAGGATATAGGCTACTTTATGTCAACCTATGATGATCATACGCCAATGCCGCGTTATGATACCTATCGCTACGGAAGATCAAATGTACTCATCAGAGAAGCTATTCGTTTGAATAAATATTTAACCGTTGCATGGGCCGGCCAAATAAACTTGACAGACGACGCGCCTAACGGAAAAATGTTCCAAGAAAACGCATTCATATTTTCTGTAGGCCCGGATGATTTTAAAGTAAATGTCGGATATGACTTTATGAGACAGCAGACATATTTTTCACTCGCTATGGCGTTAGATATGAAAGGTTCCTCTATAGAATACGACAAAATGAAAGTTAAGCACCCGGATAAGATTGGAAAAAGTGATAAAACTTACGTAAAAGAGGTAACCTTTGAAGACTCAAATGCTGTAAGAAAACCGCCTAAACGGGTTCATGCAGAAGTTATAAATATTGAAGATCCGAACAAAGAACAATTATGACAGACATACAGGCAATAAAAAATGAATTAATTAAATATGGCAAACGCGCCGGTGAAAAGAATTTTACACCGGGGACCTCCGGCAATATGTCAGCTCGTTTGAATGACAAAATCCTCATCACAACATCAGGTTCAGCCAATGAATATCTTGAAGATGACGAAATTGTCTTGATAGATTTTTGCGGAAATCTCATAGAAGGAAGCAAAAGACCTTCAAGTGAAAAAATGCTGCACATCGAATATTACAAACAAAGGCCGGATATCAATTATATTTTACATATGCACACGCCTTGCCTGAGCGCCTTTGCGTCTTGCGGCATGGCCCTTGATGAGCCTGTAATGCCCGAAAATGTTTTTTACTTTGGACAAATACCGCTGGCTGAATACGGCCTTCCATCTTCAAATGATTTGGTAGAGAAAACTGCGAAATATTTTAAAGAGTATAACGTAATTATGATGGCAAATCATGGCATGGTTTCTGCCGGAAAAACTTTGAAAGAAGCATATCTGAATTTAGAATTAGCAGAAAGTTACGCTCAAGTGATTTTGAACACCAAAATCCTGGGCGGCGCAGTTCTTCTGAATGAACAGCAAGTTGAAGAAATAAATTCTTTAAAAAAATAATTGTGGTAAAATAGGAATTAGCTAAAAGGAAAAATAACAGTGTCAATAATGTTAGAAAACAAACAAGGATTAATAGCCGGAGATGGAACACTACCCGTCAAAATGGCTCAGTATGCAAAAGAAAACGGCTTTGATGTCGTATGTATTTCGCTTTCTAAAGAAAACCGAAGCAAATTAAAAAAATATTGCTCAAAAGTTTACGACTGCCACCCGGGTGAAGTAAACAAAATTGAAAATATTCTAAAAACAGAAGAAATAAAACAAGCAACATTTTTAGGCAAAGTGCATAAGCGCGTACTTTTACAGCTTTATAAATTTGACACCCGCGCAATTGAAATCATTAAAACAATGAAAAGATTAAACGATGATGAAGTCATGCTTTTGATTGTAAAAGAATTTGAAAAAATCGGAGTAACTGTTTTAGATCAAACAATTTTTATAAAAAACCTTATGATACCAGCCGGTGTTTTAGGCAAACATAAACCCACAGCAGAGCAGTTAGAAGATGTTAATTACGGGTTCTGGCTTGCAAAAGAAATGGGCAAAATCGACGTGGGACAATCAGTTGTAATAAAAGACAAAATGGCTATGGCAGTTGAAGCAATCGAAGGTACTGACATGTGCATTAAACGCGGAGCAAAACTTGCCAAGACACATGCGTGCGTTATAAAAGTTGCAAAACCAAAACAGGATAAACGTTTTGATATTCCGGCTGTTGGTCTGCGAACTTTAAAAACAATGAAAAGATATAAAGCCTCCCTTCTTGCAGTTGAAGCAAATGAAACAATTATAGTCGATCAGGAAGCTGTTATAAAATTTGCTGATGAAAATAATATCGTATTAATGGCGGTTAATTCATGAAAAAAATCTTTATAATAACAGGCGAATACTCCGGTGATATTCATGCTTCAAATGTCGCAAAAAGATTAAAAGAACTTCATCCTGACATTATGATAGAAGGTGTTGGCGGAGATAATTTGAAATCCGTTGGAGTCAAATTATTTTCAGATCAAAAGAAAATGGGTGCCATGGGGCTTACGCCGGCTATTGTATTAAATCACTTTGTTTTAGGAAAACATATCGTTGATTATTTGACACGAGAATATAAGCCGGATTTGGTAATTTTGATTGATTACGGCACTTTTAATTTAAACATAGCAAAAGTTTTAAAAAAAGCTAAAATCAAAACATTTTATTATATTCCACCGCAAATCTGGGCGAGCCGCAAATGGCGGATTAACACTGTCAAAAAAAATATTGATGAAGTTTTATGCATTTTTCCGTTTGAAAAAGAGCTTTATGAAAGCCACGGGATAAAAACGCATTACTGCGGACATCCGCTTGTATCGCAGCTTCCACCAAAAGCCGATAGAGATGTTTTTTTTGAAAAGTACAACCTTGATAAAAATAAAAAACTAATTTCTATTTTCCCGGGCTCAAGGCCGTTTGAATTAAAAAACCTGATGAACGTTTTTATTAAAACAGCAAAAAATCTGCAAAGCCGCCATCCGGATTTACAATTTTGCATTTCGCATGCTCCGAATTTAGATGACAAAGTTTTTGATAAATATTTGAAAAACACGGATTTCAAAGTTATAAAAGGGGACAATCAGGCACTTTTAAGCGTATCAGATGCATTAATTCTTGCCTCCGGCACTGTGGCGCTTGAAGCAGCTATTTACAATACACCTATGATTATTGCATACAGAGGCCCGTGGCTTTTCTATCTTGTATATCTTATTGTAAGATGTATAAAGATGGTTTCGCTGCCTAACATAATTGCTAATAAAATTATTGTTCCGGAAATTCTCCAAGGTGCTGTAAAGGTTGAAAATATAACTTACGAAATCGAACGGCTTTTATACGAGAGAAAATACCGTGATGAAAATATTAGAGAATTATCAAAAGTTAAAGCACTTTTATCAGATAAGGTTTCTTCTGATGAGGCGGCGGGCGAAATAAGCCGCTCGCTATACTCGTAACATTTTGTTACTTTATACGTAAATTAAGCAATAATCTCTTTTTACAGGCGTTTATAGATATACAGGTAGTTGTATGGGAATTAATCAAGTATCTCAAAACAGTATAAACGCTAAAAACCCTTTTGCTGAATTTGGTTCAAAGCCAAACGGATACTACTTTGTTACGCCGCAAAATCAGCCTGACACGTTTACGCCAAAAACTCAAAAAGAAAAAAAGAAAATGTCTTTTGGTGCAAAAATCGCCCTCTCAGCATTGTCTGCGGGTGCTACGGTTCTGCTTTTAATGAAAGGACTTCCCAAGGGCGCATACAAAAAGCTTGACCAATTGAGCGAAAAACTTCAAACAAAATTTTTAAATGAAAAAGCAAAAGGTAATTTAAACAAATTAAGTGAATTTTATTCATTTTCGCTAAATAAACTCTCCTCGTTTCTGGGTAAGTCAAAAGCAATCAACAACTTCGTTTCAATCAAAGACATAACATTTGAAAAAATAATGTCAAAAAATAAATATACGCAAAAAATTCACAGAAAAATAACCGAAGTTTACGAGAGCATCGGACGCCGTACTGTAAACAAAACTTTTGATAAAACAAAAACAAATATTTTTGCACTATTCCAAAAGTTTGAAGATGCAGACGATATCCTTTTGTCAAAACGCGCTAATGAAGTTTTGGAGATTAACGGTGTAAAGAAAACTGTTCAAGAGTGGATTGATGAGGATATTGAACTGCTGAAAAAAAGTATAAGCAGGACTTGGAATACTAATTTCGGCAAATCCAGACGGGAAGCTAGATTTAAGCAAATTCAATCTGCTGTAAAAAATCTATCAGATGAAGTTTGGGAAGAAACAGGCGGGCACTGGCGCAACACAACCAAAAGAGAATTATACGAAACTTTTATTGCAGAAGAAAAACTCGCTGACAAAAAAACTGCCCTTATTAAAGCAGCAAAGCAAGCCCGATCACAAATAACAAGAGATGTAAACGACAATTACAAAGATGTTACAAATATTCTCGATAATATTACAACTTCAATTAATTTAAAAGACGCAAAATCGCGCGCAATTATTCAAGAAATCCGCAACATTTTATCGGATTATAAAAAGCTTAGCGGCATCAGCGAAATAGAACAAAGACCAATAATTAATCAAAAAATAATCCAAAAAGTAAACGATCTTTTGGAGCAGGTAAACAGCACAAAAGCTACTTTTAAATACAATAGTAAAGTTTTAAACAGAATAAATAGCAATACAAAAGACATTACACAAATCGTTAATAGCGACAAAAAAGGTGATATGCAGGAAATCTTGACTATTTATAAGCACATTTTCGGAAAAGACAGTCAAGAATACTTGCAGTTAAAATCTGCTGTAAGAGCTACCTCTGATAAAATAGACAGTGCAATATTAATGGAAACAGACCAATTCTTTGATATGATGAGGGATTTAAAACTTGGTTCAGCGCCAACAGATATTTTGACAATACTTGCAGCCATAGGCGGTATAGGTATAGGCCTTTCAAAATCAGAGAACAAAGATGAAAAATATTCTGTTCTATTACAAGCAGGAATACCTGCAATAGGCGCAATAGCAACATCACTTTATTTTTCAGCAAGTCTGGTCTCCGGAGGCAAATCAATGCTTTATGGTGCACTATCCGGTCTTTTAATAAGCAAAGCCGGGCAAAAACTCGATGAATCACGCAAAAAATATTTTCCGGTAAACGAAACTGTTAAAAAATAATTTTTTTGTTATAATTCTTTTCGGAACAAAAATAACAGGATTTTTATGGATACAACAACAATAAGAGAAAATTTAGAACAAAAAGAGATTGATACATTATCCGAATTTGCAACAAAAAGCAAATTTTCTAAAGGCAGAAAAATGGCAGAAGATGAATGCGCACTGCGAACAAAATTCCAGCGCGACCGTGATAGAATTTTGCATTCAAAAGCTTTCCGCCGATTAAAACACAAAACACAAGTTTTCTTATCACCATTTGACGATCATTTTAGAACACGGCTTACACACACTCTGGAGGTTTCGCAAATCGCACGAACGATTACGCGCGCATTGAACTTAAACGAAGATTTAGCAGAAGCAATTGCGCTCGGTCATGATCTGGGTCATACGCCATTCGGACACTGCGGCGAAGGCGTTTTAAATGAAATTGTTAAAGGCGGTTTTCACCATAATATTCAAAGCGTTCGAGTGGTTGAGGTGCTGGAGAATTTAAATTTATGCCAAGAAACCATTGACGGAATATTGACGCATACCTGGGGTTACAAGCCGACAACGCCTGAGGCGCAAATAGTTCAGCTTGCCGATAAAATTGCTTACATTAACCACGACATCGAAGACTCAATCCGTGCCGGAATTATCTCTGAAAGCGACTTGCCTAAAGACTGTATAAATTACTTTTCTTCAAATCAAAGCCAGCGTCTAAATAAAATGATTACTGAAATTGTTACAAATTCTATTAACAAACCCAGCGTTACAATGAGTGAAGAAGGCTGGCATTATACAACCGAACTTCGCAAATGGATGTTTGAAAATGTTTACATGGATTCTCCAGCCAAACTTGAAGAAAAAAAGGCGCGCCGCGTTATAAAAGAACTTTTTTATCTCTACAGCGAAAAGCTTAAAAATGTTTGTGAAGAAAGCAAAGTTGAACGCATTGTAACAGATTACATTTCCGGAATGACTGATCGGTATGCAATTGAAAAATATAAAGAAAACTTCATTCCAACAGGTTTTCACACAAGTTCAAAAGAGGATTACCTATATCGGCTTGCCGGAGTTATCAGCCACTGTGAAGAAAAATAACACCCTTTCAGGCAATTTATAATTATCTATCAAATAATAATATAAATTGTATGAAAGAAATTCTTACAGCTAATATATCAAAGCAAACTTCCAGAATAGCGCTTTTGATATTTATTATCTTATGTGTCATTCTTTATTTTTACAGAATGACAACTTACACATTTTTAATCGTTGAATTCAACGATGCTCGCCCGGTTAGAAATAAAATTCCGGTTTACTATAAAGGTTACAGAGTTGGTAAGGTTGAAAAAATTAAGCCCAATAAAGACTTTACCTCTACTATGGTTTACATTGTGCTTTACACGCCGCATATAAAACTTCCGGGCAATACAACGGCTCTTCTAACCAGAGAAAAAAGAGACAGAAACGAATTTGATTTTATTAATTTAATTTATCCGGAACATCCTTCTGAAACATTTTTGAAAAACGGCGACAGATTAACAGGGTTTGCAACAGTTGATATTCAAGACTTTTTCTCGCAGAAGGCCAAATCCGGAGAATTGGATATTATGAAAAATAATATTAACGGACTTCTTACAAGTTTAACCGATACAGCAGAGGCGCTTACAGGACTTTTTCAAATATTACAAGACACTGTTAACGAAAACCGCCCAAACATCAAAACTACAACCACAAATCTTGCCTCAATGTCTGACAACTTAAAACTATTTTCAAAAAAGCTTAACAACTCAATAAATGAAAAACAGTTAAAAAATACTTTATCCAATGTTGACGCAACGTCAGGCAGCGTTGTAATAACAAGCAAAAACTTGGAAGACATTACAAAAAACATAGACGCGATTACCGGCAGTGTAAACACTTCAATGCCTCAGGTTACTACCTCTCTGAGCACAACCGAACGTATTGTCAAAAATGTTGAAGAAATTACAACCGGAATAAATTGCACATTAAGACAAAGCTTTGGCGGATTAAGATTAATCTTCGGCAAGCCAATCAAAATGACACCTTGCAAGTGTATTCCGAATTGCAAAAATACTCCTAAATAATTGCTTAATGCCAAACATTGTTTTCAATTTTGCCTTCTACAAATGAATTAATATTTTTCATCATAGTAGTTAAAATTCTATTAATTGCTTCGTATGAATCATAAGCAATATGCGGTGTAACAATAACATTTTCTAATTTTAAAATACTGTTGTTTAATACGGTTTTCTGCAAAGACTGTGTTGTCATTCTTCCGATATCAACTAAATAATCCGGATCTACAAGGGTTTCTTCGCTTTCTAAAACATCCAATCCCGCAGCACAAATTTTTCTGTTAACAAGTGCATTATAAAGCGCCTGTGTATCAACTAATTCACCGCGAGCAGTGTTAATCAGAATTGAATTCGGCTTCATCTTATTGAAAACTTCTTCATTAAACATATGATAATTGTCTTTGGTCAGCGGTGAGTGAAGCGAAATTATATCTGAATTTTGGACAAGAAAATCAAAATCCGTATATTTGACGTTGTAACATTGTTCTAATTCTTTTTTTGGATATAAATCATAGGCTAAAATCTTCAACCCAAAACCATGCGCAAGACGGGCCATCTCAGAACCTATTGCACCAAGCCCAACAATACCAATAGTTTTATCAAAAAGTTCTTCTCCTATTGTGTTCATTGGATTTATCAAACTTTGTCTTAAGTCCAGATATGATCGCGTAACTTTTCTTGCAACATCCAAAAGCAATGCAAAGGCAAATTCTGCAACTGTTTTGTTACCGTAATTCGGCGTATTTTCAACCGCAATGCCTTTTTCTTTTGCGTATTCTATATCAATATGGTTAAACCCGACTGAGCGAAGGGCTATCAGTTTTAAGTTTGGAAATTTGTCAATAACTTCTCTCGTAACCCTTGAGGTCGTAAAGCATGAAATAATTTCCGCATTTTTTTCAAAATCATTGGGTGTATATAGATTGTTCAATGGCGTTTCAACAAATGAATAATCGTACTTGCCTTCAACAAAATCTTTTATACAATCTTTCTCATAATCCTGAACATCGAAAAATATAATTTTATTCATAGTAAAAAACTCCTTTTTGTACTTGCGCATGCAATATAACAAAAAGGAGTTTTTAAATCAATATGCAGTTGGATAAACTACATTAATGAAGAAATCTAAGCCAAATATAAATTGAGCTGAAGATTAAAGAAATTGCCATAACCATGACACCATATTTCATAAATCTCATAAATGAAATAGGATGACCTTTATGTGCAGCGGTTTCTGATACAATAACGTTGGCTGCTGCACCAATAATTGTCATGTTGCCGCCAAGGCAAGCACCTAATGACAAGCACCACCACAATGGAAGTGTATATTCTGCCCCCATAACGTTTCTTATCTCTAATAACATTGGCGTCATAGTTGCGGTGTAAGGAATATTATCAATTATACCAGATATAAAACCAGAAGCCCAAAGTATCAGCATTGCTGTTGCACTTTGTGATCCTTGTGTAACATTCAATATCCACTTAGCCATCAAAGCAATCCCGCCTGATGCTTCAACACCACCGATGATTATGAACAAACCGATGAAAAAGAAAATTGTATTCCATTCAACATCGCAAAGAATATCTTTAGGTTTTTCAAATAGTAACAAGAAGCTTGCACCTAACATTGCAGTAACACAGGTTTCAATATGCGTAACATCATGAAGCATAAAGCCTAAAATTACTAAAATCAAAACAATTGCGCTTCTAATCATTAAAGGATAATCAGTAATTGTTTTGGAATTGTCAAGCTTTACAACTTCTGCCATTTTTTCCTCAGAAGTAACCAGATCTTTTTTAAAGAAGAATAAAAGCACTGACAATACAACCAATAAAATTACTGTAATTATCGGAGTTAATTCAAACACGAAATCCATAAATGATAAACCTGCTGCGCTTCCGATAATAATGTTTGGCGGGTCGCCTATTAATGTTGCAGTACCGCCGATATTTGATGAAAATATTTCAGTCATTAAATACGGAATAGGATTAACATCAAGCTTTTTAGCAATGAAAAATGTTACAGGCATAATCAGGATTACGGTCGTAACATTATCCAAAAATGCTGACGTTACGGCCGTAAACAGCCCCAGTGCAAATAAAATCGCAATAGGATGCCCCTTAGTTAATTTTAAAAGCTCATTGGCAATCCAGTTAAACATGCCGCTTCTGGTTGCAATACTTACAATAATCATCATTGATACAAGAAGGAAAATTACATTAAAATCTACAAAATTTATAAAATAATGCGGATTAATTCCTCCATCAACTAATTTGGTCTGGCTGACCAAACCCAAAAGAATTGTTATTGCCGCACCTAAAAGCGCAATTGTTACTTTCGGGATTTTTTCAAGTGCGATAAAAACATATGCAACAAGCAAAATTCCGGCAGAAATAGCTATGCTGTGTGCTTGTACCGCATTCAACAGAAATTCCATTTATACCTCCCTTGATTTTATTATAAAATTTCTATTTCATGCTATTACAAACATAAGCGAATGTAAAATTACTTTTAAACAAGTTCAAGATTTTGCATAGCAAACGGCGCAATGAGGGATTTAATCTCGCCGGAAGATGTATGGCATTTTAACTTTCCATCCGGGTGTTTTGTGTAATGATATGCCGATGATAAAACTAATACTTTTACTGAATCTATTATATTAAGTGAAGATAAATCGATTTCTATCTCAGCAGAGCGGCTGGATTTGATGTAATTTTTTATGGTCTCTTCAAGCTTAAATGGATTTGTACTATTTAAATTTAATCTTTCCATAAATTATTTTACGGAAAGTTAAAGTTTTGTTTTAATATTTATACAAAGTTTAATACATTTAAAGTATTTTATAGTATAATCAAATAGAAATTGGAGGCAGGTATGAGTATGACATTAACTACAAAAAACATTAATGATTTAGCAAAAGAAGTTTTAACAATAGAAGCTAATTCTATTTTGAGATTAAAAAATAATATTGGCGAAGAATTTGACAAAGCTGTAGAATATTTGTACAACTGTAAAGGCAGAGTAATAGTTACCGGAATGGGTAAATCAGGCCTTATAGGAAGAAAAATAGCAGCTACTTTATCTTCAACCGGAACACCTTCATACTTTCTTCACCCGGCAGAAAGCACCCACGGCGATTCCGGAATTATCACAAGAAACGACGTAATCATTGCAATTTCAAACAGCGGTGAAACTCAAGAGCTTTTAAATCTTTTACCTCTAATTAAGAGATTTGGCGTAACAATGATTGGCATGACAGGAAATTTAAATTCAACATTGTCAAATGCCTCTGATGTTACCCTGGACATTTCAGTTGAAAGAGAAGCTTGTCCATTAAACAAAGCACCTACCGCCTCCACTACAGCAACTCTTGCGATGGGTGATGCTTTAGCCGTTTGCCTTCTTGAAAAAAGAGGTTTTTCAGAAGAAGACTTTCTTGTATTCCATCCGTCAGGAGCACTCGGCAAAGGATTTTTATACAGAGTTTCAGATTTAATGATTACAGGCGACAGATTGCCGATTGCAAAAGAAAATGAAAAATTTACAGATGTAATCGAAAAAATTACAGAATACAAACTCGGCATGGCAATGATAGTGGATGATAACGGAATTTTAACCGGCGTAATGACAGACGGAGACATAAGACGCACACTTTTAAAATATACCAACACATCTTCAATATTAATCAAAGACGTTATGACAAAAGAGCCGAAAAGAATTTCTGCAAAAGATTACGGTGCAAGCGCGCTGAATTTAATGGAAAAATATTCAATTACAGCACTTGCAGTTGTAGACGAAACAAACAAACCAATCGGCGTTATACACATTCATGACCTTTTGAAAGCCGGTGTTGCATAATGCAGGATTTAAAAAAGAGAGCCAAAAAGATTAAACTGGCAGCCTTTGATGTAGACGGCGTCATGACAGACGGCAGCCTAACTTTTGACGAAAACGGAAATGAATTGAAAACATTCAATGCAAAAGACGGCTTAGGGGCGGTAAGACTTCACGAAAAAGGCATTATTACCTGCATAATTACAGCACGCGACAACCCAACAGTTGCACACCGCGCTGAAATTATAAAAATCCAAGAGCTTCACCAAGGCTCAAAAAATAAAATCGAGACGCTATCAAAAATTATGGAAAAATATAACATTAATTTTGAAGAAGTTGCATACATAGGCGATGACCTGCCTGACATATGCATTCTCGAAAAAGCAGGACTTGCAGCATGCCCGGCCGATGCCGTTGATGAAGTGAAAAAAGTTGTACATTTAATTTGTACAAAAAACGGGGGCCGAGGTGCCGTCAGAGAATTTTGTGATTTGATTTATAACAGCTAAAATACCGCTTTAGCGGGGAGGATTAATGTACGAAATAAAAACGCAAGCATTTTTTTCAGCAGCACACCACTTATTAAACTACGACGGTGAATGCGAAAACCAGCATGGACATAACTGGATGGTAGAAGCCTTTGTAAAAGGCGAAACTCTTGACAAGAGCAATATTTTAATTGATTATAAAGTTTTAAAAAAAGAGCTTAATGCTGTTTTGGACATGCTTGATCACAAAGATATTAATGAGCTTGAGGAATTCCATAACGAAAGCCCGTCTTCTGAAATGATTGCCGCATTTATATATTCAAAACTTAAAGAAAAAATTGTTCAATTGAGCAAAATTTCTGTTTGGGAAACTCAAACGTCTTGCGCTAGTTATTATGAAGAGGAAATTTAGAAAATGAATTTAATACAAGCGGTTTTAATGGGAATAGTTCAGGGGTTGAGCGAATTTTTACCGATATCAAGCTCGGCTCACCTGGTTTTCACGTCAAACTTTTATAAAGTGTTTAAAGGGTTAGAAATTGTTCAGCATTCAAATGAAGAAGTGTTTTTTGATATAATGCTTCACTTTGGCACTTTGATAGCTGTTTTAATCTTCTTTAGGAAAGAGATTTCAGATATAATCAAAGCCCTTTTCAAAGCAATAAAAACAAAAGATTATTCTGAACACAACGCAAAACTCGGCTTGTATATAATTTTGGGCACAATAATAACAATTGCACTGGCGCTTCCTTTGAATGAAGTTGCTGAAAAACTGGTATATTCACCGGCAATTGTCGGGGGATTGCTTATTATCACAGGTTTTGTGCTATTTTTAAGCGAGTATCTTTCCAAGAAAAAGCCGCAAAAATCAGAAGTTGATTTAAAAAGTTCCATACTAATCGCACTTGCTCAAGGTATAGCGGTATTACCGGGATTTTCTCGTTCGGGATGGACAATTGCAACCGGGTTATTCACAGGCTTAGACAGACTTACAGCAGCAAGGTATTCGTTCTTGCTGTCTATTCCAATAATACTTGGGGCTTCAATGGTTTATCCTTTTATAAAAATCGATTTGACAGAAGCTCTTACGTATAACTGGGCAGCGATTATCGCTGGAACAATTGTTTCAGGTATTGTCGGTTATTTATGTATAAAATATTTCCTGAAATTTGTTTCTAAATTTTCGCTTGCGATTTTTGGCTGGTACTGCCTTATTGTCGGAGCCGCAACCTTAATATTTTTCAGCATTTATTGATAGCTTGTTTCAATGTAAAAAAATGTAAACTATAGTTTTAAAACTGACAAAATATTTCTTTTACGGTTATTAATATCATGCATAAATTTGTGTGGAGTGATAATGATTTTACCAATAAATAGCAGTAATCATAATACGAGTTTTTCTGCCGAAACTGCCGAGGAGAAAAAGCTTAAATACAATCACGATACGCTTTTAAGTAACAATCCTCTGACAAACGCTAGAATTGGCATGGATAAATTTACTAATGCTATCACCCTTTATCCAGCAAAAGGTTTGACAGGAAATAAAAATGCTAATTTTTATGAATTTTTAACAATGGGGACAGTGCCTTATTTGATAGGCAGTTTGACTTTAATATCCGTTTTTAACGCTGCAAACAAATATTATCCGGAATTTGATAAAATGCAAGCATCAAAATTAGGCCGCAAAATGGCATTAGGAGTATTATTTTACGGGCTTGCAAAAAACATTTCAAAATCATTCGTAACTGTGCCGGTGCATGTTTTAACCGGTGTTGATACACAGCTTCCTTATGCAAAAGTTAATTATGAACTACCTGATGATATTAACGACACTGATATTACAAGCATTGAATACCATAAAGTCTTTGAAAGCGTCGAATTTCCACGCTGGGATTTGCTGTACAAGAGCGACAAGAAAGGCCAGGTTAGAAATGCGTATTTTGACAGAATAGGAAGAAGACTAGGCTTAGGCAAAAACTTGAAAGATTCTGATCAGGAAGTTAAGCCGAGAATTAAAGAAATCGTTGTTAAAACAAATGTTGCCGCAAATATCTCATCTTACCTTTGGGCAGCAGCAGGCGTTGGCTTAGCATTCCAGACACCTTGGGAAAAATTCTTTAAAGCAGCAACCTTTAAATTCTGGCAAACACAAAAATTTAAAAAATCACTTGAAACATTCTGGCCAAGCCTAAAAGAAAGTGCAAAAGAATTCTACCACGGCGACAAATCAGGTAATGGCAAATATGCTGGAAAAGTGCTATTATTTACCGCTGCCGCGTCATCGATTATAGGTGTGATAAACGCCTTTTCAAGCTCAAACAAGCCAGCAAAACTCGACAGTGCATCAATTATTGAAAAAGACAGAAAGTATGTGGTGAACTAATATGACAAATTTAATATCAAACTACATACATAAAATTAACAATTATATTCCGCCTTCACAACAACAGGCGCCTGATTTTGATATTGAAGAACAACTATCAAATAAGTCTCTTGTAAAACCTTTAAAAGGCAGAGGCAAATTAATAAAGAGTCATTTTTACAATGCTCCTGCTATCATGGCAAAAGATTTTGTGTATGACCTTAAAGCTCTTAAAGGTGCCGTAAATGGAGATGCAAATGACCATCAATTGGGTAAGCTGAACGATGTTGGCATGAAACTTGGCGGTTTAGCAATTGCCGGCTATCTTGCGTCAAAAACCCCGGCTCCGTTAGGTAAAACACTGGAATTTGTCGGATTAGGCTCTTTCTTTGCTTCAATGGCAATCTGGCCTAAAATTGCGCTTCAGTGGCCAGCTCAAATAATTCATGGCTTTAATGTTCAACAAGAATACGAAGACAGTTTCGGACGTAAAAAACTCTTCTATCAAGATCCACAATTTTTACCTTGGGATTTATATAGCGACAAAGAGATTAACCGAATTGGAGACAGACTTGGCGTACCCAGAAACATTAGAAACAGACGAGAGTTTATCCAAGAAAAAATGAAAAAAATAGCAATTCAAAACAATACGCTTTGGATGCTTACAGCAGGTTTTGCAACACCTGTTATGAGCGGCTTGATTTGCAACGTTTTAACCGAACCTATTCAAAAAGGTCTTCACATAATTAAAAACAAGCACACAGACTCTATACTGGAAAACTTTGACAGTCATGTTGCAAGAAATAAAGATTACAAAACTATCGCCGATGTAAACAAAATTATTCAGGTAAACAGGAACCAGCCTATTACTCCGGAAATTATTGAACAGCTTACAGATGCGCTGTCTTCAGGGTTTGATGAAATTACAAAAAGCGCAATAGGAAAAGACATTAACAAGATTTTAAATAAAGAATTATATTTAGTTAATGAAGATACAATCGACAGCTTATTACCTAAAATGCGCACTGAATTTACAAATAATTTACCTGTTGGTGTTACTGACATAATAATGCCTTCAAAAGCTGAGTTGATTGAAGCAATGGAAGAAGGCGGCTTCTTTGAAGAATTCAATAACAAACGCGGTCTAGACGGAGCAAACAGCGCAATAAATGAATTAGTAATAAAACGCGTACTTAACCACAACAAAACTCACAAAACAATTAAATCCGGCAAAATCACACCAGATATTTTCAATCAAATTAAAGGCATATTGACCGCTAAAGCTGATGATAATGTTATATTTAAAATCTTAAAAAGCCACCCTTCTTCAACTCTTGATTCTAATACAGAACGTATTTTACAAGAAGTTACAAAAATACTGTCAGGCTTGAAATCTAACATAACTGTTCTTGATAAATTCGCTATAAGAAAAGTCGGCGATGCACAAGAAACAATTGCGGCTGATTTTTGGAACACAACAGCAGGAAAATTCGTTACAAAAACACTGAGCTTAACTCCAGAAGAAATTACAGAAGCACATTTGGATGCACCATTTGCGTCAAAAATGATTTTAGAAAGGTTTGAAGAAATAGCCAGCGATGACAAAGTTTACAAAAAAGTCATGACTGAACTGCTCCAAGAAATTGCTAATCTACCTAAAGACATTGACCACAAAATTATTAATGAAAAAGCTTTTGGAAAAAATATTAAATCTGCATATGACAAACAAGTTGATGACGTTTTCGAATCGTTTGCTATGAAATTACAAAGCGCAGATTATAAGTTTGGAATGTTTAACACAGTAAACCGGCTTCTTGGCTCCCATCAAGATGGAAATCCAAGAATATCAAACGGTTCCTTGAAAGAAATACAAAAAGCAATGCCTTCAGATAGATTAATTTCTATAAAAAGCTCCTTCTTCAGAATTATCAATACACTTGATATGTACAGACGTGTGGCAACAGGTAATCCAATTAACTACCCGGCATTACATGAGAAAATCCCTCGTGAAATCAAAGAAGAAATTGTTGAATTTTCAAAACTATTATTAATAAGCGGCCACCCTTCAGATTACTTCAATAAGTTCTTCTACTTAAGAACTGCTGAGTTAGATTCCGAAGACTGTTCAAATATCAACGCAGAAAATGGCCGAGTTATCTATAAATATGTTCAACGCGGTGTAACAGAAAACAAAATTGATATACCAAATGACACCACCTTCTATAAAGAAGTTATGCATTTGAATTATGGCAACGACTTGTTGAAAGACACTAAAACCATATTCAACAAAATATCACCTGATTTATATAATGAGTTTGTCAAATACCGCTACGAATGTCTTGAAAAATTAGGAAACTATGAGTACTTTGCTAAAAAAGGCCACAAAGCTTTCCCTGAAAGTGCTGCTGTACATTCTACCGATTTGTACAAGTTTAATATTACAGGCACTGCAATAGACGAACTTGTTCGCAATACTTGCAAACAAAAACACAATACAAGAAAATGGTTAATGATGTTTTCAAAATTTGGCGGTGTACTTTTAGGCTTAACTGTAGCAGCACAATTCTTCTTCGGACATCTCAAAGAACCGGAAAGAATTAAACCGGCACAAAAGAAGGTAAAAAAATGATTAATTCTACAAATTTATTAACGCAAAAAATAAATAGTATAAAGACTAATCAAACCGCTGATACAACCTCAAAACCTCAAATCATGCCAGCTGTAGATAGTGCATCAATAAAATCAGGATTAATCAGCGCTTATTTGCAAAACTTAGCTGTTATCAACACGCCAATAGTAAAACCAGCCGAAAAACCTCAGGCCGTTACTTACCGTAATGATTTAAGAAAAATGTTTCAAAACAATGAAGCAAAAATTCTTGCTATAATTCCAAGAACATTCAATGCAAAAGACGCTAACGGAAATGAGTATATTGATAACGGCGAGCAGCACGGAACATTTTTAAATGCAATAGAAAGGCTGGATGAAGTTAAACAACTAGGATTTAACACATTCCATATATTACCGATCCATCCACCTGGAAAAATGAAGGCTATGGGTACAGCCGGCTCTTTGTATGCCCCAAAAGATCTTCTTGAAATAGATCCAATGCTAATTGAGCCTAACGACCCGAGAACACCAAAAGAACAGTTTAAAGCATTTATCGACGCCTGCCACGAAAGAGGAATTCGTGTAATGCTTGATTTACCAAGCTGCGCATCTTATGATATGTTCTTAGAAAAACCTGAATTAATGGCAAAAGAACGCGACGGACTCGCTAAAACTCCGCAAGGCTGGAATGATATCCGTATGTTTCAGCCTTGGGAAGATGAAGGAAAAAGAACTTTAAATCCAAAACTTTTAGAACTTCACAAACAATACATTGATATGTGTGTAGAGTTAGGCATTGACGGTATAAGAGCCGACGTTTCCCGTGCAAAACCCGTTGAATTTTGGGATATAATCATACCTTATTCAAGAATGCGCGACCCTGAATTCGGCTGGCTTGCTGAAACTTATACTTATGAAGACGCCTCACCTCAGGCAAATATGCCTTATGACAGGCCGGAAGATGCTTTACGTGCAGGATTTGACATGGTATACGGACAGTACCACATATTCCATGAATGGCCAAATGCTTCGACCTTAATAGATTATGCAAAAGAAAATATTGAAATGTCCAACAGACTGGACAGAGGCAAGTCTTTAATCGGTTCATTCGGCACTCACGATGACATTTCACCGATGTATCATGGAGGCACTGATTACTGCAACTTAACAACAGGCCTTCAAATTACTCTGCCGATGTTAAATCCGTATTTTGTTGACGGTTACCAAAGCGGCGATTATTACAATTATAAATACAAAGATAAATATAATCCTGTTACAATGACTGACAATCACGAAATGACAGTTCACGAAGGCAAACTCGACATATTTAATCTATCAAGAAAACCGGGTGGGAAAAATCCTGAAATAGGAGACTTCTTACAAAAAGCATTTAAAGCAAGAGATAAATACAAAGATGTCTTAACAAAAGGATCATTCATTGAGCTTGAAAAACTTGGCGATAAAAATGATCAAGTAATAACATTTGCGCGGCATTACAACGGAAAAACAATATTTGTTGTTGCAAATAAAAACATAGACCGTGAAGTTGCGGCTGTTATTAAAGTTCCGACATTGAAAGCCGATCAAGATATGTATAACATACTTCCGTCATACGGTAAAGAAAGTATTATCCAAGCCGCAGAGGGAGAAGTTCGGGTGGATTTAGGGCCTTCAAGAATACACGTTTTTGAAATTGACACACCGGAAATTGAAAAGCATACAGATAAAGTTTATAAGCAAAACATTTAGGCACATTAAATAAACAAAGAGTACAACCGACAAAATCGGTTGTATTTCTTTTTAGAAAAGAATATTTATTTTTTAATATGTTTGATATAAAATATTCACGAGGTAAACCAAATGTTACAAGAATTTTTATTTTCAAAGATACACAGAGCCACAGTAACTGATGCAAATTTGAATTATGTAGGCTCAATTACAATAGACGAAGCATTAATGGAAGCAGCCAAAATAAAAGAATGGCAAAAAGTTGATATCCTTGATATTAACAATGGAGAAAGATTTCAAACATACGTAATCAAAGGTGAAAAAAACAGCGGCTGTATATGCTTAAACGGTGCAGCAGCACGGAAAGTTCAACCCGGCGATAAAGTTATTATCGTATCTTATGCTTACTTAAAGACCCACAAGATGGAAGGTTACGCCCCAACAATCGTGATGGTTGACGAAAAAAATAAGATTACCGAAACCCACTAAGCTCCCACTTGAAATTTTATAAAAATAGTTTATAATAAAAATGAAGGAGGAGTTATAAACACATGAAAAATTCATTTTTGCTTAAAAGCAAATGGGGGGGGGGGGCTCATAAATCCCATTTTTTAAATT
>ULUL01058659.1_pt1 | contig 53133 bp, 36 predicted proteins | sample 1958481 | NCBI WGS metagenome assembly ULUL01 (sample SAMEA4835759, study PRJEB28245) | human gut metagenome | biome: gut microbiome; material: fecal sample | place: Denmark | collected 2008 | reverse complement strand
TATAATTTTAATAACCCCGTTCGCTCAAGCTTTTTTGAAATGACAAAAGAAGAAGCGAGAAAAATTTTAAACATCGAAAACGAATTTTTAATTCTTATTATGGGCGGCTCTCAAGGTGCTAAAAGCATTAATGAAGCAGCGGTTGATGTTATTAAACATTTTAAAAACAAAAATGATATTAAAATAATTCTTCAAACGGGAAAGAAAAATTATGATGATGTTATAAAAGATTTAAAAATTCCAAATAACACCAAAATTGAACCATATTTTGACAATATGGCAATTCCGATTTTAGCGGCCGATTTAATAATTTCAAGAGCAGGTTCAATTAGCATTTCTGAAATTTTATCTGCCAAAAACCCATCCATTCTTGTTCCGTATCCTTACGCTGCAGCAGACCACCAAAGAATAAATGCCCGTTCAATTGAAGATAAAAAAGCTACAATTTATCTTGAAGATGAAGAATTAAAGAAGGGCAAATTAAAAGAAAAAATAGAAGAAATTTTAAACAATAAAGAAGAATATAATTTATTAAAACAAAATGCAGAAATTTTGGGTGCAAACTTTAAACAAGCAAACGAAAAAATATTAAACCTGATTTTAGAGGCAATTTAAATGAACGCCGCAGAAATTTTAACAAGTAAAAATAAATTCCACATTAAATTGGGGTTAGAGAGAATGGAAATTATTCTAAAAGCATTCAACAACCCCGAAAATTCTTTTGAATGTATCCATATTGCAGGCACAAACGGCAAAGGTTCAACTTGCGCCATTATAGAAAAAATTTTACTTGAAGATAAAAGAAAAGTTATCGGCAAATATACAAGCCCGCATCTTTTTTCATACACAGAAAGAATTTCTGTTGATGGGGAAAATATATCTGAAGTTGAACTGAACCAAATTATAAGCCTTATAAATAAAAAAGATGATGAACTTAATTTAGGTTTAACCGAATTTGAAATTTTGACTGCTGCCGCTTTTATTTATTTTAAAAAGAAAAATGTTGATATAGCAATTTTAGAAACAGGCCTTGGCGGAAGATTAGATGCAACAAACGTTATTAAAAAACCGTTAATTTCAGTTATTACATCAATTTCTTTTGACCACAAAGAAAGATTGGGAGATACAATTGAAAAAATTGCTTATGAAAAAGCAGGGATTTTAAAAAATGGTTCAAAATGCGTTTTTTTAAAAAGCAACAATGGCTTTGAAACCCTGAAAAATGAAGCAATTAAAAAAGGGGCAATTTTAGTTGAAGATGATTTAGATGTTAGTGTTGAAAATAATGTTGCAAAAATAAACGGGGAAAATTTTGTATTTAATTTAAACGGCGACTTTCAAAAAGAAAATTTAAAATTGGCGCTTCTTGCCATAAATTCGCTTGATTTTAAAATTAAAAAAGAAACAATTAAAAATGCGCTAAAAAATGTTTCTTGGCGTTTTAGAATGGAAAAAATTAATTATAAAGGAAAAAATCTTCTTATAGATAGCTGCCACAACCCTGATGGCGCAAGAGTTTTAGCAGAATATTTAGAAAAATATGAAAAAAATAAAAAAATAAAATTTATATTTGGCTGCCTTAAAAACAAAGAATATGAAAAAATTTTAGATACAATTTATAGCCCCTTTTATGATTTTTGTTTTTATGAATTTAATTACCCGAATGCCTTAAAATACGAAAATTTGGAAAAAAAATATCAAAATAAAATAAGAGAAATTAAAGACCCCATATTTGAAATAGGGCAAAATGATTATGAACTTTGCGTTTTGGCAGGTTCAATTTATATGCTTGGAAAAATTTTTAAAGATAAAATTTAGATTGATATATACTTTTTTCTAAAAAACCCCTATTTTATTAAGTTTTGTAAAGTTAAATTTTTCGGCTCAAATTCAGATATAATAAGCTTTTTTAATTTTATTGGCATTTTTATTAAAAAAATAGTATATATTTTATACATAAACTAGCAAAATAATTTTATTTCATGTTTTATACAATAGGAATAAAACTTGGAATAAATCCAAGTCGGTAATTTTTTTTAACCATTTAAAAGCTATTATTAATAAACACAGATTTTTTAGGAGAACCGGTACTAATGACGGATATATCAGGAAACTTTAGCATAAACCACCACTATGAAAATAATGAAATTCAACCCAAAAAAGAATGTGCCGGTGAATGTTGCAGCCAAGACAAAGCTTGTGAAAACAAAACACAGGTAGACCTTGATAAGCAGCCTGCGGCTGTTTCGGGCAGAGCCTTGGTTAAAAAAGCAGATAAAACGGGTGAATATAAATTTGACCCCAAAAAAGTTGAAGATGATGTTCAAGAATATATGCTTTTAGCGCAAACTGCAAAAGATACATATCAATCTTTTAAAGAAGCAGGATTATCTGACGAAGAAGCACAAAACAAAACCGTTGATTTTGTAGAAGCGCTTTATTCGGGCTTAGAAGAAGAAAGCTTACCTGCATAAAATTCTTGTTGAAACTAAACCCTTTTTGAATTAAAATTTTGCCTATAAGTTAATATTAAAGGCAAAATAGTTGCAAAATCTTATTTATTTTTTATACGAAAAAGCTTATGTAAATATAACAAACGCTTGCACAAACGCTTGCAAGTTCTGCGTTAGAGACATTAAAGACGATGTTGTGGGCGCTGAACTTTGGCTTAGCAATAAAAATGTTTCTGCAGCAAATGTTATAGAACAAATTAACAAAAATAAAGATAAAATTGCCGTTCATAACGAGCTTATTTTTTGCGGATACGGCGAACCTTTGGCCAAATATAATGAAGTTATTGAAGTTTGTAAATATGTAAAATCTTCCATGCCGAATGTTAAAATCAGAATCAATACAAACGGGCATGGAAATTTTATTGCAAAAAGAAATATAGTTCCTGAATTAAAGCCTTTAATAGATTCAATTTCTATTAGCTTAAATGCGCAAAATGAAGAAGAATACAATAAAATCTCATCTCCAAAAATTGAAAATGCCTATTTTGAGATGTTAGATTTTGCAAAAAAATGTGTTAGTGAAGGAATTGACACAACAATGAGCATTGTAACAGGCTACAAGCCTGAAGAATATAATATCAACCCTGAAGCTTGCAGAAAAATTGCAGAAAATATAGGTGCAAAATTCCGCATTAGAGAATGGATTGAAAACGGTTATTAAAAAGCATAAAAAAGGAGAAGAAAATGCAAGATACCATTTTGGACAAAATTATGAAACCGAAATCAATTGCAGTTATTGGTGCTTCAACCAAAGAACACACAATCGGTTCAGATATTATGAAAAGATTACAAGAATATAAATTTAACGGTAAAATTTACCCCGTTAACCCAAAAGGTGGCGTAATTGAAGGTTTACAAGCTTATACAAATGTTTTGGAAATTCCTGAAACTATTGACCTTGCAATTATTGTAGTTAATGCAAAATTTGTTTTATCAACAATCGACCAATGCCACGAAAAAGGCATTAAAGGCGTTTGCATTATAACAGCAGGCTTTAAAGAAACGGGCAAAGAAGGTGCTGAGCTTGAAAAACAACTTGTTGAAAAATTAAAAGAATATGGCATGAGATGCGTTGGCCCGAATTGCTTGGGCGTTGTTAATACTCACCCTGATATCAGAATGGATGGCTGCTTTGCAGAATCTCTTCCTGAACGTGGCAACATCGGCTTTGTTTCTCAATCAGGCGCATTAGGCGGCGGCATTTTAAACATTTTAAAAGATTTAAACCTTGGCTTTGCTCAATTTATTTCAATCGGCAACCAAGCAGATGTTAACGCTGAAACTGCTCTTGAATATTGGGAAAATGAACCTGACGTTGAACAAATTCTTTTATATATGGAATCAATTCAAAACCCATCAAACTTTAGAAAACTTGCTTCAAGAATCACAAAGAAAAAACCAATTTTAGCTCTTAAAGCAGGCAGATCTGCCGCAGGCGCTTCAGCTGCAAGCTCTCATACAGGGTCACTTGCAGGTGCAGATAAAGCAGCAGCAGCACTTTTGCAACAATCAGGCGTTATAAGAGAATTTTCATTAAAAAACCTTTTTGCAACAGCTAAAGTTTTTGCAAATTGCCCAATTCCAAAAGGCGACAGAGTTGCAATCATTACAAACTCAGGCGGCCCCGGCATTATGGCAACAGATGCAGTTTGCGAATATGGCATGCAAATGGCAAAAATAACAGATGAAACAAAAGAAAAATTAAGAAGCTTCTTACCATCAGCAGCTTCTGTTAAAAACCCTATCGATATGATAGCATCTGCTCCAATTGAACACTACAAACAAACGCTTGAAACTGTTATAGCTGATGAAAACGTTGATATGATTATTGTAATTTATCTTCCGTTCCTTGGCTTGAAAGATATTGACGTTGCAGAAGCTTTGATGGAAATTAAAGCTAAAAATCCTCAAAAACCTGTTGTTGGCGTATTTATGACAAAGAGCGAATTTTTCTCAAGATTATCTGATATGAATGTTAATATGCCATTCTTTATGTACGCTGAAGAAGCAGCAGACGGACTTAACAGGTTAAACCAACAAAGACTTTGGATGGAAAGACCCGAAGGCAAAGTTCCTTGCTTTGATGTTGACAGACAAAAAGTTAAAGAAATTATCCTAAAATCTGTTAAAGAAGGCAGAGACCAGCTTACAACTTTAGAATCAATTGATGTTCTTCAAGCTTATGGCATTAGAGCTTGCAAATACGGCTTAGCAACAAACATTGATGAAGTTGTTACATTAGGTAATTCAATCGGATATCCTGTTGTTATGAAAATGACATCAAAAACAACATCTCATAAAACAGATGTTGGCGGCGTTGTTGTGAACATTCGTTCAGAAGAACAATTAAGAAAAGAATATGAAGCTTTGTTAGGCCGTCTTGAAGAAAAAGGCTTACTTGAAGGTTTAGAAGGCGTTATTATTCAAGAAATGGTTAAAGGCAACCGTGAAATGGTTTGCGGTATTGCAACAGACCCGCAATATGGCCCAATGATGATGTTTGGTTTAGGCGGCGTGTTTGTTGAAACCTTGAAAGATGTTACATTTAGAATTGCACCTTTAACTGATGTTGATGCAAAAGAAATGGTTCAATCAGTTAAAGCATACAAACTTCTTCAAGGCGCAAGAGGCACAACACCTGCACAAATCAATCAAATTGAAGAAACATTGTTAAGGTTATCTCAACTTGTTAATGATTTCAAATTCATTGATGAACTTGATATTAACCCGCTTTTAATTTCTGAAAAAACAGGCGAAGGCATTGCAGTTGACGGCAGAATTAAAGTAAGAATGAATGAAGCAAAAGAATTCTTAGGCTGCGAAGTTGGTTGCTGCTCACAAATGGCATAAGAAATAAAGACAAATTAAAAGCTCCCTTAAATTAAGGGAGCTTTTTTAATAAATAACCGTGCCACTGTCTATCGTTGCTATTCAATAAGCATTTCACTTTTCATATCTCCATTTTTTACCAAGTACCCGTTAACATCATCTTAGTGCTGCTATGTTTCCATCCTGACACGGTTCGAAGCATAATCGCCACTTAAATAAAAAATATCAACAATATTCAAAGTTCAATAACAAACCAAATAGCCCCTCATAACAGGCTCTGCACCCTGCATAAGCTTCAGGTCAAGAGTTCGCAACGCCCCGTGGAGCACGGCACATTTATTTTAGCATAAAAAATTTTTTTATAAAACTTCTCTAAATTCATCTTTAGTTGCGCCGCATTCGGGGCAAACCCAATCATCAGGGAGTGATTCAAATTCTGTTCCTTTAGGAATATTTTGAACATCATCCCCTATTTCAGGGTCATAAACATAACTGCAAACTACACAAATATATTTTTTCATAATTTTCTCCTTTCAATTTTTTTATAAATTAAAAGGAAAAATTTTTAATCCGACATCAGTTTATTTTTTTGTCGTATAAAAAGCTTGCATTTAAAACAACCAAAATTGATGCAAAATTATGAACAATGGCACCTGTTATGGGAACTAAAATTCCAAATGCAGATAGAGTTAGGGAAATAACATTTATTGTCATTGAAATTATGATGTTTGTTTTAATTGTTTTGATTGTGGCGTTTGATAGTTTCTTTAAATAAGAAATTTTATTCGGGTCATCGCCTGTAATTATAATATCAGAACTTTCTATTGCAATGTCAGAACCAAAGCTTCCCATAGAAACACCGACATTTGCTGTTTTCAATGCAATTGCATCATTCACGCCATCACCTATCATGCAAACCGTTTTGCCTTCTTTTTGAAGTTCTTCAATTTTCATTGCTTTTTCTTTTGGCATAAGGTTTGAATAAACCGTTTTAACGCCTGCTTTTTTTGCAAAATAGCCTGCTGTTAATTTGTTATCACCCGTTAATAGAATTGTTTCAAGGTTCAATTCATTATTCAAGGTTTCTATTGCTTTAACTGAATTTTCTTTAATTGTATCTGAAAGCGCAATAAAACCTTTTGGCTGTTTATCAACTGCAACAATAAGGGTAATTTTGCCATCAAGCCTTTTTGAATTAACCGCTTTTTTCATTTCACCCGTTAATTCAATATTGTTATCTTCCATAAATTTTTCATTGCCGATATAAATTCTTTTGTTATCAAGCTTTGAATAAATTCCTTTGCCTGAAAACATTTTAAAATCGACTGTTTCATTTAATTTAAAATCTTTTGATAGGGCATATTCAACAACGGCACGAGCTATTGGGTGTTCTGATTTCATTTCAGATGATGCAGCAAAATATAAAATATCATCAACTGAAACGTCAGAAAATTTTTCAATATTTGAAACGGTTAATTTGCCTTTTGTTAAAGTGCCTGTTTTATCAAAGGCAAAAGTAGTGCACTTGCCGATTGTTTCAAGCCCGATACCATCTTTTATAATAATTCCTTTTTTTGTTGCATTACCAATTGCGGCCATAATGGATGTTGGCGTTGCAAGAACAAAAGAACAGGGGCAAAAAACAACCAAAACGGTAACTGCTCTTGAAATTTCACCTGTTATTAAATATACAATAATTGCAAATAAAATAGCCAAAGGTATTAAAACGCTTGCCCACTTATCCGCAATTTTTTGTGTGGGCGCTTTTTTGTTTTCTGCTTCTTTTACCAATTTAATCAACTTTTGAACGGTTGAATCTTTATATTCTTTTGTAACTTCAACATCAATAACGCCATAGCAATTTGTGGTTCCCGAAAAAACACTGTCGCCTTTTTGTTTATCTACCGGAATGGATTCCCCCGTTACAATTGCTTGGTTAATTGAAGTTTCACCCGAGATAATAACACCGTCCGATGGTATATCTTCACCCGCTAAAACTCTTATTATATCGCCTTTTTGAATAGTTTCTGCAGGAACAATTTCTTCTTTTACCAAATTATCGTTAATGTTTAATTTTCTTGCCTTCTTTGGAGCAAGGTTTAAAAGTTTTGTTATTCCTTTTTTGGCTTTATCAATTGTAAGGTCTTCTAAAATTCCGCCAAGTGCCATAATAAAGGCAACTTCAGCCGCTGCAAAAATTTCGTTTGTTAAAATTGCAGCCGTCATTGCAATTGAAATTAAAAGAGAGGCTGTTAATTTTTTATTTAAAAATAAATTCTTTAAACCATAATAAATTATGGGAACGCCTGAAATTATTATGGTAAAAACTGCAAAATCAAACATAAATGATATTTTAAAAAATGCCAAAATAGCACTTAAAATAAGAAATATCATTGAAACTAAGGTCATTTTAAGGCCTGATAAAATTTTGCAGATTTCATCCAATTTCATTTTTCTATGTTCCTTGCGTCCAGCTGTTTAAGTATTCTTCCTGTTCTTTTGTTAGTGTATCAATTTTTATTCCCATTGAATCTAATTTAATTTTAGCAATTTCAACATCAACGGATTTTGGAAGACAATATAATTTATTTTCTAATTTACCTTTATTTTTTAAGATAAATTCTATGCCCAATGCTTGGTTTGCAAAGCTCATATCCATAACGCTTGCAGGGTGGCCTTCCGCTGCAACTAAATTAACAAGCCTGCCTTCGCATAAAACATAAATGCTTTTGCCGTTGTCTAAAACCCATTCATCCAGTGAAGGGCGAATATTTTTATATTCAACAACATGCTTTTTTAAACCGTTTACATTAACTTCAACATCAAAATGGCCTGCATTACCAACAAATGCGCCGTCTTTCATAGTTAACATATGGCAAACATCAATAACATTTTTATCGCCTGTTACGGTTAAGAAAATATCACCTATTAAAGAAGCTTCAGCAATCGGCATTACTCTAAAACCATCCATTGCAGCTTCAAGTGCCTTTAGTGGGTCAACTTCTGTTACTATGACATTTGCACCCAAGCCCCTTGCTCTTGTGGCAGAGCCCCTGCCGCACCAGCCATAACCGCAAATTACAACAGTTTTTCCTGCAAGAAGAATGTTTGTTGCTCTAATAAAGCCATCCATTAAAGATTGCCCTGTACCGTAGCGGTTATCATATAAATGTTTTGTTAAACTTTCATTAACACCTAATGCGGGAAATTCAAGCGAGCCGTCTTTTTCCATTGCTTTTAATCTTATAATGCCTGTTGTTGTTTCTTCTGTTGAACCTATTATATTTTCCAATAAATCTCTTCTTTTTGAATGAACCGTTGCAACAAGGTCACAGCCGTCATCTATAATTAAGTGGGGTTTATGGCTTAAAACCGTATCCACATGGTTTTGGTAAGTTTCTTTGTCTTCGCCCGCAATAGCAAAAACCGGAATATCCCAATATTTTACGAGGGCTGCTGCAACGTCATCTTGAGTGGATAGCGGGTTAGAAGCCGCTAAAACCGCATCTGCGCCGCCTTCTTTCATTGCAATGCAAAGGGCTGCCGTTTCTTTTGTAACATGAACACAAGCGGTTAATCTTAAACCCTTAAAGGGTTGTTCTTTTTTAAACCTTTCTTTAATTTTATTTAAAACAGGCATATCTTTCATTGCCCATTCAATATTTTTTTTGCCTTGTTCGGCTAAATTTATATCTTTTACATCATATTTGACGGCTGTTTCCATTAATTTACTCCTTTTTTTTAATTTAATTTGATTTTACCATAAAATTTTTGTGGTAGAATAGCTTTAGTGTATTGCATCAATATACAAAAAAGGAGATATTTTATGAGCACAAAAGAATTTTTCACAAACTCCGAAGAATTGAAACAGCTTTATTCAGCTGCTCGTGCAACAATTACTGCACCGTTTTTCGGCAACAATGTAGAACATGTTCAAACAGTTTCCGAAGCTTACAAATTAGCATTAAACAGCCCCGGAACAATTGAACTTACAGGCATGCCTGTTTATGAACCTGAAAAAATCGGCCTTCCAAAAGGCGCTAATCAATTATTATTCAACGATGGCACTGTTGTTGGCCGTTGCGCTGCAGCAAGAAAAATCGTTGGCGAACCCAATTGCGATTTAGCTTATTTATTGCCTATCATTCGTGAAGCAATTTATAACACACGTGACAGATTAATGTATAGAACCGAAGTTGTTGTAGGCTTAGAAGAAGACTTTATGGTTAAAGCTCATCTTTTAATTCCTGAAGGCTTTGAAAACATTATGTATTCTTGGATGTTAAACTTCCAATATATTAACGAATACTATTCAAATATGTATGCAAATTCAAGAGCGCTTAATGAAGGCGATCTTTTCATTTTCTCAGACCCTGATTGGTCTCACCCTGATTTCCCATACGGTTTAACATTCTTTGACCCTGTACATAACTGTGCGGCAATTTTAGGTATGAGATACTTCGGCGAACACAAAAAAGGCACATTAACTCTTGCTTGGGGTTGCGCTGCAAGAAACGGTTACGCTTCTTGCCATGGCGGCATGAAAAGATATAACTTAGGAAATGACAAATCATTCCAAGTTGCAGTATTTGGCTTGTCAGGTTCAGGCAAATCAACAATTACTCACGCAAAACACAATGATAAATACAATATAACGGTTCTTCACGATGACGCATTTATCATCAACATCCACGATAAATATTCAATCGCATTAGAACCTGCATATTTCGATAAAACAGCAGATTACCCAATCGGCTGCGCTGATAACAAATACATTTTGACTCAACAAAACGCAGGCGCTATTCAATTAGCAGACGGCAAAGTTGTTTCAATCACGGAAGATATCAGAAACGGTAACGGCCGTGCAGTTAAATCAAAACTTTGGTCTCCAAACAGAGTAGATAGAATTAATGAACCTATTAACGCTATCTTCTGGTTGATGAAAGATCCTACAATTCCTCCTGTATTAAAATTATCAGGTGCTTCATTAGGTTCTGCTATGGGTGCAACCTTAGCTACAAAAAGATCATCTGCTGAAAGATTGGCAAAAGGCGTTGACCCGAACGCATTAGTTGTTGAACCTTATGCTAACCCGTTCAGAGTTTATCCTTTGGAAATGGATTATACAAGATTTAAACAATTAATCGCAGACGGCGTTGATTGCTACATCTTAAATACAGGTGAATTTATGGGCACAAAAGTTAAACCGGCTCACACACTCGGTATCATTGAAGCTATCGTTGAAGGTACAGCTAAATTCCACAAATGGGAAAACTTCACCGATATCGAAATTATGGATATCGACGGCTTTGATGCATCATTCAGCAACAAAGAATATGCTGAACAATTTGCAGCAAGAATGCAAGACAGAATTAACTTCGTTAAATCAAGAGAAACAGAAAAAGCAGGCATTGATAAACTTCCTGCTGACGCTCTTGAAGCTCTTGAAAACGTTGTTAAACAAGTTAACGTTGCAAAAGTTTAGTTTAAAATTTGCATAAACTGATACAGCCCTTAAAATTAAGGGCTGTATTTTTATTTATAAAATAAGGCTTCTTATTCTTCTTTATTTTTGCTTAATTCATAGTTAAAGATATCTACAACAGGTGGTTTCTTCAAGCTTAAAATAGCTTCCATTGCATTATCTTGAACTTCTTTATCAGGGGATAGTTCATAAACAAGTTTTAAAATGTCTATTGTGCCGTTAATAACTCTTAAAAAGTCGCCATTATGATAAATTAATTCTTTTTCTCTTAATTTATTCATAATTTCTCCCCAGCCTTTTATTGCATCATCTCTATCATCAGGAAGTTTGGAAAATTCAACAATATAAGGTGCAAGGTTTGTGCTTATTGGGGTTGGTTCTTCTTTTATACCATGGGCTGCTTCAAACTGGTCAACATCATCAACCAAATTTAAAATTGGCGTTAGAGAATCATTCAAATAGGCAACATCACCCTTAAATTCTCTTGAGGGGTTTTCGTCTTTTACATCTGAAAACATTGAACAAATTGCAATTAATTCTTGTTTGGTCATGCCGCTTAAATATTTAGGGTCAAGCAATAATTCGGCCATAATAATTTCGTTTATGCCAAAAACGCTCTTTGCAAGTTCACCTTTTTTGGTTCTTGTATATGTTCCGTCTTCATTTTGTTCAACATAGCCAAAGGATTTCAATATATCAAGCCTTTCGCTAACAACATTTTCATTTCTTTCAATGCTGTCTGCATTTTGGTGCCCTGCGAATGTTCTTAAGAGCATATCATCAAAATTGTTCAAATTTCTTTCGGATAAAATTGAAGCGTATGAAATTTGATATTGGCTTCTTATTGCAGTATCTTTTGAAGAAGTTTTTTGAACGTAAGTTTCATATTGTTCAAGGTCGTATGGAATTACAATAACGTTTCCTATTTCATCTTTTCCCCTTCTTCCTGCACGGCCCGAGCCTTGTTTGAAAGAAGCGTTTGAAATTTCCGTTATTTCTTTGCCGTCAAATTTTTCCATTGAAGGAAACACTGTTGTTCTGATTGGCATGTCTATACCTGCAATTAATGTATCTGTTGCAAAACAAGCCTTAACAAGCCCTTTTCTTGCCAAATTTTCAACAAGGCTTTTATAGGCAGGGAGTTTTCCTGCATGGTGAACCGCAAAACCTTTCATTAGGCGTTCTAATTCCATATCATCAAAATCTGAGCCTAAATATACGCCTTTTTCTTTCGCCTTTTGAACCTCATCATAAACCATTTTGGATTCTTCGGGTGTCAATAAGCTTTCAGAATGATCTGCCGCTTTTTCCATTTCTTTGTTGCAGCCTTTTTTGGAAAATACATAAAATAGGGCAGGGGTCATTTTTTTATCGTTTAAAAGTTTAATAACTTTGCTGAATTTCGGGTTATCAACAAAAGTTCCTTCAGGTTCTTTTTTAATTGTGGTTGAACCCCTGTTTGATAAAATAAGCCCGATTGCTTCCGCTTTATCTTTATCAGCGCCCGCTTCTTTTAATTTTTCAGCCAGATAGCCTGCATTTACTTCGTTTCTTCTGCCTGCTAAACCTCTTAAATATTGAGCCAAGGCGTCATAATCTTCCAAACCTAAAATTTCTGCCGCTTCATTAGCAACGGCTAATTGCCTGTCTGAAGAATTAATTCTGTTTTCAAATTGATAAAGGTCTATTTTATGAGTTTTGGCAGCTTCAAGCTGAAGATTTCCTTCATCATCTTTTGTTAAAATATATTCCCTTAAAGGAACATGCCTTTCAGATTCAGGCACATTTACAAGGTGGGTGGGAATGGTTCCGTTTAATTCAGAAAGCCAAGCTTCAATATCTTGAGCATTTGAAGCCGTTGCAGACAGCATCATTTGTTTCATATGGCTTGGAGTGTTCATAACTGCTTCTTCCCAAACCGTGCCTCTTTCTCTGTCACCCATATAGTGAAATTCATCATATATAACGCCGTCATAATCCGAATATTCAATATCGGCTATCCTTTTATCGCTTGATAAAAGCGAATTTCTATATATTTCCGTTGTCATAACAAGAATCGGCGCATCGGGGTTAATTTGGGTATCACCTGTTAAAAGGCCTATGTTATCTGTATTTACAAGGTTGCCATCTTCATCGTATTCACCGAAAAGCTTTGAAAATTCCGTATATTTTTCATTACTTAAAGCTTTCAAGGGGGATAGATAAATTAATTTTTTGCCTTTATCTAAAGCGTCTTTAATTGCGTATTCAGCAATTAATGTTTTTCCTGTTCCTGTTGGAGCAGAAACAATTGTTGTAGCATTTTCTTTTGTATAAGCATCAATTGCTTCTTGTTGATATCTGTCAAGAATATATTTTCCATGGGTTTTTTCAAAAGGGGCGGGTTTTTCTTTAACTTCATCAGGAAGTTCTATTTTTGATAATTTGTCAAAATCAAAATAGGATTGGCTGAAAGGGTGAGCGCTTTTAGCGGATTTTTGAGCATTTACGCCGACAAGAAAAGGGTCATAGCCTTCTTGAAATTTTGAACCGTATTCAAAATAAAATTCAGGCGTCCAACTTGGCCTTTGGTATCCTTCTTTCTTTTCGTGTTTTTGTCTTCTCTTGCTTCTGCCTTCAAAATTAACTGAATTTAAGCGATAATTTTCTAAACTTACAATCCTCATTTTGTACCCTTCAAATTAACTGTTATCAATGCTTTCGAATAAAAGGCAATAAAGAAATTAAGGACAAAGCCATTGCAGAAAATGCCAGCCCTGCACTAACTTTGCCCGCATTTAAAGTATTTTCTCCCCCAAGTTTCATTGAACTTTTGGGGTATTCATAGCTTGATATGGTATCTCTAAGGGAGACATTAGGCAGCTTATCCGGCGGCGTAACGGCTCCAAAATTCAATTTCGCATTTTTCATAGAACTGTTTTCGGCACCAAAACCGAAATTAATATTCGAAAAAGAACTATTCAAACCACACTTCATTAATTATTTAAGCCTTTTCTTGATTTTAGCTTGAAAAAACTTCTAAAGAAAATTTATTGCTAAATTATGAAGGTTTTGTAACAAATTTACAAATTAGCACCCGCAAGAAAGCCCTGCACAAAGGTTAATATTTTGCCCCGTTATTCCTTTTGCGTTATCTGAGATTAAATATTTAATTAAATTTGCAACTTCAACAGGCTCAACAAACCTTTTTTGGGGAATTACATCAAGCGTTTCTTTTTTTTCTTCTTCGCTCAGTGCATTTTCGGTTAATTGTGTTTCAACCCAGCCGGGGGAAATTGAATTAACCGTTATATTATATTCAGCTAATTCTAACGCTAAAGCCTTTGAGAACCCGAAATATGCAGATTTTGTGGCACTGTATAAGCTTGCGTTTGCTTCTCCCACAACGCCTGAAATTGAAGCTATATTAACTATTCTTCCGAATTTTTTTTGTTTCATATAAGGAACAACAAGGCTTGTTAAATAATAGTGCGAGATAAAATTTGAATTAAAAATTTGAATGATTTCATCTGGCTTCATTTTATCAATTGGGGAATAAACGTATTCGCCTGCATTATTTATAAGTATGTCAATATCGCCAAAGTTTTCTTTGACGCAATTATAAAGTTTATTAACATTATTCGGGTCAGAAAGATTTATACTTATATAATTTTCAATATCTAAAAGTTTTCTGCCCGTTTGAAAGACTTTGTAACCTTCTGCTTTTAGAGTTTCTGCCGCAACTTTGCCAATTCCCGATGAGGAGCCTGTGATTAAAATGTTTTTCATTGTTCTTTTATTTTAAGCCCCGTTAAGTCGATTTCCGTGAATTGTTGCATGATACTTTGAATGTTTTCATAAAGTTTTTCTTTTTCAACATCCGAAAGTTGGCGAATTGCTTCTACTACCCTGTGGATATTCGGGTTTTTGTCATACCAGCGGTTGTATTTTCTTGGGTCGTTTTCTTCAACAAGCCTTAAAAATGCAACACAATCCATGCTGATAACCTTAGGAATGGCAGCCAAAATATCAAGGGCCACTTCTGATTGAACATTTTCATCCAATGTTTCAAGAAGCGTCATAAAAGCGCTTAGGTACCTGTCTTTGTCATACCACCTTAAATTTCCCATATACTAATTATAACAAGTTTTTAATAAAAATAGTATAATTTTTGTATTTTTTTTAGAAAAAACTTGCCAAAGATAAGAAAATTCAATATAATCAGACACATATAGAAAGGGGTTCTACAATGAACAAAGAAGAATTAGTACAAGAAGTTGCTAAAAAAGCAAAAGTTACACAAAAAGAAGCAGTTGAAGTTTTAAACAGCTTCATCGAAACAGTACAAAAATCAGTTTCAAAAGGCCAAAAAGTTACATTGGTTGGCTTTGGTACTTTTGAAGCTCGTAAAAGAGCTGCAAGAACAGGCCGCAACCCTCAAACAGGCAAAGAAATTAAAATTGCTGCAAAAACAGTTCCTGCATTCTCAGCCGGCAAAAAATTCAAAGAACTTGTTAACAAAAAATAGTTTTTTAGAATTTTTTGAAAATAATATAAAGCGGCATGGATTCCATGCCGCTTTTATTTTTGTTATTGCAACCATATAAGAAAAATTATAGAATATATAAAAACAAGGAAAAAAGAATGCTTGAGCTTTTAATTTTATACATTTTAAATAAATATGATTGCACAATTTATAAAATTCAAAAATTAATAGGAGAAATGTTTTTTATATTCTCATGCCCTTCTTTAGGGGCAATTAACCCTGCTCTTAAAAGGTTGGAAAATTTGGGGTGTGTTGAATATTCTTCTTTTATGTCAGACGGGGGGAAACTTTCTAAAACATATAAAATAACACCCTTTGGGCTTAAATATTTAAAAGAAACAATTTCTTTATTTGATTTTAAAAATTCTGCCCACATGCTAAATAATGCAAAAGTTTGCATAAGTATATCAGATGTTTTAGACAACAAACAAAAAGAAGATTTTTATTTTTTGGTTGCAAATAAATTAAAAATTTTAAAAAAAGATGTTGAAAACAAGCTTAAAGACCCTTACATTTTATACACCGAACTTCAAAGAAAAGTTTTAGATAATACAATAAAAGAAATAGATGAGCTAATTTTAACCGTTGAAAATTAACCTTTTGTCTATGGTATAATCTTTTTATGGAATTAAAAAAGCTTTCGATTATAATAATTTCGCTTGTTTTAGCTATTCTTCTTTTTTTGGTGGGGTTTTTATTTATTTTTAATTCAAGCCATAAAAAAGATTCTTTTACATATTACAAACAGGGAATTGAATATTTTGAAAAGAATGATTTTCAAGATGCCTATTATAATTTCACAAAAATATACCCGAATTCGCCCCTTTTTCTAAATGCGCTTTATAAACAGGCAAAAAGCGCTGAAAATGCGGGAGATTATAAAACAGCAATTAAAAAATATTCAATAATGAATAAATTAATAAAAAATAAAAATATATCCCCATATATTTTGTGGCGTTTAGCGGTTATTAACCATGAAAATAAAAATGAAAGAAACGCAAAAAAATATTTTCTTAATTTAAGAGATGAATATAAAACAACGGAATATGGCATTGCTTCTAATTATTACCTTTCAAAATTAACAAAAAACAAAGAAGAAAAAAAGGAATATCTTCTTGATTATATTAAATATTCACCAAAAGGAAGATTTATTAAAGAGGCCTTAGCTGAAATTATAGGCGATAGTGAAATTAAATTAAATGATTATGAAAAATTAATTGTTGCCGATGCCCTAAATCAAAATGAAAACTACAAGCTTTCTATCAACCTTTTAAAAAATGTTCCCATTAATTTGTCTTGGGTTAGTTTAATAAATTCACTAGACAAATTAAATTCGGGCAAAAACGTTTTAAAAGTTGCAAATAAAGGCTTTAGCTTTGAAAATTCAAATTTTGATGAAGAAACACTTCTTAAAACAATCAAAATTTACCTTAAATATATTCCATCACCGTTAAACGGTTTAAATGAAATATACAAAACAACCAATGATGAAAGAATTAAAGGGCTTTCTTTATATTTAAGTGCAAATTATGTTAGCGAAGAAGAAGCCATAAGAAGAAAATTTCAATTTTATGAAAAATATCCTTCATCAAAATTTGCTTCAACTGTTTTATATGAACTTTTTATGGAAAGTTTTAAAAATAATAAAAAAATTCTTGCCCTAAAATATGGCAAAAAGCATATGGCGCTTTATAAAAACAAAAATGAAAGCCCGGCTGTTTATTATTACGTTGCAACTTTAAAAAAGAAAAATTTGGATAATTCTTATAAAGAAACAATAAACAAACTGATGGCCGAATACCCAAGAAGCTATTATGCATATAAAGCTTATTCAACATTAATTGATAAAAACTTTTCAAACAAAAGAAATTTAAAAATTTCAAAAAATGTTTTTATTCCATACCCTTATAAAGAAGATAAAAAAGAAAGGCAATTTTTTGAAAATTTTGCAAAAACAGGTGATTTTAAAAGCTTTGAAGATTTCAGAATTCAAGACCCTTTAATTTTATCTTGGGTTGAATATAAAAAAGGAAATAGGGCCCTTTCAAGCGTTCTTGCAAGAGATTATATTAACGGCTTGGAAACATCGCCAAAACAAGGAAATATTGCTTATAAGTTGGCATATCCCATTTATTATAATGAAGAAATAAATAAAGAAACAAAAAAGAAAAATTTGAACCCGTATCTTATTTTGGCTTTAATAAAAGAAGAAAGCCATTTTGACCCAAATATAAGAAGCAATGTTGGTGCAACGGGCTTAATGCAAATTATGCCGACAACAGCTGAAATGATTTCAGGAAAAACTTATACAATTGAACAGCTTCAAGATGAAGAATTAAACATTGCTTTGGGAACTTCTTATTTTAAATATTTAATGAATGAATTTTTAGAAAATGAACCGTTGTGTGTTTTATCTTATAATTCCGGCCCAAACGCCGTTAAAAGGTGGCTTGATGAGCACAAACAAAATTCAATGGATATTTTAGCTGAAAGTATCCCTTATTTTGAAACAAAAAACTACATTAAAAAGGTTTATACCGCTTATTGGAACTACCTTTTAACTTATGAAAAAGTGAAAATTTAATTCATATATTTTGTTAAAATAAGCTTTTTCAATGCTTTTGCATTAACTGCATCAGGCTCAAGTTCAATAAGTTTATCAAGATATGAAACAGCTTCGCTATATTTTCCTAATTTCTTTTTAGCTGCAGCCATCGCAAATAGAGCATCAATAAATTTTTCATCCAAAGAAAGCGCCATTTCAAGGTCTGAAACTGCATTTTCAATTTTAGGGTTTTGAATATCTTTTCTTGATAAAATAATTCTTGCTCTATTATAATAAGCATCCGTCATTTTAGGGTTTAGTTGAATTGCTTTTGTATAATCAAGCATTGCCATATCCCATTTTTCAAGTGCTTGATAGCAAGCCGCACGGTAAAAATATGAAATTTCAAAATCGTTTTTAATTTCAATTGATTTATCTAATTTTAAAATTGCATCATCAAATTTTCCATTATAAAAATCGTCAATTGCTTCATCTAAATAAAATTTATATTGAAATTTTTCTTCCATATTTTTATCCTTTTTAAAACGGCAAAATAAACAAAATTATATTAACCAATAAAACAAAAATAACACTAAAAATTACGCCGTAGAAAAGAAAATCGCCATTTTGAACCGTTTGTTTTTCAAGCTTTTCTTTTTTTGTTTTTTTAGGGCTTTGTTCTTTTTTTGCTTTTGCTTTTGGTTTTTTATCTTTAATAACTTTTTTCTTTTTAAAATCTGCCTTTAAAACCTTATTTTCATCAGTATTTTTGGCAAATTCAGCTATATTTTTAACTTCTTTTTTTAGGTCTTCATTTTCTTCTTCTCTTATTTTTTGGTATTTTTCGCTAAATTTATAGGTTTTTCCTGTCATTAAAAGGTCTATGCTGTAGTGATTGTTTAAAATTTTTTTGTTTGCGCCGTTTTTAACTGCATAATTCAAAGAAGCTTCAAACGCCCTTTGAAGGCATTCAAGGGCAATGTTGCCGTTTAAGGGGGTGGCACTGTCGTGAACTGCTAAATTGCCCTGTTTTTTTAAAAAATACATATCATCCAAAAATTCTTTTTCAATCGGGTTTTCACCCATAATATCTTTTAAGGTGCCTAAAACCTCATCAAAGGTTTCTTCTGTTGTTCTTCTTATTCCAAGAACGTTTTTTGCCATAATTTCCGCAAATTTTCTTGTTTGTGCGATTGTTTGCTCAAAATAGCCGTCCCTATATAGTCTTTCGGCATCATCTATTATATTAAAAAGTTTTTTATCTTTATTTTTTAAAAATTCAAAATTGGATGTCATAGAATGATTATACAATTAAAATCACGCTCCTAAAATAATTTAAGAGCGTGATTTTTTAAACATTTAATATTAATTATTGTTATTTGGAACGGTAAATTTTGTGCCGCATTTAATGCAATAAATTTGCTGGCCATCTAGTTCTGCATCAATATCATTAAAGCCTGCAATATTTACATTTCCGTTTTCATCAATTTTTGCTTTATATTTTGCGCCACAGTGGGGGCAAATAACTGATTCTGCACCTTTTTCCGTTTCTGCAACAATGCCTTTTGGTATGGTTACTGTTTTTTCTTCAAACTTTTTTTCTGTATTATCTTCAATACAATTATCAACTTTACCTAAAATTCTTGGAAGTTCAATGCCTGCTTGGCTTGCCAAATCATGCATTGCAGGAAGCGCTTTAATTAATTCCTTCATAAAATTAGCAGTTGTAGAGCCGCCGTTAGAGCCTGCGCCGCCATCCCAAACGGTAATTTTATCAAATTTTATGTTTTTAATTGCTTCAACTTGTTTTGCAACAATATCTTCAATTTTTTCAATCATCAAAAAGCTTGTAGCAATTTCAGGCTTATTGTTTGATATTGCAACCAACCTGTCATAACCTGCTGCTTTTGCTTCTAAAACGGCTTTAACACCTTCTGCTTCTGCAAAATATTTTGCTTTAATAGCGTCCGCTTCACCGTTTGCAATTCTTCTTAATCTTTCAGCTTCTGCGTCTGCTTCAACTTGAATTTTTAATTTTTCAACTTCTTGTTCAGCAAGTTCTTCTTTTTTAAGTCTTGCTTCTTCTTGTTCTTTTTGAGCAATTAAAATGTCACGTTCTGCATTTGCTTTTGCAACTTCACCAAGTTTCAGGGCTTCTGCCTGTTTAACTGCTAAGGTTGCGTTATATTCTGCTATATTTGCTTTTGAAATGTTTTCACCTTCAACGGCTTGAGCTTCAAGTTGTGCAGTTTGAATTCTTTGTTCTTTTTCTGCATTTGCTTGCCCGATTTGAGTTTGCGCTTTTTGGTTTGCAACTTGAACTTCTTTTTCTCTGTTTTGGTCAGCTTCACCAATTGAACCTAATTTTTCTTGTTGAGCAACTTCAACTTTTGCTTTATTTATAGCTTCTGCTGCTGCTTTTTTACCGATTGCATCGATATAGCCTGATTCATCTGTTATATCTCGAATGTTTACGTTAATGACAGATAAGCCCAATTTATTTAACTCAGCATCAACATTTATGTTAATTTGTTCCATAAATTTTTCTCTGTCTTGGTTAATTTCTTCAATAGACAAAGTTGCAATAACAAGCCTTAATTGGCCTAAAATGATATCTGATGCCATAGAAATAATTGTTTTCTTATCGCTCATAAGAAGCCTTTCTGCGGCATTTTGCAATAGTTTGGGGTTTGTTGAAACCGCAAATGTAAATGTTGCAGGAACGGCAACTCTTATGTTTCCTTTAGATAATGCACCACGAAGGTCAATATCTGTTGTCATGGGTTCTAATGATAAAATGCTGTAATCTTGAATTAACGGCCAAACAAAAACACCGCCCCCATGAACGCATTTTGCAGTTCCGGAGCCCGGCACTTTACCATAAACAACAATAACTTTGTTTGATGGGCATCTTTGGTATCGGCTTGCAGCAAAAACAAGCGCACCAAATACAATAATTAAAAAAAGCATGCCCGCAAATGAAAATAATTCCATTTTTTACTCACTTTCTTTTACTATATAAACAACACCGTTTTCAATTTTTGTAACTTTGATTTGTTTAAAAGCTTCAATATATTCTTCAGTTTCATTAACAGCATCAATGGTATCCAACCTTGAATTAAATTCAATTTGAATTTTCCCGTTGCCTTTGGGGTCAAAATGGGTGTATGCCTTTCCAATTCTATCTTTTAGTTCATCCAATGATGCTTTTGGGGTATGTTCAAGCTTTTTTAGTAAAGTAACAAGCCAAGTAAATAAAAGCATACCCAAAATGCCTGATATAACAGAAATTAAAACTGCAATTTTTACGGGATAGTGCAGATGTTCCATAGCAGCCCAGCCCATCCAGCCGCCTGACATAAAAAATGCAGATATACTTTCTATTGTAAAAAATTGAAAAGAAGCATCAGTATCCGTAATTGTTGTAAAATCGCCCGATACTTCACTTCCTGTATCAAACGGCAAGGAAACCTTTAAAATAAAGATAATTGTTCCGATTAATGCCAAATACCAATACAGGGTAATAATTTTTTCAGGGTCAAATAACATATAATTCTCCCATTTATTGTAATATTACAAAATCATAACGGGATTTTATGTTTTTAACATCCTATATATAAACTATCAAATAGGTTCTATTCGCCATTTTAGAGGCGAATCATCAAGGCTTAATTGAAGTTCGCGGTTGTTTTCTTCAGCTAAACCAATATTCCACATTTTACACAAGGGTTTTGGAATTATTATTGCAAAGCTTTTGCCATGTTTTTGAAATTTTTTTTCATCAAGCGCCATAACGCCTTTATCTAAAATAATCAAAAAAACAGCGCCTGTTTCATCTTGGCAGAGTTTATATTTAACAACACTCGGGTTGTAGCCCAAAAAATCAAAAATTTCATTTGGAATTGTTAGTGTAACACTGTTTCCAATTTGCCTTATTCTACGCACTAAAGCCATAATTACCCACAAATTATAAATTTTTGTAAATATTGTTAGTATTTAAAAGGCTAACATGTTGACCTTTTAAATACTAACATGTATTATAAAAATGTACTTACGCACTGTTTTTATCTTAGCAGGGTTAAGGCGGTATATCAAGCACAAGTTATGGAAGGAATTTATATGAATTTATATAACTGCAAAACTTTGCAGGGTTTGACCGATGACGAACAAGCCGCCGCCATTAACCTTGCTTTTACTTTAGAATTGAATTCATACGATGATAAAATTTTAGCGGAAATTTCAGAAAAATTAAGCGAAATTGAAAAATTTAAACTTTGCAATTTTTGGCTTAATTTAACAGAAACTACTGCAAGAGCGGCTTTTTGCCTTTTAGAATTTGAAGGAAGGTTATGGAAGAATTAAACGATGAAGATGAAATTTGCACACCAAGTGCAAAAGAATTAGAAGATAAATATCATTCAGCCGATTTTAACTGCAGCAATTGTAACCAAACAGATTGCATTTACTGGATTTTATACAATGAAAGCATAATATAAAATGTTTTTGCTATAATTTTTTTATGGAATACATTTCAATCGGAAAAATTATAAATTTTCATGGCATAAAAGGTGAAGCAAAGGTTGGCTATTCAAACCTTGAGCATATTAAAGGTGCAAAAACCGTTTATGTGGATAAAAATTCAGAAAAATTTGCTTTGAATATTTCAAATATTCGCTTTCACAAAAATTTTGCCATAATAAAATTTATGGAAATTAATTCTATTGATGAATTAATTGAATTTAAAGGCAAAAACATTTATTCAACAAAAGAAGAATTATTAAAAAAATTAGAAAAAAATGAATTTTTAATAGATGACCTTATAGGTTTAAAAGCCTTTGACAATGAAGAAAACTACATAGGCGAAGTGGTTGAAATTCAAAAAACACCCGCTAGTGATATTTTATGTATAAAATCCGAACATAAAAAAGAACCGGTTTTAATTCCTTTTGTTTCAGAACTTGTTCCAATTGTTGATATAAAAACAAAAAAAGTTATTATAAAACCAATTGGGGGGCTAATTTGAGGTTTGATGTTTTAACCTTATTTGAAGGAATTATTAAAGATTACTGCTCTTATTCCATTATAAAAAGGGCAGTTGAAAAAAAATTAATTGAAGTAAACACAATTAATTTTAGAAACTATACCCATGATAAGCATAAAAGAGTGGATGACACACCCTATGGGGGAACATCCGGCATGGTGCTTATGGCACCCCCTATTTTTGAAGCTTATGAAGCAATTGAAAAAACAGATGATTATGAATTTATAATGCTTACCCCCCAAGGAGAACCTTATAACCAAAAAATATGCACAGAACTTGCCCAAAAGAAACAATTAATACTTCTTTGCGGACATTATGAAGGGTTTGATGAAAGAATTAGGCTTGGTTTAAAACCAAGGGAAATTTCGCTTGGAGATTACATTTTAACAGGGGGCGAACTTGGCGCACTTTGCATTATAGATAGCGTTTCAAGGCTGATTGATGGCGTTTTGAATAAATCTGATTCGCCTTTAAATGATTCTTTTTCTGTTGGTTTAGATGGGCTTTTAGAACACCCCCAATATACAAGGCCAAGAGAATTCAGGGGAATGAAAGTGCCCGAAGTTTTATTAAACGGCAACCACAAAGAAATTGAAAAATTTAAACAAGAGCAAAGAATTTTAAGAACAAAAACCAAACGCCCCGATTTATTGAATTAATTTTTTATTTTTAAATCTTCCTTCAAAAAGAAAATAAATGAAATAGAATACAAAAAGCAATAAAGCCATTTGAATGGGGGCAGAGATTATTTCTGCTTTATGAATTATTAAATAGACGCCACATAAAATAAAAAAGCCAAAAAACATATTTATTAATTGTTTAACAGGATATTTTAAACTTAAATTCGGTAAAACAATTATTGCAGATAAGAAATAATAAATAAAATTAGCGCCCAATGTTGCAATTCCAAGCCCAATAAGCCCCATTTCAGGAATAAGGAAAATATTCAAACAAATTCCTATAACGCCTGAAATTATTTTAATAATAAAATCTATATACGTTTTATTTGAAAGATGATATTGAAGCGTTGTGTAATCGGTAAGCCCCATAAAAAATGTACCAAATGCAAAATAAGGAACTAATTTATAAGCATCTAAAAACCTTGAATCTGCAAGAAGGCCGACAAATTCTTTTGCATAAATTGACATTATGAATATAATGGGCAGTGAAATTAAAATGTAATAACCTGTTATTTTTGAAACTATATTTTTTACGTCAATTTTTTCTTCATACATTCTTATTATTCTTGGAATTGCAGCAACTGTTATTATTGAAAAAATTGTCATTAATAAAGGCAGGGTAACACCGTATGCAACGCCTACATAGCCAAGTTCTTTAAATCCTTTAATATCGTTTATAATAAATTTGTTGCTTTGGTTAATCACCCATGTGCTAAGAGATGTAAGAGCAATGGGAACACCATATTTTGCAATGGGCAGAATATATTTCATCTCAGGCTTTGTAAATTTCAGGTATGAAATTATATTGCTTTGAAAAATAAGCAAAATATCTATGAAGGTTATTGAAATTCCCATTGCAAGAAGCAAAGAAAAAGCACCCAGATGGAAAGTTTTAATAATAAAGACAGATAAGCCTATTGTTAAAATTTGGTTTAATATTGTTGAAAACGTAAAAGCAACAGGCTTTAATTGGGCTCTTAAAATTTGAAACAATAACGCCCTTATTGCAACGGGTATAATTAAAACCAAAATTGCCAAAAGGTATATTGGCGTTATTTTAAAGAAGGAATAGAAAAAATCCTTCAATAAAAAAGACAAAATATACATCAAAATTAAATTAACGGATAAAATTGTTATTAAAATTGATAAATATTTATTTAAACCGTTGTTTATTTGTGCCAGCCTGAAAAACCTTAGCCCCGATAAACCCACCCAGTCTGAAAAAATAATGCACAAGAAAGATAGAAAAGCGATTGATAAAGTATAAAGGCCGTATTGTTCGGGCGGAAGAAGAGATGTATAAACAGGAACAATGATTGCATTTCCCAAAGTTCCGCAAATTTTGGATGGGGCGTATTTAAGCATATCACCCCATATTTCTTTTATTTGTTTTTGTTCTTCCTCTATATTTTCTTTATATTCCATCAATTTTTAGCCGTTTATTTATCTTGAAGAAGTTTGCAGGGTTTTATCATCCGCCATAAACATATTCATATAAAGAATTTTGTTTGCAGTTGATTTATCAAGGTTAATGAATTTCATGCCTGCATTGTTTCCTGAAACTCTCACAACTTCAACTTCAGGTGAAATATCCATGCCATGGCAAGAGAGAGAAACAACCATTTTTTCACCCACTTTTAAAGAACCGTCATGGGTAACGGCTATGCCGCCTCTTGAAATATCAACAATTGCGATAATTCTTGGAGTTTTTTGCTTTTTCTTTTTGTCTAAATGAACACCGGAATCTTCCAAAACATTAAACCTGATGTATTCTCTTTTTGTCGGTTTATATGTAGATTTGTCAATATCGGCAAATTCAGGCGTTGTGGTTGTTTTTTGAATTTTATCATCTTTATAAGTTAACCTGTAGAAGCTGTTTTCTGTTCTTGGAAGGTTGACAACTTCATATGGGTTATAGTGAACAACGGGCGCCTTTGTTTCAAGAGCAATTAAATTGCCCATAGAAAGTGCAAATGAACCTGTCAGTTTTGTATATAGCTGTGATGTAACAGGAATGCCAAAATCGTTTGAAATGTTTCTGTGGTAATCGTTATCAACAATTGTAAGCCACCTGTAGCCATTTTCAGGGTCTATATAAAACCCGCCCGGTTCACCTTCACGATTGCCGTTTCTGAATTCCGCATAGTTTGTAATAAAGGCATCTGACATATGCAAGTTCAAATCTTTTGTATCTACATAAGCATTATCTGTGTAGAATTTCAAAAGTTCCATACCACGGTTTTCTAAAGGCGCATTTTCTGAAGAATTTAGCGACAAAGTAACATCTTTTGCCTTATAAACGGTTTCTTTGAAGCCAACAGGGTTATCAAAAATTTCTATAGTTTGCACAACATCTTGCGCTTTATAGTTTCTTTGATTTTCATTTCCGCCTGCATCTTTAACGTTATCAGGTGAAACGCCTTGAATATCAAACACGAGCTTTTCGCCTTCGCCCACAGTATTAAAGCCTGATGCCGTTAAATCTTTTATAGCATTTGGGTCTGTAAAATCGTTTGCATAGGTTCTATTTTCTTTTGCATCAAAACCATTTGGCCTTAAAGCATTTGAAACGTTTGAACTTGCAGCGTCATAAGCATGGGCTATAACGTTATCTGCTCTTAAAATTACATCAGCCGTTCCGTCATTTTTGCCTTCAATATAAGCGTTATATATATTTAAGGTTGAATTTGCGTTGTTTGGATCAATTCTTGTTGCAGGGTTTATATCCAACACGTGGATTTCCGTTGCATCAGGAACAACTGATGACATAAGAATTTTATCGTGAGGATATAAAATGTCATCATCTTCACTTAAAAGATTTGTTAATTTGCCCAAATCATAAATTGTTAGGTTTGCAGCCTTTGAAACAATTTTCAGGTTTCCGCCTGAGGTAATTTCTCTTATTATTGCATTACCTGTTAAATCCAGGCCCAAATTGCCCCTTTTTGCAATTAATTGCCAGATATTATCATTGTTTCCCATGCCTGTAATATAAAGGTCATTTTCAGCCATTGCACTTATTGTGCCGTTTTCTAATTGGTTATATGTAAATGAATTGCCGTTTTCACCAATATTGTTGCTTGAGATAAGTGAAATGTTTCTGCCTTCAACATTTGCAACATTTTTATTGTTTGCGGCATTTATTATTGAATAGCCCCTATAATATTCTTCATTATTCGGATTTGGGGTTTCTTCATCTTTTTGTTTCCAATCAATTGCAGTTAACATAATATTGCCGTCTGATTTTATGTTATCTACTTTTAAATCGGAATTTTTAGCTCTCAAGTTAACAAGGGCATTACCGTTATTTTTAGCATCAACCTTAACTTTTCCTTTAACATTTACGTTAATTGATTCTGTATAATCTCTTGTTGAAGCATTGATACCAAAGCCTGATTCTTTATTTTCAAGGTTATGTGTGTCTTTTCCTATATTACCGCCATTTGTTGTAATAGTTAGGTTTTTACCTGCATTTATAAGTGTTTTATAAGCATGGTCAGGGTTTCCTAAATCATGGTTTTGGTTTTTATTGTTTGTATCAGGGTCAATAATGCCATTTAAAATGTTTCCGTTTGTTTGGTTAATTTCAATATTTCCTTTGTTTGCCAAAATGTAGTTATCGTTATCGGTTGCATATTCGCCGATTTCAATATTTGAATTTTGGTTATTTATAACAATATCTTTGTTTATTGCATTTATTAAACCGTCAACATCAAGCCCTGTTTCTTTTTGGCCATTATTTGTAATATTAATTTTGCCGTCTTCATTAATAATTCTTCCTATTGTAGAAATTAAAATTCCTGAAGTATTTGTTTCGTTCAAGTTTTTAACGGTTGTTTCTCCCAGTTTATTGTTAATTAAACCGTCAATTGTAATGCCTAAACCGCCATTGTTTTGAACAAACAATGTTCCGTTTGTATTTGTAATTGAACCTGTTTCATTAACTTTAATTTCTGAGGTTGCACTTTGGTTTATATTGGTTACTTTTGTATTACCTTTATTTTTATTAAATATTTTGCCAAAAATATCCAATACACCTGAACTATTATTTTGAACAAGCAAGTTATCGGCTGTTTTATTAGATTCATTTGAAACTTCGGCATTTTCATTAATTGTTAAATTGCCGTTTGTATTTGTAACAGAAACAATTGAATTATTTCCTTTGCCTTTAACAATGCCTTCAATTTCAACTCCTTTTGAACCTGAATTTTTTACTTCTAAATTATTTCCATAGTTTTCAACACTTCCATCTATGTATAATTTTTCATTTTGGTTATCAAGAGTTAATTCATTACCGGTATTTTTTACTATACCTGAAATTGTAGCTCCGCCATTACCTTTATTTGTAACGGTTAAATCGTTGCCTGCATTTTGAATTATGCCTGTTTTACTTACAAGCAAGTTACCATTTGTATTTTCAACCGTTGTATTGCCTTCTTTACCTTTAATTAAACCATTTATTGTGGCACCGTTTGCACCTGAATTTATTACATCCAAGTTTTCGCCCGTATTTTGAATTGTGCCATCTACAAGAAGGCCTGCTGTTTTGTTTTCAACTTTTAGGTTTTTGCCGTCATTTGAAACTAAGCCCAAAATTTCAGTGCCTAAGTTGCCTGAATTTGTTATGGTTAAATTGTTGCCTGTATTTTGAACAATGCCATTGGTATCTACAAGAAGCAGGCCGTTTTCATTTGTTATTTCAATATCACCGTTAAGACCGTCAACTAAGCCTTTTATGGTTGTGCCCGTGCCTGTTGTATTATTTAATTTTATTATCCCGTTTTCACTTTTTATTTTGCCGGTTTCATTAACAAGTAATTCACCATTTTCGTTTGTTACAGTTAAAGCGCCTGTTGTATTTTTTAATGTGCCATTTATAATTGTGCCGCCTAAACCTTCATTTGTGGTTGTTAAATTGCCGCCTGCATTTTGAACAATACCATCTATTACAATGGATGAACCTGTATTTGTAATTGAAGAATTTCCGTATGTATCAATTGTAGCAATAGTTTCACCTGTTTCAGAAAGTTTTTCTTTAACATTTACACCGTTTTTACCTGAAATGTTTAATTCTGAAACATTATCGCCATCAATAAAGCCCAGGCCTGATTTTACTTGGCCTAAAATATCAATGTTTCCTATTGATGAAATTGTTGTTGTTGCTTTATTTGAGCCTTGGTTAATAACATTTGTAATTGTTCCTTTATTTGCAAAAGAACCGTTTTGCCTGTTATTTTCTAAACCGTTTATAACAAGCTGTTTATCTGTTTGGTTATCAATGTTAACGGTTGCATAGCCATTTGTATAAGCAACTTTGCCATTTCCTGTTACTTTGCCTGTTATATTAACATTTCCGCCTTCTGTTTTTGTATTAAATACAAGAAGTTTATTATCTTTATATAAAACTTTAATGTTGTTTGTTTCATTTAAATATGGCGATTTATCAACTCCTGCAAGGTTAACCATATTCTTATCGCCTGTATTTGGGTCAACAATTAAATTTTCTTCTTTTAGCATATCGCTTGTTATGGTTAAGTTTCTGTCGCCATAGCCTGCTTTAATTGTGCCGTTTATTTTTGCTTCTTGAACATCAATATTAACATTTTGACCTGCAATAATTCTGTCATTGGCATTTAAAGTAAATATGGTTGTCGGAACGTTATATTCAAAGTTGCCTTGCGTTGCAACAATATCTTTAGAACCTGATGTTAAAATATTATTGAAGATAACATCTCCGCTTTCGTTCCAAATTTTTAGAGGATTACCGCCAATTGCAACCGTGCCGTTAAATATAATGTCTGAAGCAACTGGGTTTGATAAAAGAGGATTTGAATGGTCGAAATAATTATTTATTACAATTCCTAAAATATCACCGTCTGTTTCTAAAAGAACATTATCTGCAACAGGAGTTCCCGTGTTTGCAAGGTGGTTATAATTTGTACCGTCTATAATTAAACCTGTTGGGCCATAACCGTTTACAAGGTCTATATTTTTGAATATAAGGTCTCTGTTTGAATAGTTATCAATTCCAAGGCCTGCACTTGCAAGTATAAATTTGCCATCACCTTTGATATTAATTATTTTCTTGCCGTTTTCTTCTTTTGTAATACCGTTAATTTCAATTTTAGAACTTGGAATGTTGAGGTTTGCAAATTCAACAGCTGCCTTTTCAATAACTGAATCCGGCAATGGGTTTTCTTTTAAATAAGCAATTTGGTTATTAACGGATGTCAAAGAATCATTCAGAGTTTCTAAATTATCTTTGTATCCTTTATTCATATTTTCAAAATCTGCAATAATTCCATCAAGCGAATTTATACCTGCGGTTACATTGTTTATTGCATTTGTTTTAGCTTCATCATTATTTCCTAAAACAATTTTTCCGTTGTATAAAGAATATTCATAATCACCGCTTGTTTTTGTTGAAAATTTGCCTTTTGCCGTATTATAAGCAGTTTCAATAGCGCTAACTTTTTTATCAATGTTTTCTTCGCCATTTAATACTTCTTTTGCAACTTCCGTTATGCTTGCCGTATTTTCGGCTCCTGCATCCTTGTTCGGGTTTGCTTTTTCCCAAATTTTATCAAAAAGCTCTTGAGATATTTTATTTTCACCATCGCCAACAACGGCAGTTTGAACTTCTGATTTGAATTGGTTTTGAGCATCTGTTACAGAAATTGCATTGTTTATTTCAGATAACAAATTGGTAAGTTCATTAAGTGAAGCTTTATATTCTGCAATTAAAGCATCATTTTTATCTGCTTGTTCTTGAAGCTCATTAATTTTTTCTTGCAGTTTGTCAACTTCACCTTCTAAACCTTTTATGGTGTCTTCGGTTAATTGTTCGCCTGAAACGTTTGATGCATTAACAAGTTTATATTCATCTTGCATAAAGCCTTTTAATTTTTCTTTATCGATATTTCCATCTTTATCGATATACATATATCTTTGGGCTGCAGTGCCTGCTTTTATAACACCATCCAGTTGAAGAGAATTGCTTACATTTTGAGAAATTCTTTTATATCTGTTTACCGTGTGAATAGGAATGCCGAATAAAATTCTGCAGGTAAGGTCTTCTACCATATCAGATGTTATTTTGTTATTGCCTGATAAATAGTTCACAATAACATCTTTATTTGAAATAATATCTGCATTTTTAGCAACGTTCATTTTGTTATTCACGTTATATTGAACTGAACCGTCAACTGCAGATGTAGGAATAGCAGCATCTACCGTTACTTTAACATCTTGATCCAAAATGTTTGTAGATTTTTTCATAAAATCAAATTGGGCAAGGTCATCTGCTTTTATGTGGCCATTATTATCAATTAAATTGTTAATGTTTAATGTAATGTTTGATGTACCGTCAATATCTCTGAAACCAAAATGGTTTGCATCAAGATTAACGTTGTTTTTAAGGTTGTTTGATGAATCAAGTGAAACATTTAATACATCTGAGCTTACTGTTGCATTATTTAAAACATTAAATTTATTGTTGTTTGTAACGGTTAAATTAGAAAAACCATTTACATTTGCAACAAAACCTGAACCGCTTGCATCTAAACTTTGGCTGAAGGTTGAATTTGTATCTACATTAATATTCATATCTGAAGTTGCATTTACTGTTGAATTATCAACATTTACTTCAGATGTTTGAGAAACAGCATTATTTATGTTTGTTGTTGTTTCTGCTATACCGCCTGCTGCTCTTATTGTATATGCAATATTGTCATCATTTTTTGTGCCCATTTTTGCGGTTGATGAAATATCAACATCTTTTGCATTAATGTTTGAACCGTTTTGAATATTAACTTTTGAATTTGATGTAATGTCATTATACAAGCTGCCGCCGGAATTTACATAAACTCCGCTTTGTGTGGATTTACGTTTCATCAAAACTCTGTTTTCATTTGTTGCGGCAAGTTTAAATTCGCCTTTTGAATTTATTTTTGCACCATTTACATTTATATTATTTGCCGCATTTACAGTGTTACCTGAACTGCTTTTTGAAATTGCAGCCAAAGCAGCGTTGTTTTCACCTGTTATAGATTCAGCCGTATTAACTGCATTTGCACTAACCGTTAAGCCGTTATCATAGTTTTCATTTGTTGCATTTGCAGCTATATTAACATTTGATTCGCCTGTTGTTGAAGTTGTTATTTTGAAAACATTCACATCAACAATTGCGCCTGAATTTGATTCAATTGAATTATATGTATCTCTGTTAACGCTTGATTCAACGTTCATATCGCCCATTGCAAGAGTGCCGTTTATATTTATTGCAGTATCTGTATCAACTTTTGAAACAGATTTATTAACGGCAGTTCCAACAAGGCTTAATTGCATATTTGTTATTTGAGCATTTGTGTCTGCATCATCGGTTAATTTAACAATCGCATTTTCTGTTATTGTATTGTTGCCTGAAATGTTAATTGTGTTAGAGCCCATAACATTTGCATTCATATTTAATGTTTGAACATCTATTGCACCTATATTAGTGTTATTTGAACCTATAACAGCGTCTCTGTCTGCCATAGATTTAATGTTTAGGTTATTTGTTGTAAAATTGCCAGAATTTAATTTTGCTTCCGTTTTTGAATTAACGGTTGCATTAAGGTTAGTAACATTAACATCTGCAACAGCAACACCTGTTCTTTGAGCTTTAATTTCAGCTTTCATTGATGCTGCTTGATTATTATTTGATTTTTTAACACCTGATAAGATATTTGTTGTTCCTTTGTTATTAATTTCTATATTTGAATTATCAATTCCTGCTAAAAATTCGGAATTAACGGAAGCGCCTTGATTTGCAACATCAACGGTAATTCCGGAGAAACTGCCCATTTTCATTGTTGTTGTTGCATTTATACCATCTGATGATGCAATTATATTCATATTATTTGCATCAACTGTGCCTGTTGCATTAATTAATGCTTTTGTAATTGCATTTGATTGTGTTCTGTTGACAGGAACACCGACTGTTAAGCCGCCGCCTTGTTCTGTATCTAATTTAGAAGCTAAATTACTTGTGTTTGAAGCATTGATATTAACGTCATTTGCATCTATATCAACATTTCCTGAAACAAGCGAATGAACATTATTGTTTGTATCTGCAATTGCAACAGAAACATTAGCAGCTGCAACACCACCTAATACGCTTATAACATCTATATCAATGTTATCTTCTGAATTAGCGCTTATATTCAAATTGCCTGCATTAATTACAGTATCTGCCACTTTTGCAATTGTTTCGGATGAATTATTAAAGTAGCCGACACCGCCTTCAATGCCGGCACCTGCAACGGTTACTCTTGTAACATCAACATCTGCTTTAACTCTATTATTGGCTTCCACTTTAACATCGCCTGAATTTGCGTTTATTTCGCCGCCTTGAATTAGAGCATTTGCTTTATGTTTCATATTTGTAACTAAAACATTGCCGCCAACAGCAGCAAGCCCTGCGGAAACGCCTGTATTTGAAATTTTGAATGTGTCTGAATTATAGCCTTTTAAAGTATTTGTAGCTGCAACTTTTATAGATTCATTATTTGAATTTTTGCCTGTTGTTTTAATGTTGCCGTTAACATTTGCTTTTGTGCCTTCTTTAATTGTTCCAGAGGTTAGATTATAAGAAGCTGTTTTTGTTTCGCCATGTTTGTTGTATTGAATGTTGTTTGAATTTGAATCAATTTCGCCAATTGAACCATTTATATTTGAGGAACTTAATTCTGAAACATCTGAAAAATCTGCTTTTGAACCAATTGAATTTACAACAACATTTGCTGCAATGCCTGCAATACCGCCTGCAGCAGAAACTATTGAATTATCCATTCCGATTGTTGAATTTGCAAGAACTTCCAAATTGTTTGCATTAATTTGGCCGTTTTCATTTGTTAATAATTCTGCAATAACTGCATTATTTATAACATTTACATCAACCCCTGCGCCAATTGCGCCTGCCGCAAGAGAAATTAAGCCCAATTTATTGTTTATTAAAATTTCATCATCCGATGAAACAAGAATTGAACCTGTTGAATTTATTGTTTTATCTTTTGAATTAATATAGGCTTTTGTTGTATTTTCAATAACATTTACTATTGCATTTGCACCAATTGAAGCGCCAACCCCTGCAACTGCAACGCCCATATTCGTATTTGTAAGGTTTTCAACACTATCTGCAACAACGCTTATATTTGAAGCATTATCTATTGATACATTGTCAATTCCTGAAGTTAAATTATTTTCAAAAACGTTTACTGCCGTATTTATAACTGTTGTTCCCCCTTTAACCGTTCCTGCAACAGCATAGGCGTTATTATTAATGTTTGAATCTTGTTTAGCAGATGTTGAAACGCTGCCACCATCAATTGAAGAATTTGAAATGTTTGCGCCAACGTTATTGTTAATTGTATTTACAAGAACATTAGCCAAGATATTTGCGCCAATTCCTGCAAGGCCGCCTGAAGCAAGGCCGTTTAAAATGTCTATATCAGATTCTGCCGTTAGAGTGGTTGATTTAGCACTTGTTAAAGTTGTATCATCTATTATTGCATTAATATCGTTATCGAAAATATTTGTAATTGTGTATCCGCCAACGCTAGCACCCGTAACTGCAGCTGAAGCGCCTACAACCCCTGCATTAACATTAGCTTTTGTTTTTGCTAAAAGGCTTGTTGCAGCATTATTAATGGAACTATCTTCAATTTTTGCTTCTGTTTTTCCTGTAAATTGGTTTACATTTGGAATTACATTAACCCCTGCGCCCGTATTTACAGCTGATAAGGCAGCTAAGATATTATTTATATAAACCGAATTTTGAGCATTCAAATTAACATTTACTGCATTTACATTTTCTTCATTTAAAATTTTTGAATTTATAAGGTTTGCAATAACACTATTTTCAATTACATTAGCGTTTTCAATTGCACTGACTGCAGCCCCTGAGCCAATAGCAGCCGCTATACTGAATACAACGGAATTTAAGTTAAAAGTATCATCTGCGCTTATTTCAACATTGCCGTTTTCAACTGTTGAATTTTGAACAACTGCCTTTGTTTCGCCTGAATAAATATTGTTAATGCCTGTTACACCAACACCTGCAGCCGTTGCAAAAGTTGTGCTTATAATGGCATCATAAGTATTCATTGCTGAATTTGCACTAACATTAAGCCCATCTGTTGTTGAAACGGTTGAATTGTTAACATAAGCATTTACTGCAGTTGAAACAACATTTGCAATAACATTTGCACCGACAGAAGCCGTGCCGCTTCCTGAAGCATTTACAATACCCACTAAAGGCATTAAGGCAGCAACATCGCTTTGGTTAATTGTGTCTTTATTAAATAAAGAACCAATTCCGTTTGTTTCTTTATCTTTATTAAATGAATTATTTGCTTCAACATTAATTGAACCGTTTGTTGTTTTTAATGTTGTATCTTGAACACCTGCATTAACCTCAGATGCCATTGTGTTTGAAACCGCAACACCGTCAACAGCAACTGTTCCCGAGCCTGCAACAAGTGCTATATTTGCTTTAAAGTTTTGGGTATCATCTGCATTAATATCAACATTTTTACCAACATTAATTTCACCTTGTTTTTCACCGTTTGTTGAATTTTTGCCTACAATTGCATTAACTTTATTTGCAAGAACATCAACAAAAACAACTCCGCCGACAGCAGCTGTTCCTGAGGCGCTAACGCCCAAATTAAGAGATTCAACATCCATTAAATCGTTTGCATTAACAACTAAAGTACCATCAGAATTAATGAAAGAATTATTTCCGATATAAGCGTTTGTTGAATTTGCAATTATATTTGAATTAATTGAACCGTTAACGGCAGCAGTTCCTGCAGCACCAATTATAAACATAATTGATTTATAAATTTGAGATGAAGCCGCATCAACTTTTATGTTTCCGACATTTGAAACTGTGCCTATTTTTGCACCGTTTGCAATATAAGCATTAACATCTGACGTATTTACGTTTGAAAATACCGAACCGCCCACGGCAGCTGTTGTTGCGCCTGTTATATTTCCGACAATGACATCAGCCACGGTTAAATTTGAAGCTAAAACATCAATGTTGCCTGCATTTTGAATTTCAACATCAGGCCCTATATAAGAATTTATTTCATTTACAACCACTTTTGAAATTAAAGAACCTGACACACCCGCATTTTTAGCACCTGCAACGTCATAGGTCATATCCCAGTTTTCAAAACCGTCTGAATTTGTTATATCTTCACCATTTTGAACTTTATTTGTAAGAGAGCCCAATGTAATTTCATTTGGGTTTTTTGTGCCGAAAATGTTTTCTGCTTTTGCTTCAACTTTTATGTTTCCGCCGTTTTTAATTGTTGAATTATCAATATGGGCATCAACATTTTTTGTATAAACATCAGCCAAAATTGAACCGCCAACAGCAGCAGTGCCGCCTGTTGCCGCAATTGTTCCGCCTCTTGATCTTGATTGAGTGATATCTGATGCAACCACATCAATGCCATTTGCAGAAATTGTTGATTTTTTACCGGAATCGTTTTTATCTATTTTTGCGGTTGTAGCATTTTGAACAACATTTACTCCGACATTTGCAGCCGCAGCAGCTGTTCCCGAACCTGAAATTGCAGCAGCAACGGGAATTACATCAATTGTTTCATCTGTTGTTGATTGAACGGTTAATTTACCTTCTGTTGTTACGTTTGAACCTTTTATTTGTGAAAGGTTATTGCTTGATAAAACATTTGATAAAACATTTGCGCCAATTGTTGCAACGCCTGAATTAGAACCTGCACCGACAAAAGTTATTCCTTGAATTGAATTGTCGTAATCTGCAATAACATTTGTTAAACCTGAATTATTAACCGTTGAAGACTCTATTGATGAAATTATATTATTATTAACTACATTAACAATACCGTTTGCTGAAGCAGGAATGCCTGAACCTGTTTGTATTCCCATATTTGCAGCAAGGAATTTTAAATCTTCATTATTTGATGTTTCAACATTAACATTGCTTGCGTTTTTAATATCTGAATTATTTGAAATTGCCGCTTGAATATTATTATTTATAACATTTACAATAGCGCCTACACCAATGCCTACGCCTGTTGCAGCAGATGAAAAACCAAGAGCTCCTGCAATGTTGCCGTTATTAAAATTGTTATTTGCAACAACATCAATGTTTCCTGTTGAATCTATGGTTGAATTATCAATAACATCAAGGTTTCCTGTTGAACCTATGGTTGAATTGTCAACAATTGCATTTATTGTGTTGTTGATAACATCTGTTCCCATTGCGCCTTGGAAAGTATAGCCGCTTTGGGCACCTGCAATAACAGCACCGCCAACGCCAACGGAAATTAAATCTTCTGTTTTTTGGTTTTTGTCTTTATTTGCACTGACTGAAACATTATTTGCATTATTTATTGTTGAATTTTGAATTTTTGCCTCGGTTGTTTTTGTTATCAGGTTAATATTTCCGCCCATGCCGGCACCCACGGAAGTATTTCCCGATTGGCCAACACTAACAGCTAAACCACCTGCGCCTTTATATGAAGTGGAATGATTTTCAGCGTCAACATTAACATCAATATTATTTATGCCGTTTGATTGTTTAACTTTTATATTGTTTGCTTCGGCAATAACTTTGTTTGTTAATATATCTGTGTTAAAAGAACCGCCTGCAGATACTTGTGTTGTAGTATCGCTAGTGCTTGTTTTTGTAACGCCTGCACCTATTGCAACTTGAATGTTATCATTGTTTTCTTCTGCCAAAATATTTAAAAGGTTGTCGCCATCGCCTGTAAAAGTAACATCAGCACTATTTATTAAGGCTTGAGTTTGGTTATTATTTTCTATTAAATTAACCGCTGCACCGGCACCCACTGTTGAAGCATTTGCAACACCCCCACCAATATTCAGCACATTTGTTTCTTGGTTTGCTTCAACATTAAGATTGTTTTTAACGGTAATTTTTGCATTGCCAACTTCCGCTTTAACATTAGAATTATTCAAATGAACATTAACAGAGCCTGCAGCAGCAGCTGACATATTATTTGATGCTTTTTTAGTATTGTCTAAATTTGCTTTTTCATTGCCTAAAGAACCTTGATATTTAACGTTGTTACCGCTTGAATCCTTTAAAACGTTTCCTTTTCCGTCATGGTATTGGCCGTTTACATCGGTTACATATTCTTTGCCATCAACTTTAATAATGGGTCTTCCGTGTTGATCTAATTTTTGAGAAGTCTTAGATGCACTATCTGCTTTTGCTAACATTTCATCTGCTTTTGTTGCAGAATTGCTTGTTTTATCCTGCCAAGAATTTAAAAGGTTTGTTTTACCGTTTGCAGATTGAGTTGAAGCTGAAGAACTGTCGCCTTTATCTTTTTTAAGTTTTACACCGCCTGCAAATGCACCTGCCAAAGCTAAATTTAATGTTTGATTTAAAGTGTCTGCTTTAACATGCAAATCATTATTAAGAGTAATTTCAGCATTATCTGCAATAAGAGCGTTAACTTCTTTTTGAATATCTGAAACTACAACTGATGCGCCAATTGCAACACCGCTTGAGCTTGTTTGTGAAGGGTCGCTTGTTGTGCCTTTTTGATTTGAAAGTGCGCCTGTTATTGTAATATTTGAAATACCATCCGTAATTTCAACAGGGGAATCTACCGCAATTAAGCCTGTTTTTTCATCTAATTCCAAAAATCTTCTTATTTGAGGTGATGATAAGTCAACATCATCTGTAATGATTTGATCTTCTTCATTTTCAAAAGGATCTGTTATAAATTGGTCAAAAGACCTTTTTGCCGTTGAAATTGAAGCCTTTCCTGCAGTTACATCTAAATTATTAGCACTTATTATGGTATTATTACCTATTGAAGATTCAGTTGTTCCTTTTAATTCTTGAACAACTGTGCTGCCTGAAAAAGCAAGCCCTTGTTTTGTTGAGCTTCCTGTTATTGCAGTATTAATATATGATTGTTGATTAGCAGAATTAACTTTAACATCGCCTTTTGAATCAATAACAACATTTTCACCTATTTGTGCTTTTGCGTTATTAGTTACATAAGTTACAATGCCGCTTCCGCCAACACCGCTTGATTCGCCGGTTGCACCTGAAATTTTCCATAGTTTTGATAAATCACCGGAAGCGTTATTTTGTATAATTTTATTTGCTGCATTAACTACAACATTTCCTGTTTCTGTAATTTGTGCACCATTGCCTATTCTTGCAATCGTATCGTTTACAACTTCAGAATACACAAATGAGCCTGCAAGGCCTACTCCGCCATCTTTCACTTTTGAAGAACTTTGCGCCCAGTTATTCGTAAAGCCTTTCAAGCCAAGATGCGAAATTGCACCTGATTGTTTCAAGCCAAGTTTTATATCTTTAATATCAGCTAAAATTTCTGCTGAAGTATCACCAAACATTGCTTTAAGGCCGGTTAAATCCCAAGGAGCATTTGTATTAAGTTCAAATGAACTTACATTATCAGCTAAAGCACCATCCGGCAAAACCAAATCTGTTCCAAGTTGTGCCAAACTCAAAAGAAATTCAAAAGTGGCCTCATTCATTGGCTGTTCTGTTGTAGCACTTACATTAAGACCATTTGCAGCCTTTATTTTTGCTGAATTTGTGCCGTCTGTATCTTCGATTTGTGCCTTTGCACTGTTATTTTGCTCATTTACAATAACTGCAACCCCCGGAGCAGGAACATAACTTGCTGTTTTATTGTCACTTGCTTTTGCAGTTGCACTGTTTATTGTCATATCAACTATATTTGAATTAATGTTGACTTTATTTGCAGTTATATCTGCTTGATTGCCAACTGTTGCAGTAGCATTATTATTAACAGTATTAACAACAACCGAACCGCTTGCATTTGGGGCAGCATCTGCAATAAAAGTGCCCAACAAACCGCTTATTTTACTTTGAATTTGTTTAACGGCTTCTTGAGCGTTTCCAAGAAGAGTACCTTTTAACCCTGAATTAATTGCACTATCCAATGCGCCGCTTTTGGGTTCAGAAACAGAAGCGGTTGAGTTAATTGATGCAACATGGAGATTTTGCGCATTAACGTTTACATCGCCATTTGCGTTTATTTCATTGTTTATTTTTGCTTCGGTATTAATATCTGCGTTTCTGATTGCAGCCGCTATTGAAAATGAAGGGAGAGAATCATCAGGAAACATGGTTGTTTTTGCAGCCATATTGATAAAATCGTTTGTAACATTTACAGCATTAACATTAATGTTATTTGCCGTAATTTTTGCACCGTTTTCAACTACAGCTTTAGTGTCAGCTTCGGTTGTTGTGTTTACAATAATTACCTGCCAATTGGGCATAATTGCCTGATCTAGCATTGTGGTAACATTTTTTATCTTTGCCCAAAGTGTATTTTTTGAAGTTGCATTTGCAACAAAATCATTGCTTGCTTCAACTATGGCACCATTTTGAACAACAACGTCCGCTTGGGTTTTTGTTCCAAATGCATAATACATTTCCGCAATATCTGCAACTTGAACTTTTTTTGTATATTTCAAAGGAGCAACTTTTATATTTGATGTTGCAATTGCAATTGCATTTAATAAAACATCGCCTGATGCATATAATTCAGCGCCATCACCTATTGTTACTGTTGCTTTAGACCTTGCGCCTTCCCAGTTTGCATATCCGTTTGAAAGCAACTGCCCCAAAACCGTAGAATCGGGATTTGTAATATAATTAAGTGAAGGAGCACCTTTTTTTGCATCGTAAACAACCTTTGTTGTTGCAGAAACATCTATATCATGGGCTTTTAAAATTGCATCTTCTATTATGACAGATGAAGCATTGTTTTCAAAAGAATCAGGGTTGACAAAAGCATCATCCGGCTTTTGAATTATGCCGTTTGCAAGCATTTGTTCTATAGTTTGGTTTTCTTCATTCAAACCTTCAGAGGGAATATCAGATTCTTTTATATCTTCATTTGTAATATTTTTTATAGATTGCGCCTTTGCTATTATGTTCCCTTGCTGGTCAAAAGCGTCTGCATTTTTTACATCCGTATTTACAAGAGCATTAAATAAATTATTAGCGGCTTCAACTGTTGTTAATTTAATATTTGCATTATTAAAATTTTTGTTTACACCTGCAAGAATACCGGCTTTTTCTGCATTTGGGTTGTTCGGGTCTTTTCTTACGGTAATATTTTTACCTACAAGCTCAACATTTCCTCTTGAAATAATTTTGCCGTTAACATCAATATTCCCTTGTTGGTCGCCATTTTTTAAAGTTACATTGATGTCATAATCTGCTTGTTCGGCATCTGTTCTTGTTACGGTTTGATAGTTTTCATTTATATAAGAATCATTGACGATATTTAAAACCGGTTCATATTGGCCATTAGTAGTGTTTAATTGATAATATCTGCCTCTAACTGATTCATAGTTTGCCTGAGTAGGCGCAATTGCAGTTAAGGCACCCACATTTAAAACACCTGAAGCACCAATCACTATGCCTTGCGGTGAAACAAAAATAGCATGCCCGCCTATATCACCATTGCTTAAAACGCCGTTTAAAAGACCATTTATTATGATTTGATTATCTACAAGGTTTACGAATTTTTCAACAGGGATTTGGCCGTTTTTTACAAGAAAAATAAGGTTTGCAACATCACCTTGACTAAGGTTAAAATTTTCATAGTGTCTAAAACCCATATCACCATGGACAAATTCAGGGTGAATATCATAATGCCCTGTGCCTTGCGTTGGATTAACACCTGATATATCTGTTGCTAAAACAGGAATACATAATGTTTGTTGAAACAAAAATAAAGCTGTTAATACAGCTGTTATATATTTTTTACATCTCCTGCTTTTCACACTTCTTCCCATAAAAAACCCTTACTTTCATACCTTTTTATATGCTAAAATAAGCGAGTTTTTATTGCAGTTAAACCTAAAGAAATGTTAAAAATTCGTTACAAATATTAACAGCAAATATTAAATCAAGTGTTTTATAATATGATAAATTTGGTAGTATTAATTAAGAGAAAAAGATTTAATGCAGAATAAAAAACAACATACCTTGCTTTTTGCATTGGTATTCTTGCTTTTAGTTGCAGACGGTGCCGTTTTTGCAGACCCTGTTGGTGGCGCAATTCCTGCAAATTTGAATTACGGCGGGGTTATTAACACCCACGATATGATGATTTTAAGAGATAAGCAAAGGCTTCTTGAAGAAGAAAGAGATTTTAAAAACTACCAAGAAAGAAAAAAGGGCAAAAAAGAAAAAGTTATAGAAAATGCCCCTGAAATTGACCAAACAGAAACAGAAAAAATTTATGATGCCGAAACTTCCAAAAAAATGGAAGAAGAAAAGGCTTTATATCAAAAGAAAAAAAGTGAAAGAAGATTCTTTTTTTTTAAAAAGAAAAAACAGAATTCTGAAATAGAAGTTAGCGACACAAAAGAAGATGCCGCAAGCGCAGAAAGCGAAGTTACAAAAACGGAAGAAGAAACCGTTGTAACCGCAGGGGTTGAAAAAACGGACATTGAAGACGGCAAAATTTATGTAAGGGCAGTTGCCGTTTCAAATTCAAAAATTTTAACCGATGAAGAAATTCAAAGAATAACCGATATGGTTATCGGGAAACAAGTTACTATCGATGATCTTAACAGAATGATTATCGAATTTAATTATGTTTATGCAACCAAAGGCTATGTAACAGCAAAAGCTTTTTTGCCGCCGCAAGAAATTAAAGAAGGCATTGTTAAAGTTAAACTTGTTGAAGCAAGAGTTGGGCAAATAAGCATTGAAAACAACAGATGGACAAGCGATTCTTACATTGAAAAAAGAATTTCCGCAAGAGAAGGCGAAATTTTTCAAATAGTTGAACTTGAAGAAGACATTGTTAAATTTAATAAATATAATGACGGCATTAAATTAAAAGCAAATTTAAAAAAAGGCGAAGCGCTTGAAACCACAGATATTGTTTTAAGTGCAGATGAAAAATTCCCGTTCCATGTTAGAGGGCTTATGGATAATGCGGGAAGAAAAACAATCGGCGAATTAAGAGGCGGTTTAATGCTTTCTGCAGACAGCCTTTTTAAACAAAGAGACAGATTTGCAATGGGTTCTTATGTAAGCAGCCACTCTGTTACACCTTTTGCAGATTATAACATTCCCGTTAATAAATATGATGGCAGGGTTGGCTTCCTTTTTTCATCCAGCATGGCTGAAATTGGCGAAGGGCCATATAAAATTTTTGATATTGAAAGCAGATCTTTCAATTATTCCCTATATTACACCCACCCCCTTATAAGAAAACCAACGTTTGAATTAACAAGCTATTCTGCAGTTAATTACAAATCGGCAACCACATTATTTGGCGGGTATGAAATTAACAACGATAAAATTACAAGCTTTGAAACATCACTAAGCGCAAGGTTAGACACCAAATATGGTATTTGGTATTTAAACCAAGGGGTTTACCAAGCGTTCCCCATTTTTGACGATGCTTCAAGATATTTTAAATATACAGGAAGCATTATAAGGCTTCATGATTTCGGCCACGGCATTGTGGGGCAATTAAGGGGAATGTATCAATATTCACCAAAAGATGTTATGCCCTACATAGACCAATTCCAAGCAGGCGGTATTGCAAGCGTTAGGGGCTATTCGGAAGGGCTTTTAATCGGGCGTTCGGGGTATGTTATAAGCGGTGAATTGTTGTTCCCCATTTTGCCAAGCAAAATTACGGTAAAAAAGAAAGATACCAAAGAAAAAAAGGTGATTCCTTTCCTTGGCAAATATGTTAAAGGCATTGTGTTTGTTGACCATGCGGGTGTTTTCCCCTTTAAAGGCAAAGGCCCCGGCGCTCAAACGTATGACCAGAGCGACTATATGGTAAGTACAGGCCTTGGGCTTAGAATTTCACTGCCCGGGGATATAACAGCAAGGCTTTATTGGGGCTTTCCTTTAATGCACAACCCCCATGAAACATATTACAGAAACCCAAGGTTCAGCTTTGAACTTTCCTTTGCCCCCGATTTTGATAAACTGCTGAAATTCAGAAAAACCTTGAAGAATAAAGAAAAACAAGAAACCCAAGAAAACCTGTAAAAAATTTATTTAAAAAAAGAACCCTTAAAAGGGTTCTTTTAGTTAGCGGACGACGAGGCTCGAACTCGCAACAACCTGCTTGGAAGGCAGGGACTCTACCAATTGAGTTACGTCCGCAAAGTTGTTAGCATTATTTTATTTAAAAAAAGAAAATTTTTCAAGAAATAAATTAAAGCTGTTTTGTTTTATAAAAAAAGCTTTCTTTGAACGGGTTCTGCTTCTAATAAATCGCCGATTGAACACTCTAAAACCTCACAAAGCCTGTCCATATTTTCATAAGATGGCTGTGTTCTGCCGTTTGCCCAAGAATAAATTGTTTGCTGGGGCATATTTAAAACAATTGCAAGGCGGTATAAGGAATAACCTTTTAATTTTTTTGCGGTTTCTTTAATTTTAATTTTCATAAAAAAATTACTCTACAAATTTAATAACAAAAAATAAATTACTAAATTAATTGTATAATTAAACCTTAAAATACAAATCATATATATAGATTAGAGAATATTACCAAAGAAAGGTTATAATTTTATTGTAAAATCGTTGCAATTTTACCCAAAAACATTATAAAATAAGTATATCTTTATAACCGAGGGGTTTAAAATGAATTTAAAATCATTAGTTTCAGGTCTGATAATTTCAGGAATAGTTTTATCAACAGGCATTGCATTTGCGGCAAGCAAAAATGTGCAAATTCCGACAAGCTTTGTTTATCAGGCAATAAACAAATATAAAAACAAAAACTATACAGGCTGCATTCAAGATATGGATTATATAATCCAAAAAGGAAGGCCTTCCGATATTGTTTATTATTACAGGGCAATTTCTTATTCACAATTGGGAATACCCGAAAAAGCAAGGGAATCTTATGATGCTGCAAGAAATATAAGCTCAAACAGAGTTTTAATAGATTATGCAACGCAAGCAATTAATTGCATAGATGATGCAACCTTGTGCGATGCAAACCTTGACGATAGCGACATTACAAAGTTTATTAAATCAAATGAATTTATGCACAACGATGTTAAAACAAAGCTTGAAACCCAAGCCATTGAAAGAGCAAAAGAAGAAATAAACAAAGATATTAAACCAAATGATGACAGCCTTAAATATCTTAATCAAAACAATGAACCAACAGATAAAGAAATAGCCGATGCGGTTAGAACTTTGTCAAAACTTGGCATTAACCCTTTAGCAAATATGAACATGGGGCAATTTGGGGCAATGAATTCTGAAATTGCGCAAATTAATGCAATGTTTGGAAACAACAACAATAATAACAACAACATGATGAATTTCATTCCGATGATAAGCGCCATGAGCCAAAACGGCGGCAATTCAAATATAAGCAAAGAATTTGTTCAAGCTTATATGATGAACCAAATGCTTCCGGGGTTTAATTTTTCAAATAACGATAAATAGCAAAGAAAACAAACGTGGATAATAAAATAAAAAGTGCTGCCCAATTGTTTTATAACAAAGAATTTATTAGCGCAAAGGAAATTTTTTTGCAAAGCAGCCTTTTTTATGAAGCGGGGCTTTGTTCGCTTTTGGTTCAAAACCTAAAAGATGCAAGAAAATATTTCAAATTAAAAGAAAATGTTTGCCCTGCTTCAAATTTTGGGCTTTTAATTTTGGATATTATTGAAAATAAACCGAAAAAACCGCCAAAATATTTTCAAGTGAGAGCGTTTTTAGAAATTTATATTAACCTTTTAATTGAAAACGGGCTTTTTTCTTGGGCGCAAAAGGTTATAGACGAATACAGGTTTTTTACAAATTCAAACCTTGAAACCCCCAAATTTATTGCAAGGGTGTTAAACGCAAACAACCAAAATAAAGCTGTTCATTATTTTGCAGACATTGCAAAGCAAATTTGTTATTATGACGCTGAAATTCATTATATAGATGCAACTTTATATTTTGAAGAAGGCAATATTCAAAAAGCAAAAGAAATTGTTAATGAAAGCTTGAATTTTGCAAGCGAATATTACCCCATTTTAAAATTAAAAGAAGAAATTGAAAAATTGGGTTAATTCTTCCTTAATTTTTGAATAAACCTATCCAGCCTTGAAATTGCTTCTTTCAAGCTTTCCATAGAATATGCGTAAGAAATTCTTAAATATCCTTCGCCTGAATCGCCAAATGCATTGCCGGGGATTGCCGCAACGTGTTCTTCTTCCAAAAATTTTGTTGCAAACTCTTCGCTTGTCATATTAAATTCTTTTATTGAAGGAAAAACATAAAAAGCGCCATAGGGTTCAAAACATTCTAAGCCCATTTTTTTAAACGCATCCAATAAAAATCTTCTTCTTTGGTTATAGGCGTTTCTCATCATTTTAATGTCGTCATCGCCTTTTTTAATTGCTTCAACAGCAGCATATTGGCTTGTTGTTGGCGCACACATTATTGCAAATTGGTGAATTTTTGTCATTTGCCGAATAATTTCTTTTGGCGCACATGCATACCCTAAGCGCCAGCCTGTCATAGCGTATGCTTTTGAAAAGCCGTCTATTAAAATGGTTCTTTCTTTCATATTGGGCAAAGAAACTATTGAAAAATGCTTTTCTTTATATGTTAGAGCAGAATAAATTTCATCCGATAAAACATAAAGGTCATTTTCTACAATTAAATCTCTAATTGCTTCTAAATCCTTCTTTTCCATAATAGCGCCTGTAGGGTTATTTGGGTATGGAAGAATTATGGCCTTTGTTTTATTTGTAATTGCCGCTTTTAATTCATCAAAAGTTAATCTGAAATCGTTTTCTGCTCTTAAGGGAATAATAACAGGCTTTGCATCTGCTAAAATTGCACAAGGGGTATATGAAACGTAAGACGGTTCAGGAATAATAACTTCATCGCCTTCGTTTATAATTGCTCTTAAACCCACATCAATTGCTTCAGAGCCCCCAACGGTCACCAAAATTTCACCGTTTGGGTCGTATGAAACATTTCTTGTGTCAAAAACTTTTTTTGAAATTTCTTCTCTTAATTCTTTTAAGCCTGCATTAGATGTATAAAAGGTTTTGCCCTTTTCAAGCGCATAAATGCCTTCATCTCTAATATGCCATGGCGTGTCAAAATCGGGTTCGCCAACGCCTAATGAAATTGCATCTTTCATTTCATGAACAATATCAAAAAATTTTCTTATGCCGGATGGCTTTAAGTTTAATACTTTATCTGAAAGAGGTTTTGTCATGGTGTAAAGATTTCCCTTTCATCAACATGTTTTTTGCCCAAAATTGTTCCATGGTCTTTATATTTTTTCAAAATAAAATGCGTTGCTGTTGATAAAACAGAATCCAAAGTTGAAAGCTTATCTGTTACAAACATTGAAATTTCTTTTAGAGATTTTTCTTCCAAAGTAACAAGAAGGTCGTAACCGCCGGAGATTAAATAAACCGCTCTAACTTCAGGGTAGTTATAAATTCTTTCTGCAATTTTATCAAAACCTTGGCCTCTTTGGGGTGTAACTCTAACTTCAATTAAAGCGTTAACTTTTTCTTGAGAAGTTTTTTCCCAATCGATAAGAGTGTGGTAGCCGCAAATAACGCCCTCTTTTTCAAGTTTTGTCATCTCATCTATAACAGCTTCTTTGCTGACACCCAAAATTACGGCCAATTCATCCAAAGAAATTCTGCTGTTTCTTTCAATAACAGAAAGCAATTCTTCTCTCATTATTTCTCCTTCTTGTTTATTTTAAAGAATGCTACTTTGTGCTCGGCGCTAAAATGGCAACAACATTTTTGCCTTCAAGCATAGGGTTTTTTTCAACAATCGGGTTTGCATCTTTAATATCTTCCAAAAACTTATTTGCAAGGTCAAATGCAAGTTTGTTGTGTTGAATTTCACGCCCTCTAAGCATTACAACCAATTTAACTTTGTTTTGCTGAGCTAAAAATTTCCTTGCAGCTTTCATTCTTACTTCATAATCATGCGTATCTATTTTATAGCGCATTTTTACTTCTTTAACTTCAACCACATGCTGTTTTTTTCTTGCTTCTTTTGCACGTTTTTCGGTTTCATATTTATATTTGCCCCAATCAATAATTTTTGCCACAGGGGGCGATTGGTTTGGTGAAACAACAACTAAATCTAAATCTTTTTCTTTTGCAAGCTCTAGCGCCTTAGATGTAGGAACTGTACCGTGATTAACGCCTTCATCATCAATTAAACGGACTTCTCGAGCTCTAATACCTTCATTTACAAGCTCACGGGTCTTGCTGTCTTCTCTTGCGATTGCTTTTTCTCCTTATATAACTAATGTTTTAAGTGTATCATTAAATTAAAATGCTAGCAACAGGCAAATTTAAAAATGATACTAAAAAATGACCGCCCCAAATATGAAGCGGCCATTTTAAATTTATTGAACTTTATTAAAATACGATTGTAAGTTCTTCGTTCGGGTTCAAGCTTGAAGAATTTGAAAGTGAAGGAACAAGCACATAAACAAGTTCATCACCAACTTCATAAATTACGCCAAATACACCCGATAAGCAGATTTTTGTGATGTCGAACACGCCTTTAAACACTGTTACAACAGAATTTCCAAGGCTTGCAGCACCACGGCCGGGGTGAAGAGTGAAGGTTTCAACTAATGTGTTTGAAAGTTCATCGCCAACTTCTTCTAAACCGTTGCCTGCAACGTTAACAATAGCGCCGCCTGATCTGCCGACAACGCCAACTGCTCTGCCTGCAATTGATAAAGGTGCGCCCAATAATCTTGCTAAAATGTTGGGGTTTTTAAGGTCTTCAACTGAAGCTGAAGCTACTTGTTTTGGCAAGCATTCTTTTAAATCGCCGTTTTTAATGTATTTGAATTGAACTTTAATGTATCCGGGTTCTTTAATTCCGGGTCTTTGAACAGCAATAACTTCGCCTCTTACAATTGAACCTGCAGGGAATGTTGTGCCGTTTACAACAACTTCTTCAGTTGTTTTTGCTGTGAACCATTCGCCGATATTTGAAGTTTTAGCTGACAATCTGTCTAAAAGTTTAACTTTAACGGTTGTAATGCCGCATGAATCAGCTATACCGTTTGAAATTGCTTTGCCGCTTTGAAGTGATGATAAATTCTTTCTCAAAGAAGCAACTAAATATGCAACTTGTTCTTTTGATAAGTATTCGCTGTCAATAACTTGTTTTGTGTTTGGAACAGCATCAAGCAAGTTTGAAGCTATAACTTCGTTTGTTGCGGAATATGCCCAAGTTGGGATATATTGCATTTTTTGGCCTTTGTATTCAGGAACTTTTGTTGCTGAGTGGTCAATATTGATTAATTTTGCTACTGTTGCAAAAACTTCCGCTTTTGTAATCGGTTGGTCGGGTTTAAATACACCTGATGGGTAACCAATCATAATTTCTTTTTCGGTTACTTTGTAAATCCAATCTTTTGCCCAGTAAGCATCATTAATGTCGGTATAAGGTTTGAAGCTTTCAGGGGTTTTAACATTTAAACCTTCAGCCAAAATTGTTGCAACTTCTGAACGAAGTGTCGGTGCTTTTGGGTTAAATGAAGTTGTGTAGCCTGATTTTAATTGGCTGTCTTTAATGATGTCCAAAACATCTTTTGCCCATGATTTAACGTAAACGTTGTCTTTGTTACCTACGGTAATTTTGTTTTTTGATTTCAAAATTTTGCCGCCTGTAACATACACAGATTTTGCATCTACAAGTGTTTGAGCTTGTGATTTAAAAAGTGTGGGGTGTGCATAGCTTTCTGTTTTGCTTTCCAATTCGCAAGGTTTGGCCAAAGCAACTGAAGAAATAGCACAAAGTGCAACTGTTGCTGCAAGAAGTTTCTTCATAACTTTCATCTTTTCTCCTATCCTTTTTGTGTAAAACCAAACTACTGTTTTTACACCATCCCATTTAGAGAGGATATTAAAAATATGGCTAAATGTCAATGCCGAATTTTTCCTTGAAAGCTTTTTATTGCAATGTGTTTAAGCCAAAAAACTAAAATGTTTTTCTGTTGCTTGCACGGGGAATTAAAGTTACCGTATTAATTGTATTTCCTCTTTTATATGTAAGGGTTATTGAATCGTTTATGCTTTTTGCAAAAAGAGCGGTTGCATATTCTTCAATCGGCATATTTGATATGGGAACACCGTTTATCTCTGTTATTATATCGCCCGCTTGAAGCCCTTTTTTAAGTGCATCATATTTAACAGCGGTTAATTTAATGCCTGAATTTTTACCCTTTGGGGCTTTTATATTTCCTTTTGATGTTGAATAATTATCAAATTCAAAGCCAAGACCATATAAAAACCTGCCTTGAATGCTTTGCTTAATTAATTCCATTAATTTTGCTTCCATTGAAGGGTCGTTGCCGCTTTCATATTTCATTGCAATTAAATCAAGCCTTGTGCCGTTTTGCATTGGGGTCAAATTAAAGGCATATTGGTATTGAACGGTAGAATAAGTTCCTGTTCTAACCATTTCTGCAGCCTGAAAAGTGTTTGCTTCATAAGATTCATTATGATAAACTTTTGCGCCTCTAATTAAAAGAAACTTTGAAACACCCGCTTTTAGGCTGTGAACATCTACATTTTCAAAAAATTCCGATGTCATGGCGTATGATGCCTGTGAAAAAAACAAAACAAAAACCAATAAAAAACTTTTTATATTATAAATTTTCATATACCTTCTTAATTTCCTTTATATCTTGCCACATTTGCCATTTTGGAGAACCGATTTCTTTGGAATCGTTCCTTAAAAGGTAAGACGGGTGATAAATTGGCATCATTTTAGCACCGTTTGGCCCATCAAACCATTTGCCCCTTGCCTTTGTAATTCCATAGGGAACATCCAACAAACTTTTTAGGGCAACATTACCGCATATTAAAATTATTTTGGGCTTCAAAATTTCAAGCTGTGCTTCCATATATTCTCTGCAAGCTTCTTTTTCAATCGGCAGAGGGTCACGGTTGTTTGGCGGGCGGCATTTTATTGTATTCATTATATAAACATCTTTTTTTCTTGATAAACCGACAGATGCAAAAATTTTATCCAATAATTGCCCCGCCTTCCCCACAAAAGGAACGCCTGTTTTATCTTCATAAAACCCAGGGGCCTCGCCCACAAGAACAAGCTTGTTATTTGGAATGCCGTCTGAAAAAACAACATTTGTTCTTGTTTTAGATAAAGAACATTTTGTGCATTTTAAGCACTTTTGCTTTAGTTTTTCCAACTCTTCTTCCATAAAATTATTATATTATTTTTGCCCTTTCTTTACAATTCTTGCAATCAAAACATCTTTATCAACTCTTATCATTGAAATGTTTGCATATGGGTTGTACATTTGAACAAAAAGAGGAAAGGTATTAAACCTTAATCTGATATAAATTACATCTGCAAGAGAATTATTCAAAGAATCGATAAAATCTCTTGCCCTGTCTGTTAAAGGTGTGAAAGGATACATGACATATTCTTCATCGCCTTTTAAATATTTTTTGTAAAAAAGGCCGTAATCTTTTGTATCATGCAGCGCAATTCCAATTTTTAAGCCTTTTTCTCTGTATTTAACAGAATCATAATGCGCATATTGAAAAACATCGCCAAATCTTATCAGCATAAGGCCGTTTTTTTCAAAAAAGTTTGTTCCCAAAAAATATGTAAGAAGAAAAAACATTGAAAATAAAAATCTTACAAATGTTTTTTTAAACGGTAGAAATATAATCAAAGAAATTAAAATAACGGCATACGGCAAAACATTTATAAAATAGAAAGATTTTATAATCGGCCTTAATTGTGAAATTAAAAACGCCGAAATAAACACAAAAAACGTGATAAAAAGTGAATAAAAATAAAAATTTAAAGTTTTTTTGTCAATTTCATCAAAAATTAAATTTTTAATTTTTGGAATTAAAATTAAAATTGTTACCAGAAAAATTAAAACAGGCGTTATTGAATTTGTAAAAAGTTTTGAAATCACATCAAACAAACCAACCGGATTAATGCCGCCTATAGTGCCATTGAATGAGGTATCTAAAAGGGCACGGTTTAATGATGTGGTTAAAAAATACGGTAAAAACAAAATTGCGCCAAATAAATTTGCAAAAAAGAATTTTATAATTTGGTCTTTTTTCATTTTAAAGCAGGCAAAAAAGAAATTCCCAACCAAAACAAGAATTTGAAAATAGTGGCAATTTGCCATTAAAATTGCCAAAATTCCATATAAAATAAAATCTTTATTTTTGTTTTCTTCAATAATTTTGAACATTAAAATGCCCGAAACAACAGAAAACATTGCAGCAAGCGAATATGTTCTAAATTCTTGAGCAGATTGAATTGAATAAAAGCTTATTGTAAATAAAAACGAAGCTAAAAGTGCAGCGTTTTTTGAAGAGTATTTTTTAACAAAATAATAAATGGCATATATTGTTAAAACCGAAAACAAGCAAGGTAAAAGCCTTAATAATGCTTCATTTTGGCCAAATATCATCTGCCAATATCTTGCCAAAATAAAAAATAAAGGCGGGTTGCCGGGGTCTGTTAAAACAGCACTAAAAGGCGCATTTGGGTTTCCTGCAACGGTTGCCGTGTAGAGTTCATCACTCCAAAAAGCAAAACCGTTATCTGCAATTCTTAAAATAATTCCAAATAAAATAATCCACCAAATTGCATAATTTTTAAATATATTAAACCCAAGGTTGATTTTTTCTTTATTGTTCATATAAATTAAAACAGCAAAAAACAGGGTTATTAAAGGGAATATAAAATATTTCATATTATAAAAAACAGCAAGCGAACTAACCGCAATTTGTTTTATTGCGCCTTTATCCGTTATATATTTTCCGTTTTTATAATATTTAACATTTTTTGGAAAAAGGAATTTTCCTTCTTTATCTTTTTTAAAATTTAAAATATCATCGCTTGTAAAATAATAAAAACTTTTTCCTAAAGATATTGCTATATTATCAATTTGTTTTATATATTTTTCGGGGTTGCTGCCGTCTATTTTAATGCTTAAATTATAAATCGGAATCTTGTTTGTTTCATAAGTTATATAAGAATTTTCGGTTTGCATTATGTAAGGGTCAAGTTCAATTTTACCGGACATTAAATGAACATTTTTAAGAAGGCTTTCATCCATTTCAAAATTTATTCTTGCATCGGCAAATTTTCTGCCTAATAAGGGAATATTGAAATCGTTTTGATGAACAAAAATTGTCCAGACAAAAGAAACAAAAAATAAAACCGTAAAAATTGCAAAAAATAAATTAACAAACCATTTTGATTTATAAAAAACTAATTTTTCCATTCATTTAATTCCTATTTAAAAACTTTTAAAATTATAACATCTTTATCCAGCCTTATAAAAGAAGCTTTATATAATTTGGAAATTTCAATTAAAAAGCTTGGCAAAATGTTATATTCAACTTTTAAGTATATATTTTTCTT
>ULUL01068911.1_pt1 | contig 55551 bp, 51 predicted proteins | sample 1958481 | NCBI WGS metagenome assembly ULUL01 (sample SAMEA4835759, study PRJEB28245) | human gut metagenome | biome: gut microbiome; material: fecal sample | place: Denmark | collected 2008 | reverse complement strand
AGAGATTGTTGATTTTTCATGCTTTTACCCCCTTTTTAACTTTTTAACTCTTTAACTACATTATAATCTATTTGCCGAAATTTTTCAAGTCATAAAAAAAGACCGGCAATAGCGCCGGCCTTTTTAAAGTTGCATAGATTAATCTATCTTCCAGCTATTTAAGTATTTTTCTTGTTCTTCTGTAAGTGTGTCGATCTTTATGCCCATTGATTGAAGTTTTAATTCTGCGATTTTTACATCGACTTCGTGCGGCAGAGTGTAGAGTTTATTTTCTAACTTGCCGTGGTTTTTAACCAAAAATTCAATTCCGAGCGCCTGGTTTGCAAAACTCATATCCATAACACTTGCCGGATGACCTTCAGCGGCAACAAGATTCACAAGACGGCCTTCGGCAAATACGTAAACAGATTTTCCGTTATTCAACTTATATTCTTCAAGGTTTGGTCTGATTTGCTTAATTTCGCGAGTATACTCTTTAAGTCCGCCAACATTTACTTCCCAATCAAAGTGCCCCGCATTTGCAAGAAAAGCTCCGTCTTTCATTTCTAAAATATGTTCTACATCGACAACGTGCTTGTCGCCTGTAACTGTAATGAATACATCGCCTTCTTTAGCTGCTTCGGCAATCGGCATTACGCGGTAACCCTCCATAGCCGCTTCAAGTGCTTTAAGAGGATCCACTTCACAGACAATGACATTTGCACCCATTGCCTTAGCTCTAAGTGCACAGCCGCGGCCGCACCAGCCGTAGCCTGATACAACGATTGTTTTACCGGCCAAAAGAATGTTTGCACCTCTTATAATACCGTCTAATGAGCTTTGTCCTGTTCCGTAACGGTTGTCATACAAGTGTTTTGTCAAGCTTGTATTAACGCCCACCGCCGGGAATTTTAAAGTTCCTTCATTTTCAAGCGCCTGTAATCGAATAATACCGGTTGTAGTTTCTTCAGTAGAACCGATTATTTTCGAAGCCAGTTCCGGGTATTGCGCATGAATCATTGACACCATATCACAGCCATCATCAATAATTATATCCGGCTTGTGATTAATGGCTTCTTGAATATGAGTTTTATAAGTTTCAACGCTTTCGCCGGCAACAGCAAACACTGGGATATCCCAGTATTTCACAAGAGCAGCAGCAACATCATCTTGTGTTGACAATGGGTTCGATGCAACCAAAACTGCATCAGCGCCGCCTGCTTTCATAACAGTACACAATGCAGCTGTTTCTTTTGTAACGTGCACGCAGGCAGAAAGTTTCAAGCCTTTAAACGGAAGTTCTTTTTCAAATCTTTCTTTAATTTGGGTCAGAACCGGCATATCTTTAAATGCCCATTCTATTTGGTTTTTACCCTGTTCTGCCAGGGTAATGTCTTTTATATCACATTTAATTTCGCTCATTATCATCAATTTTCTCCATTTAATAACTTTATTACCAATATTTATTATAGAATATAAAAACATCAATAGAAACATTTGTAAAAAATTGTTAATAAAGCTCTATATTTTGACAAAAAAATATATTTAGCTGAGTTATAACTGTAGACGTAAGGAGTAGGTGTGAAAGTTAATTCTCAAAAAATAAACAATAACAAAAATCTTAACTTTGAAGGTTACAAAATTGTTAAATCTAACTATGGTGCAAAAGAGTATGAATTTAACTATCCATACGACAGTTCTACGTATGATTGTTACTTAGAGGTGTTTTCTCTTGATCAGGATGAAAATAAGAATTTTCACAGCCCTGTAATTTTAAAAAACTTTGAAAACAATGAAAATTATTATAAATTAAAACCAGGGAAAAACCGTGTTGATATATATGGCATGTATGGTCTCAGAAAAGACCAGGATTTCGCATATCATTTTGTACTTCTTCCAAAGGGCAAGCCTTTTGGCAGCAGTGATGTTATGCCTATTTATCGCGTTGATCCAGGCGAAGTAATTGACTTCAACAAAGCTCTTTCTCACGAAAAATACAACATAGTTAATGCGTCAAAATCAATGGGTACAACCGGCGGGGCAATGAAACTTTTGATGCCAGACTTTTACAATGCTCTATGGACTTACGATAAAAATGGGAAAATAGTCAAAAATTCTGACTATGCACAAGCCGCAAAATCAATCAAAACTTTCTCAAATAAAGTCGGAGGAAATCTTGCCGGTATTGAAAAAGACGTTCGCGACGGAAAATTTGACAATTATACAAGAATTATATCAACACCTATTTTTACTGATGACAGCTTAACTCCGCATGCGTACTGGAACAAAAACTGTATGCAGATGGCGCTTTCTCTGGGAAACATTAACAACTACGCTTCTTTACAAAGAGAAATGTTTAAAAAAGGCATAAATTTTGTATCCGACGGCGCTTTTGTAAACGAAGGATTGGAAGGTATTCACTTTAAAAACGTTTTGAAGTGGGGGACTCAATCTCCTTATTTTTACTGGTTCCGCGCTGAAGGACTAAAAAGCGGACCTTTAACTCTTGGCGTATTTTCAGAAAAAAGCAAGTTTATATCTCACAAAATTGTAAACTCTCCGTATGAATTCATTCAAAATCCCAAAACCGGAGAAATTAAAATTAAAACGGTACCTTATGATAAAAATAAGCCAACTTACCTACAAATCTTCGATAACCGTCTTGTGAGCGCAGAAGACCAAAAAGATACTAAACACCTTATCAAAGCTTACAAGCAGAGAAATACGGAAAATCAACTGGCAATTAACACCCACAACGATACAGTTGTACCTTATTCTTTTGAAATAGATCCGGAAATTTACAAAAATAATATTGAAAAATTAAATGAATTAAACAAAAAAAGAAATAGCGATAATAAGATTAAACTTCGCAGTTATGATGGAACCCGTATGGCTGCAAAGTTTGATACTTTTGAATTGGACAAAAAAATCGAAAGCCGCTTTGACACTTGGGACTCTAACAGTGATATTGCAAAGTTAAACTACGTATTTTCTGACGCGAACACTCATGACATTAAATCTAAATTTTCGTTTGATAAACAAGGCAAAAATACCAAAAAATTAGAGCAAAAAAACTTTGAAGTACAGGATTATGCAATATCATCAGGACGCTATTGGACAGGCAAAACTTATGATATTCTAAATACATATATAACTCAAACCCTCGGTGTTACTGACAAAAATAACCCCAAAAAGGCTTATGAAACTATATTAGAAAATATTGAAAAGGGGAATTTACCTAAAAAGCTTAAATCAAATATTAATTTGAAAACAGTTGAAAATGTTCTCAATGGTTCATATGAGTTGAATAGAGCAAATATTAACGTAGAATTTTCAGATATAGTACTTTCTGGCGTAATGAACTTCCCGTTAGATTCAATAGAATTCGGTGATAACCTAACAGGTGTTCTTGCTTCTCCTTATATTTCAAAACGAGCAACCTCCGCTGCCACCCTCGGCAAAACAAGGTTTGAAATGTATAACAAAAACGACCCCCACTTGCCAGATGAGTATGCTAATATTTACCAAAAGATGAACAAAGTTTATGAAGAAGATATTCGTAAACAAGCAATCGAAATTATCAACAATATTAATAAAATGATACCTGATGATCAGGAAAAAATTTATAAGGGTTACAATGCTTCAGAATACGGTAAATATATTCTGCCGGCAATGTGTGAAGAAATTACTAAATTTTTAATAATCAAAGCCCTTGCACCTGACGTTGAAATGAAATATAACAAAGATACAGGTGAAATTTCTTATGATTATGAAAAACTAAAAGATACTCACTTACAAACAATCGGTATTAGAACATCAATTAGCCCGGAAGACGAAGCAAATCACGTCGTTAAAAAAATTAAATCAGGTTTGGCAAAAATTCCGACAAGTGAAAAAGAAAAATTAGCTGACGCTTTATTCACGCAAATCCTAGGAACTAACTCCGCAAGCTTTAGACTTTCAGAAATGATTATTGACAGAATTGATGCTGGCTTAGATTGGCGGATTGACGCGGCTAAAGATATAGGCGATATCAATGATTTGAGAAACAGCCACACCACCCTGGATAATACATGGCAAAAAGTTTCAAATTTCTGGAAAACATTCTCTGAACAAGTTTATAATCAAAACCGAAATGCCTACATCGTTGCAGAAGTAACTGATGAAGGAGATTTATTAGCAAAAGGCGGCGGCAAAAATAATATCAAATATACGTCGACTGAAGATATGATTAAAAAGCTTATGCGAGAAACCGGAATGACCGCAATTGCCAACTATTCTTATTACTTCTCCTCTCTTATGAATACGTTTGGAAAAACCTTTGAAGAAAACGACAATGGCACTCATAACGGTTATGACTGGGGCCTGAGCCACAGGGTTACAGACAAATCCTTAGATTTCTTGAAATCCGGCGCATTGGAATCAATTATATATTCTTATAACTTTATCGGAAACCACGATAAGCCAAGAATTTTGCATGGTTTAATTATGGATACAGACTTATTCAATACAGATGTCGATGACAAGAACAACACCTATTATAGAGACAAAGCTTGTCGCATCTTAAACGAGGTTTGTGATGAGACAATGAGCAGTCTTGATATGAAAAAATATAAATTGAAAAAAGAATCAATTGACTATTTGCGCTTGAGTCCAAAAGCCTTGGCAATGACAGAAGTTTTGAAGGACAACCTTAGACCGGAAATAGAAAAACTCAATGGGCTTAATGAAACGCAACGCAAACAAGCCGCTACTTCTATCACTGATGCTTTAATAGAACTTGCTCATAATGAATACTTAGGAAAAAAATATGAAGGCGACGGTTTTGGTGTAAAACCCATAGATGTAGCTATTGACATTGTTTTTGATCAAGCAATAGCAACTCATAAATTGAAACATTATCTTAACGATGAACAGCTTCAAGAGTTAAAAGATAATACTCTAAAAAGAATTCTAGAACCAGCATTTGCAAAGCTTCAAGGTATGATGAAGTTTTTAGTTGCACTTCCCGGACTTCCGACTTTATACGCCGGAGATGACATGGGCTCAACCGGTTACGAAACTAAAACTAAAAACATATACCTGCAAAACCGCGGTGTTCTGCACCAAGAATGGCTTGATCCGAAAAATACCCAATATAAGTATATCCAAGACCATTATGCAGAAATGAATAAAATAATGGGTCTTCGCGCCCGACCTGAACTGCGCGCATTAAATGATGGAACACCTTACATATTAAAAAACCAGCAAGGTTTTGTACACGAAGGCGGCAATATTGATATTGGCGCACAACTTAGACAAAGCACTGATGGAGCTATGGTTATTACCCTTTTCAACACCGCAGGGATAAATCACGATTATGCTTCAGGCTATAAGCCGTATAAGGTTTATCTGCCCTCTGTTCAACTAAATACCGGTGATATGGGCTATAAGAAAAATACTTACAAATTTATGGAATTGTCATCCCTTGTCAAACCCGGCACTATATTTAAAAATGCCGCAGACAAAAACGATTGGTACATCGTCAGAAACGAAAATGGCAACAATGTCCTTAAACGATACGTAAAAGGCCATGACGGCAATCGTTATGACAGCCAAATTGAGATTGATGACACAACTTTAATCCTTTATTATGAGCCGAAAAAAACCGAAATCTATAACAGTTATTTGAAAAATAACCAGGTTATTCAGCAAAGATTAATCAACCTGCGAAATAAAGCATCTGAAAATGGAAAATCACTCAATTTAGCAGGTTAGAATTCAGTTGAAGAATTTCTTTGCAAACTCCAAAGCTTTTTCGCTATATGGAGGGAAAAATTTGTCGAAAGATACTGAACCATCTCTGATAATAATACTTTTTTCGTGAGTAAAGGTGTCAAAAGTATATTTGCCGTGGTATTCTCCCATGCCGGACAAGCCTATACCGCCAAAAGGAAGTTTGGCACTCATCAATTGGTTCAAAGTATCATTAACACCTCCGCCTCCGAATGACAAGCTTTTTATAACTTTTTTATTTAAATCTTTGTCCTTTGAAAATATGTAAAGCGCTAAAGGTTTTGGTTTAGTTCGGATTAAGCGGATTACTTCATCAATATCAGTCCAAGTCAGAATAGGTAGAATTGGACCGAAAATTTCCTGCTGCATAGAGTAAGAATCAAATGAAGCATCAATTAATGTGGGCTCGATATAAAGTCCGCATTCATCAGTTTGGCCGCCAGAAATTATATTGGCATTTTCTTTTTCGATTATATCGCGAAGCCTGAAAAATTCCTGCTCATTAACTATCCGTCCAAAATCCGGACTTTCCTGAACATATACGCCGTAAAAGTGCCTGATAGTGCGGACTAACAATTCGATGAATTCGTTTCTCACTTCTTCATGAACAAAAACGTAATCCGGTGCAATACAGGTTTGGCCGGCATTAAGGAATTTACCCCAGGCAATTCTTTTGGCTGCGACCTCTAAATCGGCTGTTTTATCAACAATGGTAGGACTTTTTCCGCCAAGTTCCAGCGTGATAGGTGTAAGATTTTCCGCAGCAGCTTTTGCAACACTTTTGGCTGTTTGCGTGCTTCCTGTGAAAAATATGTAATCAAATGGAGCGCTGACTAATTCAACACTGGGAATTTCTGTTGGGTGAATACTTTTAATATAATTAGGATTGAAAGTTTCACTAATCATACGGTGCAAAACTTCAGAAGTTTTTGGGGTATTTTTGGAAGATTTAACGACAGCACAGTTACCTGCTGCGATTGCGCCGATTAAGGGACAGAGGAGAAGCTGAGCCGGATAATTATAAGGCCCGATAATTAGAACAGTTCCAAACGGTTCTTTAATTATCATAGACTTAGCCGGCATAATCCAAAATGGCGAAGGCACTCTTTTAGCTCTTGCCCATTTTTTCAAATGTTTTATCGCATAATTTAATTCGTGCAAAACAAAACCGGTTTCTGTTATATAAGCTTCAAACTCAGGTTTTCTTAAATCTTCACTGAGGGCTTTTATAAATTCCGGCTCATATTTTTTCACAGCATCTCTGAGTCGTTTGAGCTGCTCTAGTCTAAATTCTACATCTTTTGTTTTATTAGTGTAGAAAAAATCGTTTATCCCATTTAAAATTTCATTTATTTCCATACCTGAATTGAAAACGAAATAAATATTTCACACAATTCCCCGACAGGTTAAACTGCGAAGCGGAAATGGACTAAGTCGCCATCTTGAACAATATAGTCTTTGCCTTCAAGTCTTGTAACGCCTTTGTCTTTACAAGCGGCGTAGCTTCCGCAAGCGACAAACTCGTTATATGGCGTGATTTCTGCTCTGATAAACCCTTTTTCAAAATCAGTATGAATTACCCCGGCAGCTTGAGGAGCTTTCGCACCTGCCGGAATTGTCCAAGCGTGTACTTCTTTTTCGCCGGCAGTTATAAATGTTCTTAAATTCAGCAGTTTATAAACTGATTTAATCATACGATTTATGCCGCTATCCTCAATTCCAAGCTCTGCGAGGTATTCTTTGGCTTCATCTTCGCCAAGCTCAGCGAGTTCTTCTTCGATTTTAGCGGAAATCAAAACGACTTCAGCATTATGTTTTGAGGCGTATTCTTGGACTTGCTTAGTGTAATTGTTGCCGTCTTTAAGATCGTATTCAGAAACGTTGGCCGCATATATTACAGGTTTGGTTGACATCAAGTTAAGCATTTTTACAACAGGAATTTCGTCTTCTGTGAAATGATCTTTAATATTAATAAAAGTACCTTCACTAAGCAGGTCAGTTAATTTATTTAAAACATTATTTTCAAGAACAGCATCTTTGTCGCCGCCTTTAGCCTGTTTTGCAATTCTTGACTGGCGGCGTTCAACTGAAGCCAAATCTGCAAGTGCAAGTTCTGTATTGATAACTTCAATATCATCGAGTGGGTTAACTTTACCGGCAACGTGAATTGTGTTCGGATCGTCGAAGCATCTTACAACCTGAATTATCGCATCAACTTCGCGAATGTTGTGGAGGAATTGGTTACCAAGCCCTTCGCCTTTGCTGGCACCTTTTACAAGGCCGGCAATGTCGACAAATTCAATAGCCGTCGGAATTATCTCCTCTGTTTTGCAAAGCTTAGCTAATACCTCAAGCCGCTCATCAGGTACATTAACCACCCCGACATTAGGCTCAATTGTACAAAACGGATAGTTAGCACTCTGCGCGTTTTTCGCACTGGTCAAAGCATTAAATAAAGTTGATTTTCCAACATTCGGCAATCCGACAATCCCGGTTCTAAGCATTATTAATTCCTTTTTATTATCTGTAATCTATAGGAATATTTTAACGCAAAAACGCTATTATGCAAAGAGTTCAATATTTTTATAACTTAATAGGATAATCGTCTGCTTCATATAAATTTTGTTATTCTTCCTCTCCCCTTGCGGGAGAGGACAGGAGCGTTAGCGACGTGGTGAGGGGGTCAACACCGCTACTTCCAAGGATAATCATCTTTAATTTCCCAGCCATCACGCTGTATCAACAAGCCGCAATATGCACCGCCCCAATCGTGTTCGACTGTAGCACAACCATATGTTGGGTCATTAAGCAACTCATCTCGACTCAGAATATTTTTCTTAAATCCTCCATACATAAAAACACCTGGGTTACGACTGTCGTCCATTCTTGAATTGAAATAAATAAGAAATACGTCTTTACCCACAATCGAATCTCCTTTTAACGGGCCGTTAAGGTCAACACAAACCCCACCATCATGCCCGCTTACAGCTACCCAAGAGAAAACACTGTATCCTGACGACGATATGAACGATATATAATTACCGCCTAAATGTTCAGTCCTGCACATTGCAAGCCGACCACTTGTATTTACAGGTTCTTTCCAGCAGTCAGGGGATGTCGGATTGCATACTTTTATTGTCTTTATGTTTTTTAAAAGAAAGTTTTGTGCAAAATACTTAGACCTCTCTGCAAAAGGTATATTAGTAAAATCCCAGTCCTCTATCATTCCAAATTCGGTTTGAGCCAAAGTTAAAGCCTGAGAAATTTCACTGTATGCTTTTTTCAACTGAACAACCGCTTGTTTTTTCCGGTAATTCGACATTATCGTTGACATTGTCATCGCGGCGACAACGCCGATTATGCCTAAAGTTATCAATACTTCTGCTAATGTAAAACCTTCACCCCAACAATTTTTACCTTTAAGCGGTAAGAACCCGCGAGCCCCCCCCCCCCAGAGATTGTTGATTTTTCATGATTTTACCCCCTTTTTAACTCTTTAACTACATTATAACATATTGTTTTAGAATTTCAAGGGTTTAAGCCATGTCTTCTGAAGGTCCGCCGATTACTTGAACCCCGAATTTCGTACGGAATAAGTGTTTAACGGTGTCGCCTTGAATTTCGTACATCATCTTATTGAACATGTCATAAGCTTCGCGTTTGTATTCCAAAAGCGGGTCTTTCTGCCCGTATGCCCTTAATCCGATGCCTTCTCTAAGCATATCTATGTTATGCAAATGATCAATCCATTTGTTGTCAACAACCCGTAAAAGTATATCCTTTTCAAGGTTTCTGATTACATTGTCGTCTGAGAACGCCGTCTGTGGCACAAAGTCAGGATCATATTTTGATATAACTTCATTATAAAAATTAATTACTTCTTCTTCGTGGTCGCGATAAGCCTTGATTGCAAAATCCTTTAACTTTGTATAAATCGCTTCAAAACGACTGTTCTGAACATCAGCTACCGTAAAATATGACAATTGCGGAATAATAGAATGAAGTTCTTTAATCATTGTCTCAAGATCTTCATATACATATTCTTCCGGATGCTGATCCGGCGCAATATAACTCTTTAGAAGTCTATCAATTTCTTTTTCTATCATGTAATAGATGTCATCAGAGAGGTTCTTGCCCGCTAAAACCTTGCGGCGTTGTGCATAGAATTTTTCACGCTGAATATTCATAACATCATCGTATTCAAGCACATTTTTTCTAATATCAAAGTGATAGGTTTCGACTTTTTTCTGAGCGGATTGGATTTGCGCTGAAATTATCTTTGATTCTATCGCCATCGACTCATCGACATTCATCATGTTCATAAGGCTTGTGATTTTATCTCCGCCAAAAATTCTCATTAAATTGTCTTCAAGAGACAAGAAAAATCTGGTGGAACCAGGGTCGCCCTGACGTGCTGCACGGCCGCGTAATTGGTTATCAATGCGTCGAGATTCGTGGCGCTCTGTACCGATTACGTGAAGTCCGCCGGCTTGAACAACTTTTGCGTGTTCTGCTTCTGTAATTTTACGAGCTTCAGCCAGGGCATTATTTTTCAACTGTTCGTAATTTTCGCTTTCTGGTGTAATGCCGGCGTTTTCAAGTGCTTCTTTTGCCAAGTATTCCGCATTACCGCCAAGCAGAATGTCAGTTCCGCGCCCTGCCATGTTTGTTGCTATCGTAACTGCTCCGACACGCCCGGCTTGCGCGATAATATAAGCTTCTTTTTCGTGATGTTTTGCGTTTAAGACGTTATGTTTAATCCCGCGTTTCTTCAAAAGTTCTGAAACATACTCTGACTTTTCAATACTTATTGTACCGACCAGAACCGGTCTACCGATTTTGTGCATTGCTTCAATGTCATCGACCACAGATAAAAACTTTTGTCTTTCAGTTTTGTAAATTACGTCAGGATAATTTATACGAATATCCGGTTTGTTTGTAGGAATGGTTGTAACTTCAAGGTTGTAAATTTTGCCGAATTCCGCTTCTTCAGTCATTGCAGTACCGGTCATACCGGATAATTTCGGATATAAACGGAAAAGGTTTTGGAAAGTAATACTTGCTAAAGTTTGGGTTTCATCTTGGATTTTAACACCTTCTTTTGCTTCAACAGCCTGGTGAAGCCCGTCAGACCAGCGTCTTCCCTCCATCAGACGGCCGGTAAATTCATCAACAATCATAACTTCGCCATTCTTAACAACATAATCAGTGTCTTTTACAAAAAGTTCTTTTGCCTTTAATGCCTGCAAAAGATGGTGTGCGTATTGTGTATTAATATCAAACAAGTCTTTTATGTTCAACAATTCTTGTGCGTGGTCAATACCTTCTTCAGTCAAAATAATATTTTTATTTTTCTCGTCTACTTCGTAATCAACATCTTTTTGCATTTGAGGAGCGATTTTTGCCATCATTTGATAAGTTTCAGCAGATTTTTCAAGACGCCCACTGATAATTAAAGGCGTGCGGGCTTCGTCAATTAAGATTGAATCAACTTCATCGATAATTGCGTAATTATACGGTCTTTGAACAAGCATCTCAAGACTTCCGGCCATATTGTCGCGAAGATAATCAAAACCAAATTCGTTATTAGTTCCATAAGTTATGTCGCAGTCATAAGCCGCTTTTTTCGCAGCAAAGTCGTCCATTGAACGGCCGCCGGAAAGTATTACACCTACAGTTAGTCCTAAAAATTTATAAATTTTCCCCATCCATTCGCTGTCGCGTTTTGCGAGGTAATCGTTAACAGTGATGACGTGAACGCCTTTACCAGTCAAAGCATTCAAGTATGCAGGCAGAGTTGCAACAAGAGTTTTACCTTCACCAGTTCTCATTTCTGCTATGTGTCCGTTATGGAGAAAATATCCGCCGACAAGCTGAACATCAAAGTGGCGCATATTCAAAACACGTTTACCGGCTTCGCGGACTGTTGCAAAAGCTTCCGGCAAAAGTTTGTCTAAAGCTTCTTTTTCAAGTTTTCTGTCTGTTTTGAAATCTTGTGAAGTCGGGCGTTTTGCTAAAATTTCTTTAAATTCTTGCGTTTTAGCTTTCAACTCATCGTCTGTAAGCTGTTCAAACTGCGGTTCAAGTGCATTGATATGATCAATAATCCCTTGAATATTCTTAACTTTTTTCTCGTTCGGGTCGCCCAGAAGCTTCAGTAACAAACTTATCATTATAAAATTTTCCTCTCCATTATAGTCTTGCTGTAAAAAGCATAGCATAGACAAGATTTTTTTTGAATAATCTTAATGAAAAAATAATAATTGAAAAAGTTCCGGTTGACAGAATGGGCTTAAATATGTTTTAATAAATATACGCCTTACACTACATATTCATCAAATGTTCCAAACAACGAAAGGACATTTTATGAATAATGAAACAATTCACGTAAACTCGTACACAAGAGACGATGGCACTAAAGTCAGAGATTATTATAGAAGCAAGCCCGGAAGCGGAGTTTCTTATGAGCCTAAAACACTTCCAACTAAAGCAGCATCTCCAGAGACTGTGCCGGAAACCAAAAACACAAAAGCCGGGAAAATTCTTTCTACAGCAGTTGCCATACTTAAAGTAGGCTTGGCAGCGTCGAGCAAAATACTTAATGCGCTCAGCAAGACTTCTAATCTAAAAAACAATCACACCGTAGTAATTCAGCAAGTTCCTGTTGTAATCGACAGTATTAAGCAAACAAACGAAATTACAAGAAAAAGTATGCAGAATACTTTAGACCAAATGCAGACCACAAAGGACAATGTCGAATACAAAAGGCTGCTGGAGTCTTATGCGGAAAACAAAAAACTTCTTGAGAAAAACGAAGTTACTGTAAAACGCATTGAATATGCTGCTCAAAACAAAGATTATGAAGGTCTTGCAGAGGAATTAAACACTTACGAAAACGATCAGAATGAATATTTATCAATAAATTCTGATGTTCAGGAACTTTTAAATCCCAAAATGCAGCCTGCAAATCTTACTGCTGCTGAAAAGCCCTTAAATGCGGCAAAACCGGCTCTGAATAACTACACCGGCGAAACTCCGGTTAAGTATTCCATACCAAATGCAAATTTACCGGAGTTTACTACATCTTCTTTTGCCTCAGCCGCACCGCAAGCCTCAGAAGACGAAAAAGCAATGCATAAAAAAGCAGAGATTTATCGTCAACTATGTATAATTACTGACAGCATTGTACAAGGCCGGAATGTTGCAATTCCTTACGGTTATGAGATTTTAACGATGTTTGATGGTGAAAAACAGACCAACTCATTAAAAATCCATGATAAACAAAGCAATTTCAAAGCAGTTGCGTACGTAAAGGGCAATGAAATCGTCATTTGTTTTGTAGGCACAGACCCGCGCAGCATAAAAGACCACGGTGCCAACCTCAAAATGGGCACAGGTAAGCCATCACGCCAGATGGAAAAAGCGTTAGAATTTGCCAAAATTATTACAGAGAAACTCAAAGATCAATACATTATTGAAACGGCCGGGCACTCTGAAGGCGGGTCTGAAGCAATTTATGCAGGACTTATGCTGGGTTTACAGACATATACTTATAATGCATTTCCACTTCCGCCAAGGATATTAAATAATATTAAAAGTAAAGGCGGATCAACTGACTATAAAAAATATATTGTAAACTACCGCGACCCACATGATCCGATTTCAAAACTTTTCAACACTCATGTGGGGCGCACCTACATAACTCAAAGCACGCAAGGAAAATTCATGAGAACATCGCCTTTTGGTTCAAAAGCGGCACATGGGATCGTCAATATGGGAAGTTGCGAAACTGCGATACCAATTGAAGAATTTAAAAAAGCCAACCCATGGTTTGTAGACACAGTCGGTTTGCCTCATTTTACACAAAAAGGCATAAAAGAGATCTACAATGCCGGGCTCATGGATATATACACACCATACATTCAGGAATATATAAACTCCGGAGATATTTTTAATTATGGGTATTGACATAAATAGCTAATAGTCTATAATGGTTTTATGAAAACAAAATTGTTTTTGATTATAGCTATGTTTTTATCGGGAACGGGTGTGTTGGCCGAAGAGTTACCAGCTCGAGGATTGGCTCCGGTCAATAAAACAACACACCCGTTTTTTTTTCAATATCTGGAAGATCTCACGTACGACCTATATGTTAACTACAGACCACCAAAATATTTTGCAGTTGATGATTGTGAAGTGGGTTATAGAATAACAATAAAAAAAGACGGATCGTTTGATGATACAAACTACCGCATTTTACGTAAAAATTCACTTATTGATAAACTTAATACACCCTCTCTTGATATGATAAAATCTGTCGTTAAACCGTTTTATCCCCAAATGAATTATGATGAATTGAATGTTGATATTTCTTTATGCAAAACTAAAGAAAATGACATACAGTTTATGTATTTTACCAAAGATAATAGGGGGGGGAACACTAATGGATTGGTTGATATTAACATTTACAAAGACTACAGACAACTGAATAAAAAAACTAAAGATAAAAAATTTATTTTGACTTGCGAACAAAATAGCAATAATGTTATTTTAGTGATTTACGGTAAATTAAAAGACGCACATATACCTGGCAATTTTCTACTCCCGGGGGAGAAGGAGGTAATACTAAATCCAGATGACTAATTTTATGAATATAAAATTGTTTTTGATTATAGCTATGTTTTTATCGGGAACGGGTGTGTTGGCCGAAGAGTTACCGGCTCGAGGATTGGCTCCGGTCAATAAAACTACACACCCGTTTTTTTCCAATCATTATTAAGAATTAAACATTGTGAAAGTTTTTTCTACGTTTTTGCTTATTAAATTCTTAACAGTGTCATATTCGGTTGTTAGGGATGAAATCTCTAAGTCTAAACGCTTCATATCAACTTCAAGCTGCTGCTCTTTGTAATTTAATTTACTTTTCTTATTTGTATATTCTAGTTCTGCCTGTGTAATAGCGTCTTCATCTGTAACTTCCATTACATAACCGCAGTCTGTATAACGATCTTGATAATAGTAATTGTCATTACTCAATGATGATATGAAAAATTGCGCATTCTTCATTCCATGGCTTAAATATTCTTCGTCGTTTATCTGGTCGTTTTCAACCCAGCCGTTTTGGCATATATTGTTAAACATTGAGCTGTAGAATTCTGCTACATACATCTCTTGTGCAGTATTAGCGTCCGGGTTGCCAACTTTCCAAAGGTATGTCGTGTCATCTGTTACGTAAGATGACTTCTTAGATGATGGTTTAATATAATAGGATTCATCATATCCGTTCAAGCCTTGAGCATAGAATGTCATAAATGATTCTGCTAAGTTTGATAAGCTGATAGCCTGAGTACCATATTCTTTATCCTTTGCCGCATCTTTTGTAACCCAGCCGTTATGTTCATTTGCACCTTTGATTGCATCGTTAAACGCGTCTGTTGAGTGATTTCTACTGCCTAAATCGGTATTCTGTGAAAGCAGGCTGAATGTTTCTTTTACAGCATAATCAAATGCAGCACAGCTTTCCGGATCATCTTTGTCTACTTTCAAAAGCTTTGCAAAACCATCAATCATGCTATCAAGAAAATCAAACATTGCTTTGTCTTCATCAGTTTCACAGCCTTCAGGATAGCCGCCTTCAGTTACGCCAAAAACATCTTTTAATCCGTTGTAAGCTATGCCCAAAGTCGGCAGCGAACAAATAAAAGCAAGTGCTTTTTTCCACCATTTTGTCGAATTTGCATTACCGGTCATAGCAAATGTTATGTCATCTGTAAGCAAATCTGACAATGTAAATTCTGTATTTGTTGTTTTTTGATTATTATAAACAAAGTAATCAGAATTTGCATCGCCTTTGTTACTTAAGTCTAATTTTAAATCTAGTGTAGAGTTGCCATCAGCATCTTTAGCAAAATCAAATGTCAATGCTTCTGCAAGTTCTTTTTGTCCGTCAGTTCCGTACTGGCCATTCGCAATTGTGGTGTCAATATATGCGATTAAGTCATTAATGTTCATTTCTGATGCGGTTGTTTTATCCAGCAGCGGGGCGCCTGTACCTACGTCTTCTAAAAGTCCAATTGTACGACAAGATACGGCAGAAGTTTCGCTCATACCACCGTTTTTAACCATTTGATTAATAAATTTTGCATACGCTTGCTTGTATGTAGTAGTTGTTGTACCATCGTCAAGAACAATTGTTTTATCCTTTAATCCGTTCTCAGGAATACCGGCTTGTCTGGCCGCAGCAGCCATCTTGCTGTCAAGAACAACCCGCCCGTCTTTTGTTGTAATAAGATAAGGTGTATAATTGTTTACGGCAGAAGGCCTCATCATAATATCATAGCTTAAGTCATAAGCATTTGTTCCGCTTCCGTCCGGATCCCAAACGAGTTTTGATTGATTTAAGGCTGCTTGGTATTGATCTGAAGCTTTTTGTAAATCACGTGTAATAGAAAGCTTCTCCTGAGCTATCTGCATTGATTGAAATTCGCAGTTAGTTTTTCGAGAAGTTATGGCTAAAAATCTTGCTTGTGATGCCGCCAATCCCATTTTAGCGTGATTTCCTTTCAAATTATCATAGTAACATAAGTCTTTGTATTGATAATCGGCTTTTTGAGCGCAAAACTTTAAAAAACAACAAAATCAGTGTTACAAAAATTTACAAAAAAAAGCAGGCACTAAAAATAAGCACCTGCAATTTTTTTATTTAACTGTTATCACGCAATCGTAGATTTTGTCAATTTTGTCTTTAACTTCGCTGAATTGTTCTTTCAAATCAATAAAGCTGTGTATTGAAACAAATTTGTCTTCGACATCTTCAATTATTTCGCGGTGCTTTTTCTCAAGCTGTTCCGGTGTTACAATAATTCTTTGCTGGATTAAAAATACCATTACGGCTATCAATACCGGTGAATAATGCAATAAGCTTTCCATAATTTTTCCTTTTCTGAAAGGTATTCCTTTCGTATTTCATAACTTTTTAAATATTTTGTATGAATTCAAAAAACATTTATGAGATTTTTTGTATTCATCTAATGCAACGGCTTTTTCGCAATCTCCAAAATTCTGGATTTTATGGGCCTTAATAGAGCCGAAGAATTTTTTGAAAAAGCATTGCTTAACCGTGCTTGGAACAATAAACGTCTGGCCGATATTGTTTTTGAGTTTTGACACCAAATCCGCCTCATCACGGTAATTTGTAACAAGATGACTGTAATCTTTTTGAAAGTTGTACAACTTTGAACTTAAACCATATGGATTAAAAACAACTGTTTTAATATTATTTTTAACTCCGACATAAGAAGCTTCTGTTCCGCCTTCCGAATGCCCGATCAGCGTCAAGTTTTCATTGTAGAATTTGTGGCGTCTTTTGCATAAACTGTAAAAATAATTCGCAATACGCATTTGCATACTTTTGCCGGCTAGGCCCATAACCAGATTTGCAATATGATCCTGGACACTTTTGCTGTCGGTGCCAAGGTAACATATTACGTATTCATCCTCTTTTTTGTATAGCACGCCTTTGAAGTTTGTAATCTTTTCAACAAAAGCATCGAGTTTTATCCAGTTATCATAAACTTTTGCCCCATTGTCAAATTTAAGTGCATATGGTGCAAAAATACATAAATTTTTATAAATATTAGCTTGTTTGTGTAAATTTAAAATTTCTGTTTCCATAAGTAAATCCTCATTATTAAAGTGTTATCGGCCAATAGAAGTCTACAAGATAAGAAGCAGCGTCCATTGGGTGTGAAAGAAATTTTAATTCTTTTGACTGCTTAATCTGGTGATAAGTCGGCACATCAATCTTTGAAGAGCCTTCACGGTATTTTAGGTTGTAAATGTTATAAAGAAGTTTTTCGCATTTTTTGTCCACGTAAAGGCAAATATCACCATCAGCAGTCCTTACTTTTGCATTGAACGCCGCAATTCTGTTTTTGATAGGCGGGTTGAATGCCTTAATCTTGATTTCGACATCATAGCCGTATGATAAAAGTTTTTTCTTGATAATAACGTAGTTTGTATATTCGCTTGTGCAGGAACGGTTGTCGCCTGAAGCGTCGCCATTAACGATTATTCGGCCTTTGTGGTTCGGGTAGCGCCTATGAAATTCATCACAAGCCTTTGATGTAGTCGTGTTTTCCATTACTATCTCATCAAAGTAAAACACTTTTTCATCAGTTTTGTGCGCCAAAACCCAAGCCATAGGATCAACGTTAAAGTCGCAGCTTATATGCAAATCCATGTCCGGACAATATTGAATATCGCGTATGTTTTCATCCGTAAAATCTTTAACAACAAGACCTGTATTATATTCTGCGTTTTGCGCAAGAACAAAAATTTTGTAGTACTGTTCGTCGTATAACTTTTTCAACTCATCGCAAAAGCCTTTGGGCAAATAAATATTCTGGGTAGTCGGTGCTGTTATAAGCCTGTAGTTGGGCGATTTGTTATTTACAAAAGTTTTGTAAACCCAGCCTCTTTGCATTTCAGGATTTGTGTGTCCGAAAATTCGGTAAGTAAAATTATGCCACGAAGGCTTTATGTTCTGCCTCATACGGCCTATAAGCATTTTGAATGTATCATAAGGAATATCTGACATTTCCTCGATTTCTACAAATCCCAGGTTTAAAGATTTTAGCTTATTAGGTTCGTCAAAGTGCCGGAAAAGAATTTCCGACCCGTTTTTAAAAGTAAGCTTTTGCAAGGATGAAGACCACTCATAATCAATTCCGTCTTTAAAATTCATATTATCAAGATGTTCAAAATAGGTTTGTAACGTAGTATCGCGCACCAGCGTATAAGTTTGCGCCCCGACAAGCCCCCTGATACCCGGGAATTTCAAGCATAACAGAATGCCCAAAAGTGAGCCTGCAAACGTTTTACCAGACCCGTAGCCTCCTTGATATACCGCAACATCAAGTGAAGCTTTGTGAGGAATTTCCAGAAACTCACGCTGTGCCTTTAGTAATTTGTATTTCATTTGTGTAACCTCTGTTTGATATAAAAAAAAAGGTGCCGCAAAAGGATAGGAGTCTAAGATGAATAACAATTATGCAAGAAAAAGCGGCACCGAAATAAAGAAAGGATACCGGCTTATGACATGCCGGCAGGAGTAAAAGATGAAGGAGTAGTTGTTACTTGAGTGTTATCCTTCAAGAAATTATTTGCATTTTCAATTCCGTACTGTTCAAGAGCGAATTTAAAGCATTCGAGCCAGTCAATGTTTTGCGCAACTTCTTGAACTTCCGCAAACGATTTCACAACATCAAAAAGCTCTTTCAAACGCAGCTTACGTTCAAAACTTGCCTTTCTATCACCGTAACGGTAGATGTAAGAACCGTTTCTGATTTTGTCGTCAATTTCCAGGAATGAAGTTTTGCCGTGATCGTTAATGCCGATTATTTCTTTACCAAGCTTGAAATTAGCGATAATCTCGGCAGTTTTTTCTACCATTGGCACAATAACCTTTCTGTTAATTGAGTCTAAGAGCATATTTAATCTTGCTTCCTGCCCGTTTGCAGAGTAGTTCAACTCCGTTGCTGTGCGCGCTGCTGATTGAACGTTTCCGGCCATGTTTTTGAAAATACCTGTTGCGCTTTCGATTGTAGATTTAAAGTAATTTAAGAAATCCCAACCCATCATAGCTTTTTCAAAACTCAGCGGAATTGGCTGGGTAGGCATTAATGCCGCATCGTACTCAATAATTTTGCCGGGTCTAACGTCCTGCTCACCTTTAAAACAGCCTTTAGGTGCAAGATAAGGCGGGTTCATGACAAGTGCCAGTGCATCAATCTGCTTATTTAAAATAGTTGAGGAGATATTATTCAAAATCAAAGCTACTCTTAAAGGTGAAATGCCTCTACCAGTAACGGGTGATTCAATAATATTTGCATGAATAAACGGATTGATAACAAATGGATTAGGTTCAAAACGTATTATTTCACGTCTTGCAGCTGCTACAACAAGCCAGTTTTTCAAAAGTGTTCCGTCTTCAAGTTCAATATCGCCCCAATATTCAAGGATTTCGACTTTGTTTTCTTCTACTTCTTTGTCGGAATTTCGTGTTTTTTTGCTAGCCACCACCTCTTTCAATGTTTCCAATTTTTCTTCTGTCAAAAGATTGTTTGCTTTATCTGAGCGCAATTCATCTATCGTTGAATATGTGCGATAAATCTTTGCGCATCTATCCCAGGCGTCTCTATCGGATTTATCAAAAACAAAATCTTCTGATTTAATATGTTTAACTTTTGCATTGTCGTAAACTATTTTGTCTTCCAGAACAAAAGTCTTTCCATCCGGATTTTGAAGCTGTTCTTCAAGTGTCAAAGCACGCCGTATCTGCTTAATCTTGGTTTCCCAGCCGACAAAAAGCGTACATTCGCCTGTTTCAACAATACTGTCAATTATTTTTTCAATTTCGTTTTCTAAATGCATATTCTCAAAAGTATTTACAAGCATAGACTTTTGTCTGTTTGCAAATTCTTGGCTGTCCGGGGTTGCGCCTGAAACATCGAACATCGCATCTGGATGTGAATAAAGATTATCACTGATATGAGATTTTAAAGTTTGAGCCAGTTCATAAATGTCAGGCAATTCGACTTTGTTATCCCAGCCGTTGACTTTCGGAATTTCATTTGTATAAATAGCTTCTCTCATAAGCCTGTTATCAGAAAGCTGAGCTGCACGCATTTCATCGTATTTGTCGTATCTGTCTGAAATATCACGTGCAAGAAGGATTTCCTGTTCCGGTTCCAATTTATAAGTTAAATCTTCAGTTTCTATTTTCATAATTTAAACCTTTCATTTGTGCAAAAATAGAATAAACTTCTATATCTTGCATTGTGTTGTTCTTCAAAGTTTCACCTTTCAAAACACATTCTTTTGTAAACCCTGAATCCTTTAAAAGCGTTTTTACCCTGAAATTAAAAGGATATATAAGCGCCTTGATTTTGCAAAGCCCGAGCGTTTCAAAACAATATTGAATAAATTGTTTTGCCGCCTCTTTTGTAAAACGGCCCCAGAATTTCTTCTCGAAACACGTGCTGATTTCTGCACTGTGCAGCTTTTCTTCATTACCGATTAAGTTATCAAGGAATACAAATCCTGCAAATTCGCCATCGTCAGCGAGGATTACCCAGAAAAACATACCGCATTTTTCTATAAAATTAAGCATGTTTTCGTAACTGTCAGCCGGCGCGTAATCGTCTTTGATAAACTTTGAATATCTCAAATACAAAAACATTACTTGCGAAATATATTGTGTGTTTTCAAAGTATGAATTTTCTCTGTCTATTACAAGTCTTACGAATCTACACATACGCTCTCGAATTTCACATAAGCATCGTCAGTCGAAAATGTTGAAAGCTCGCCGGCAGCAATCTTTTGTCTAATGTTGCTTTGCAGACCCAAAAGTGCATCTGCCTGAATACCATTAATAAAAGTTTCGCACTTTGTATGACGGTTGTAATACTTGTAAACAGCGGCTTTTGAGAAAATATATTCTCTTGGCACATCTTTAATGTTTGTGTAAGTCTTTTTAACTTTTTTAGAATTAAGCTCTTTGGCTTTTTTCATTTCTTCATTGAATTCTGCTTCTATTTTCATTCGGATTAAATCGTCCAAAGAAGCATTGCTTAAAAGCATTTCTTCGATATTAGCGTCTTTTTCTTTCATGTGTATATTTCCTCTTTTAATTTTCAAATCTTTTCATCATCAAGATTTGAGATTGTAATTATTTTTGCCTGCTTGTACTCGTCTTCATCCTCTTTAGAATTAAAGCCGAGGTATTTGCAAAGGCTTTCCAGTGCTTTCAGACCGGCAGAGGTGTCGCGGAGTTTTTTCTTTCCCGTCGGATTTCCCTCTTTGTCAAGAATGTCTTCTTCTTCCAAAGAAAATTCCGCTATCTGTAAAAGCTTTTGTATAACGTATCCGCGATGAACCCTCAGAGATGAAATCTGTTTTTGAAGCTGTGTTTTTATCTCATTTATTACGAAATTGTTAGAAAGAAGGTTGTTCGCAATAGACTTCAAATCTTTGGATTTATACCCTGCTTTTTGGGCCGAAAGCTCGCCGTCAAGCGACTTTATATATTCGGTTACAAACCGTTTTTGTTGTTGTGTTAAGTCTTTCATAATTTACATTTCTTAGTAAAGTTTGTATTTTTTCGAAAAAAATTGTATAATAATATTGCTATTTATATTTCGGCTAGTGTAAATCTTAACAGGGGGCAATGAAAAACTTCCTGTTTTTTTTATGTTTATTTTCCAAAAGCCTTATCTGCGGTGCATTTTCACGGATGGCGTGAAGTCTGCACTAATAGCAATTTTAGAACGCATATTTGCTAATGCGCTGTTGTACATGCTCATCCAGTAACTGAATTTGACATGGCTTGGATTAGCTTTTAATCTCATACATGTTCCGTAAACGAGAATAGGTTCTGCGAATACAGCCGGAATAAGTGATTGGTCAGTACCGTTTTCTAAACAGAATTTTTCCAGGCCTTCTTCGTCAACCGCGTTGTCTGCCGTGTAATAGATAATATCTATTGTTTTTTCTTCGTCAAATTCCGGAAGCAAAAGATTATCATTAAAAGCGCTGTAAGTGTGAGATGGCGCCTTTTTATTAATATAATCTTCAGCCCTTTCAAAGTACCAGTATTCTTGTTTTTCAATTCTCAAAGACGATATGCGTCCGTTAATTGTATTTTTAATTTCTGTTGTATTTGCAGGAAGAGTAAGAGTTGTTCTTTTGAGCTTAAAATTCCAATTGTCATATGCGCAGACTTCATTGTTAATAACATTCAAAATATTTTTAATTTTTTTGTGGTCATTTTTTGTTAATTCAGAAAACGCATTAACCTGTTTGTAATTCAGCTCGACTAAGCATTTATTTATAAGTTCAAAGTAGTTCATAATTTCTCCTAATATTTTTGTGCTGTGATAAATCCTCCAAGCCGGCTTTTAAAGGAGATTATGCCGGCTTATCGGATTTATTTAGCTAACCAGAAAGACTAATGTATCAATCCCTTACGCAATTGATCCATAATCATGCGTTCATTCTTAGCGAATTCAGCACCGCTCATTCTGCCGATTTGCTCACGAGTAAAAATCCTTGTATTAGCCTCATTTTTATTTGAGTTTTGGGCATTTGCCCTTAACTTTTGTTTAGCGGCTTCGTTTTCGTCATTTAATGATTTTTCGTGGGCTTGCTTTTGCAAATAGCTTTCAATAGCAGAGTTTTCGAGCAGCTCAACTATTTTGGAAATTTGCACTAATTCATCTTTATCAAAAGCGGCATTTGAATTATTCAAATATTCCAACACTTTAGCTCTGCCATTTTGTTTGAAAAAGCCCGGGTTTTCCCGTTCAAAATCAGCAAGCCCGGAAACCGGCTGTACTGAAGCCGCAGACATACCTGCCGAACCCTGTTGTGAAACTATAGTTTGATATGCCTTACCAACCACATATTTCATCAAATGTTGTCCTTGTACAGGGTTAATGATGCCTGCATTCATAAGATTTTCAAGAATTTGAATATCTCTTACGACTGCTTGTTTAATAGCGTCAATATTCCCTGTATTAATTGTAGGAGTCTGAGGTGTTTGTACTGCACCCATGGCATTATCTGTTGGAATTTGTGCAGCAGCATCAGGAGGAATATTTTCATTCATTGCCGGCTGTAAGATATCGGCAGTTGATGAATTTTGTTGTAATATATCTTTTTCGTTCATTTAAAACTCTCCTTATATTTGTGAGGGGTAAAGTATCCTTAAATATAAAAAGAATTTAAGGATACTTTGTAAATGCAGCTAGGCTGCGACTTGTGCTACCATTTTCGCCAAAGCTTTCGGTTGAACAGTTTTTGCACCATACAAGTACAAGCCTCTGACTAAATCAGAGAAGCTGTCTTTATCTCTCAAGCTTTCAATTTTCGCTAATTGAGATGCAAACGTAATAGCATCGTTTGTACCGGCTAAAATGTAGTATTTGTCAGATGTAGCTGTTAAGTTTGTGCTTACAAGAACATCCATACCTGCAATTCTGCCGATAGCGCCTTCGCGTAAAGTTTCATCAGCAACATTGTTGGCGCCGATAAATTCAGTACTTTGTAACAAGTAAGATTCAACAAGCGGGTTAATTACAACCCAAGGACGCTTGCCTGCTTTAACAGCATTTGCATCTTTCAATTTCATTGCAAGATTTACAAAGTTTTGATAAATTGTTGATTTGCTTAAAGTTACAGGAGAAGAATCTGACCCTACGATATTATTTGAATCAACGTTTGTATGCATTGAAAGCAGGTAGCTGTCTTGTTCAACTTCAATAGCATTTTTAGCGTTTGTAAGGTGCGCTTCCATAATGTCAGTGTTTGATTGAACTTGAGCAACGTCATTGATTTTGAATGCAAAGAATTTTTTCTGATCAATGACTAAATCTTGAGATGTAGGAGTAAGCTCGCTGTATGAAATACTGTTTGTATCAAGTGTTGAAACTGTAACAGCAGCAGGGGTAATAATTTTTACTTTATCACCTTGGTTTTTAATTTCGCCTTCGTAGTTTCTGTTGACGCATTGGAGCATAACACATTCTTTAGTTAACATGTTGTTTAATTTTGCGCTCCATATTTCCGGGATAAATGCAGAATAAGAATTTGTTGTAGTTTGTGTTGACATTTTCAATCTTCCTTTCGTTTTTTAAGTAATAACTGTTTTTGTATAAAATGAGTGGTGCTAATCATCGTTATAAATTTCTCTGAATTGCAGTCCTATAATTGCGCAGTCGCTATGGACTTCAGAACCTTGTACGCACAATTGAACTGCGTAATTAGCTTCAGAGATTTCGGCTTTTTCTAAAGTTTCAGTATTTATAGGCCATACAGGCATTATTTCATCATCCTTTGCCCAATGGCACGGCAAATTATCAGAAGTCTCATCATCCGCCCAAAGCAGATGTTCAAAGTGGAAAGAATAGATTTTTTCCAAATCATCACTATATTGGCTGTCGTAATCCTTGTATACAGAAAAGTCAAAATTATTGTCATAAGACTCGTCCAGAATAAAGTAAAACTCATCAATAACTTTCCTATGATGGGCCGAACCTATCGCGAGGAATGGAGATTTCCACATAAACTTTACGGCCTCTCCGTCAAAAGTCAGCCCAAAATCTTCTCTATAAATTTTTCCGTTTTCATCAGCCGTAACAACGTAATCTTCAAACAAAGCGGCTGTTGTAATGTTTTGCGGAATAACCCTTTTATACCATGATTTGTTGACGTAATCGTTAATCCACACAGTGTGAAAATATTCCTGATCAGTGTATGGAATAAAATACCACATTTGATTTCTGTTTTCGTAGTGAACGCAAATAATATCAGAGTAAGCGGTTTTATTAAAACTTGAAAATTCCGGTTTAATATTCTGGGAAATTTCGCTTCCAAGCTGTATTTGGTTTAATTCGCCAACCTGCTCAAGAGCGTATATTCCTGATGAAAAGAAATACTGTCTGTTTTCGACATTCACGACCGCATGAGGCGCGAGTGTGCCTTTGTCTGCAAACGGAACAATGGCAAAGTCATCGGCTGAAGTTCCTGTCAAAAGATAAACCATATTTCTTTTGTAAATCGCAAGATAATCTTTGTAAGGTTTAAGCGCTGTAATCTGCGAAGTATCAGTATGAAAATCGCTTATATATCCTGCGTCATTTTCGGTCGTAAAATCAGTATAAGAACCAAGTGCAGAATAATAAACAGTCGAATCCTTTGCGACCCAGACACGCCCTTTATGAACAGCAAGCACAGCTCCGGTTATTCTGTTTTCTGAAGCATCTTTCAGATCTTCACATTCCACAACTTCATAATCTGCGTTATTTTTAATAAAGAATAACCCGTCGCTTTCAGTAATAATAAGAACGCCATTTAAAAAAGCTGTAAAATAAGGTTTTACACCTGTCAAAGTTTTTTCTAATTCTTTTAGCGCAGAATTTGCCGGATTGTAAATATAAATCTTGCCGGATACAGTGGTAATAACAAGTTTCGGATCATCATGGCTAATCATTTGAAACATACCAGTGATTTTTTCGGCTACAGGCAGAGTAAGCTGAAGGGTATTGCCTTTTTGCTTAATTATGCCGCGATTTTTAAAAATTTCAATATTTTCACTGTCCGACCAGTACAATTTTTTGGTAGAAAGCCCGAGCTCTGTTTTGGTAAGCGCCTGGTTAATCCCGCCGGATAAATTGTAATAAGATGTTTCCATAATTTATACCTCTTTCGCTTTTGAAATGTACCATTTGATTTTTGAGCGGATAAAAGCTCCGCAATCATTTTTTTCCACCCAAGGATAGGGCGGGATATGAATAATATCAATTTTTCCTGCTGAAGTTGTTTTGGGATTTTTAACGCCGAATTCGTAATGCGTCATAACATTAGCAGGAGTAACAGCGATATTGTATTTAAGCGCCAAATCAGCACAAAGCTTCATAGCGGCTTCAAATTGGACTGGAGTAATCGGGTAATTCCCAACGTGATTTTTATCTTTAAAACCTGCCATGGCACACATAGATACGCCTATAGACCCGGTGTTCCCGCCACCTGTGTGCGCAGCATAAGTCCCTTCAGAACATACAAGATTGTCTTCAGGTTTAAAATTTCCGGAGATTGTTTTTCCACTCCCGTCAATTAAAAAATGATAACAGTTTTTTTCGTACGTCGAGGGATTGTAGCCCCCCGCCGTCCAATGAATAATAATTCTTTTCATATGTCCCCTTTGCTTTAATTTTTGTCATAGTAAAGGTTAGGATTTTTCATAAAAAATAAAACGGCTGCATTGACTCTGTTTTTGGCATTTAATTTGAACATTATACGAGTTAAATATGTTTGAACAGTTCGTTCAGATATTTTTAAAATAATCCCGATTTCTTTATCGACATAGCCTTTTGCAACCAAAGTCAAAACCTTAATTTCCTTTGGTGATAGTTTCATTCTCAATTCCCTTATATGTAATCCTGGTTATTAGATTTAATAATTTCAATCTTAACTTAGACAAAAAACATTATTTTAATAATATCTCAGCTAAAAAAAGATGGGAGGAGCAATTCCTCCCTCTAGAGTAAGATAAGTTAAAAATAATTCCTTATTTTAAAAACCAAAGAATTACTTTATGAGGTAATTGCAATTAAGATGGAGATGTTTATTTTGTTTTATAGTTGTTTTCAATGTGCTTGAAGCTGAATGATGGTCAGGATTTTCCTCTTTACTTTTTGGTTGTCCGTAAAAAGTTTTTCTCGTATCCAGAAGTGGATTGCTGTAACTTTGTAATTTTTTTAATTTAAATTTATTTTTTTGTAAAAAATTTACAGCTTTTACACCAACCTTTCTGATAATAGAAACTTTTCCGTCTTCAGAAACTCTGGTTATTTGGATAACCGCGTGCCCGCAATGCCGACACGCTGCCAGATAGTCAACCCGGCACGCCAAGAATTCTGCCTTGGGTTCTGCTGTAAATGTCTTTGACTTTTGCAGATAGCCGCAGCAATTAATATATCCCATTTATTCTCTCCCTAAAGAGCTTGTCAATCTAAGGTGTTCCCGATTTATTTTGTTTAACCTTAACTATATTTTGAGTATAACGTATTTTAAAAATAAAAAAAGTCCGCAGTTTTACTTACGTAAAAATACGTCCGTAATTTTACGGACAAAAACGCAAAAAAAAAATTACTTAACAATTAACTCACAGCACATTTGGCAAGCGCCGAAAACCTTTGCAGCCTTCAAATTTTTCCTAAAGCACCTATAGTGAGGAAGATTAAAAACATCTTTCAGCGGCAAATCTTTCACATTCCCAATTCGCTGGGAAAGACAAGGATAAACGTCGCCTGATGGATTAATCATCATATTGGAATACGGATACTTGCAAGGAAGATAAATATCTTGAACAGGTTTATCAGCCGGCATATTAAAGAATTGTTCTATTTTTTCAAGCGTGTTTTTCGCATACTCAAACTTTGGCGAAAAGCGAATCTGTACCTTTGAATTTTTCTGTAATGCCTCAAGCTCCCTGTACACCTCTTTGAAATGGTCCATATCAAAATACTTTTGTATTGGATAATGCCCGTTGAATTCCGGCACAAAGCTGTCAAACAATACTGAATTTTGTTTTAAATTGTTATTTCTCAAAAACGAAATCGATAAAAAATTAAATTTCATCTCATCGCAAAGCTTGTACAATTTAACCAAATCATCGAGATTGTTTTCTAAAACAATAGTTTTAATATCAATAAGCGGGCGCTTTTCGCGGCTATTCATGTTTTCAAGATTGGAAATAATTTTATCAAAAATCCCTTCTTTAGCGCGGTTTTTGTCATGATTTTCGCCATACCCGTCAAGCGAAACCGACAAAAGCATCATTTTGCTTTTAATAAAAGCGTCAATAATCTCATCATTAATCAAAATTCCGTTTGATACAACGTTCAATTTACCAAAAGTCTTTTTAGAAACAGCGTAGAGAATATCAACAAAATCTTTTCTTATCAAAGGTTCACCGCCTACGAGCGTAACAAAAGAATAAAAAGGTATTTGCCGAATAACATTCATCCATTCATCAGTCGTAAGCTCGTCTTTTTTGCGGTCATCTCCGACATAACAATACGGACATTGCAAATTGCACCGATATGTCAACTCAAAAAAATAACGCAACGGAATTAACGCCTTACCGGAATTTGAGTTATAAGAAGGCATTGCGTACAAATTTCTGGCCAAATCAAATAAATTTGATAAATTAGACATAAGACCTCACACCCGCTACATTTGCCCGAGCAGAATTAAACTCAGCCAAATAAACAGCATACCTGTTACAATACCAATCATAGAAAGGTGCCAGTTGCCGTACTCGCGAGCAAGCGGAAGAAGCGTATCAAAAGATATATATATCATAATTCCGGCAACAGCCGCCATCAAAATTCCCACAAGCACTTGCGGCAGGAAAAGCCCTAAAAGCAAAACCCCAATTAAAGCTCCAATTGGTTCTGTAATGCCAGAAAGTGCCGCATATAGCATCGCATAACGCTTCTTGCCCGTTGCATGATAAATAGGTAAAGCAACAGCAATACCTTCAGGAATATTATGAATTGCAATCGCAATCCCGACAGAAACCCCCAATGTTAAATTTTGAGTTGTTGTTAAAAAAGTCGCCATACCTTCGGGGAAGTTATGCACACAAATAGCGATAGCAGTTAAAAGCCCTGCTCTTTTAATTTTATGATGATGCTTGCAAGGCGCATCAGGGTCGCTTAATTCATCAGGATCGATATGATCAGGCAAAAAATAATCAATAAGAATTGCAATAACTAAGCCCGCTATAAATCCGCAATATAACATCCATTGATACTTATTAGGATAATTAACCGCCAAAAGATGCCCGGCTTCAGGCAAAATATTCGTAAAAGAAAGAAAAATCATAACTCCGGCCGAAAACCCAAGCCCTATTGATAATGCTTTTAAGTTATCTTTTTTAACCATAAAAGCAATGCCGCCGCCGACAGCAGTTGTAAGCCCGGCAAATAGCGTCATTAACATTGCAATTCCAAAATTTTGCGGTAAATTCATATCTTATCTCCGAAACAATTCTACCACAAAAAATTAAATATCAACTCCGCTCATCATAGAAATTAAAGTTCCGATAGTAGTTTCCATACTAACACTGTCGGAAGTCCTTTGCTGCAAAAACGCATTAACCTGCGGAATCATCTCAATAGCAGTATCAAGCTTTGGGTTTGACCCAGGCTGATACATCCCGACATCAATCAAATCCTTGTTTTCGCGGTAAAGCGCGAGAATTTTCCTCATCTTGGCAGCCGCCTCTTTATGCTCAGGAGACGCAATAGCTGACATAAGCCTTGAAATACTCCCTAAAACATCAATAGCCGGATAATGATTGGACTCAGCAACCTTTCTTGAAAGAAATATGTGCCCGTCAACAATCCCGCGGACAGTATCCACAATAGGGTCAGATATATCGTCCCCTTCCATCAAAACAGTATAAAGTGCCGTAATCGAGCCTTTCGGACTATTTCCTGCACGCTCAAGCACTTTTTGCAGCCAAGAAAAGATTGACGGCGGATAACCTTTCATAGTCGGCGGCTCCCCGATAGAAAGCCCTACTTCACGCCCGGCCATAGCGCAGCGCGTAACCGTATCCGTCATAAGAAAAACTTTTTTACCTTGATCTCTAAAATATTCACAAACAGCAGTTGCGGCCTGCAAAGCTTTTTGACGGATCAATGGCGGCTGATCGCCGGTTGAACAAACCAAAACCGACTTTTTCATACCTTCTACGCCTAAAGAGTCTTCAACAAATTCTTTAACTTCCCTGCCGCGTTCACCGATTAAGGCCATAACATTAACATCCGCATCAGAGTTTCTAGCAATCATACCGAGCAAAGTACTTTTGCCGACACCAGAACCTGCAAAAAGGCCCATACGCTGACCGCAGCCCATAGTCATACAACTGTCAATCGCTCTTACGCCTGTTGAGAATTGTTCTGTAATAATAGGCCTTTCAAACGGCCCCGGCGGAGGCCCCTCAATAGGCCGCCAAACAGCTCCGGTTGTATCAAGCGGCTTGTCATCAATAGGTTCACCCATAGGGTTGATAAGTCTTCCAAGAAGAAAATCCCCAACAGGAATAATAATAGGTCTTCCGGTTGACGTAACCTGGCTACCCTGCCCGATACCGTTTCCATCTAAAAGCAGCAAAAGCTGAGCGGCTTCACCTTTAAAAGCTACAACTTCCGCTGGTTTCTTTTCGCCGCTGTCGGTTTCGATATAGCATAAATCACCGATTTTAAGCCCCGGGAGCTTAACCTCAACAGTCAAGCCCAAAAGCTTTGAAACCGTGCCCTTATATTTGTAAAGCTCAGTTTCGTTAAGTTTTTCCTTAACGCGGGATTTTAAATCAATAAGCCTGCTGTCATCTAAGTCATTCATAATAGAATTATATTACCTAACCGGCCAATGTGCAAGTTTATTAATTTTACCACGGATAATCGTCCTTAATCTGCCAGCCGTCCATTTGAATGAGCGCTCCGCAATTGTATCTTTTATTTTTTGGAATATTTGCATTACAGCCGTATTGGGGGTGATTTATAAGCTCATCTCTACTTGGAAGCTGACCTTTGATTATCCAGTCTTGGTTGCCATTTCCCCAAGCGAAAAATGAAAACTTTTTGCGACTATGAATTCTCATAACAAAATTTTTTCGGCTGTAATCTTTCCAGCGGCTATTATGCCCTTCTGTATCATTTGAAAAGTCAAAGATAAGGGAGAATGAGGCTGGAGATTGACCTGAAGCAGAACCACCGTCAAGATCAAATGTTACTAAAGTGCCATCCGCAAGATAAACTCCATAATTGTGGTATGAATTAGTACCTGAACCTTCATACATTTTTAACTTTTTTACATATGGAACAAAATACTTGTTGGCAAAACGTTTTACATTTTCATTGGTGTATTCAGTTCCCCACTCCCACTCGCTAAAATCGCCGTTTTCTGCAACTGATAACATCAATGCTTGAGAAACAATACTATAATTCTTTTGTAATCGTGTTACCAAAACGCGCTGCTGATGTTTCTTTATTAACGTCGGCATTGTCAGTGCGGCTACTATCGCGATTATGCCTAAAGTTATCAAAACTTCCGCTATAGTAAAGGCTATCTTTGATTTTGTTGGGCTGAAAGCCCAACCTACTCCTTCTGAGGTTATACATTTGTAGGTTGGGGTTTCTACCCCAACTTTTCGGCCTTTAAGCGGTATGAACCCGCGAGCCCCCCCCCCCCAAGGATTGTCCTCTATTCATGCCTTTTACCTCCTTTTTAACTTTTTAACTATTCCCATTATACCCCGTTTACCAAATTTTTTCAACCCAATTACATAAAACTTAAAAAAAACCTTGATAAAAGATTATATTTATGATTAGATAAAAACGGAACAGGCAATTCCTCTTAGCCTCGTTCAAGGAATTTACAGACATAGCGCGGCTGCAATGCTGTTAAATCCGCATTAATGTAATACTAAATTAAGAAGGAAATCAACCAAAATGTTAAAAATCAGATTAAAAAGATTAGGTGCAAAAAAATCTCCATCATACAGAATTATCGTTATTAATTCAACAACAAAACGCGAAGGCAGACCGGTTCAAGAACTCGGACATTACAACCCGAAAACAAAAGTTATGAAATTAGACAAAGTCGCAGCGCTTGATTGGATTAAAAAAGGCGCTCAGCCTACAGAAACAGTTGCATATTTGCTCAAAAACTGCAACGAAGACGGCACTTTGAATTATGTTAAAAAAGAAACAGTAAAATTATCTAAAAAAGCTAAAGCTAAAGCCGCTGCTGAAGCAGAAGCAAAGGCTGCCGCTGAGGCTGAAGCCAAAGCAGCAGAAGAAGCTCCGGCAGAAGCATAGATTCAATAAAATTAGTAAAAAAAGAGACCTTTTATAAACAGGCCTCTTTTTTTATTTGTTAATTTACTAAAGCCAAAAACTAATTCATTATCATCCCTTTTAAACCAAGCTTGTTAAGGCTTTCTGGCTTAAAGATTACTTTATCCAGCAAAGGCCCCGGATTAACAACCGGAACATAATAAGCTTTATTTTCGACAAACGCCTGTTTTAAAGTTTGAAATTCAATATTTTTAGTATCAAAAATCTTTTTTAAATCAAAGCCGTTTTCACCTTTTTTAAAAAATATTGCAGCCGTATTTTCACTTAAATTAGCATCTTCAAAGGTTTTAATCCATGCCTTGTCTTGTTTGAAAAATTCCCGCATTTGCTTCAAAGAGCATACGTAAACCTCATTAACATCTTTGCCTTCTTTTTCAAGAAGCTCGGCAATGGTGCTGTGAAGCTTATCTTTTGTAATACTTTCAGTTTTTTCAAATATATCCTTGAATTTTTGAGCAGTATTTTTAAGAGCTTTTGCATCTAAATGTTTTTGCAGAAAGAAACATCCCAGCATAACAGAGCCGGCAGCCACTAATGCACGGGACGCCGTATCATAAAATTCATTTGATTTAGACTGTTTAACTTCAGTTTTGCCTGCCTGCACAGTACTTGCACAGGGAACTGACACGGGTTTTGCTTGCACTGAAACTGTATTTACCGACATACTAACCTTTCGTAAAAAAACTTTATTAATTATATAAAAACAAAGAAAGGTTAAAAATTGCTATTCTTTATATTTACTAATTTCTTCAAAGTAATGTTCTAAGCCTACGTACCCTTTGTAAATTTCATTAGAAATATTCGCATATCTGTTTGCGTCAATAAATTTCAATTCTTTTGTGCGAATTTCAAGGATAGTATCGGCGTCGTTGCGGATTTTAGCATCAGGAGAAGCAGACCACTTCTGCAAAAGAGCCAATTCTTCATACATTTGCTTGATGGTTGTGAATTCTAAGACATTAAAATCATACTTAGCCAAAAGAGCTTTTTCAGCGTTAGTAATACGGCTCATAACGGCTTGGAACTTAAAAACTCTTTTAATAATTATATAATTATCCGCGGCTTTGCGGTGAGAATACGGAATTGCGTTTTTAGCCAGAAGCGCCGCGTAAGAACGAGAAGTAAAAGTCTCATCTTCTTTTGAAAATGCGCTTTTTGAAGTTAAATCGAAGTTGGATTTTTTATCTAAAATTTCTTCTAACATCTGTACCCCCAGTTATTAAAATAATGATAATATAAAAGAGTTTTAATTTTAACAGAAAAAGTCAAACATTTTACATAAATTAAAAAAAGTCCCGGCGAGCTAAAATTTCCGGGACAGTTATGATTGAATATTATGTTATAATAAATAATTTTAGTCAGCTAATTGTGTCATTAATTCAAAAGGTTTTTCAGCAACTTTCATTGTTTCTTCATCAATAATACCACGCTTCAATTCAGAGAAGGTTGCTTTTTTAGAATTAAATTTTTCTTTTAAGAATTCGTAAGAGATTTTCGGATCGCACTTGTCGCCGCAAGTGAATAAATCAACTGCTGCATACCCGAGTTCCGGCCAAGTATGGATTGCGAGGTGGCTTTCAGAGATAATAACAACACCTGAAACGCCGTACGGATTAAACATATGGAAACATTTTTGGACAATAGTTGCACCACACTCAAGGGCGGCATCCACCATGTACTTTTCGACTTTATCAATACTATTTAATGTGTTTGGATCACATTCAAAAAACTCTGCTAAAACGTGTTGTCCTAAGTGGATTTCTTTTTTGCCGTTTGCCTGTAAGCTAGTAAAAGGTGATGTTATTGCCAATTCATGTGCCTCCTTATAAATGTATATTTACTACTACCTTGCAAAAAATACTTTGCAATCAATATATTACTACAAAAAATAAAAAATTTGTATTTTTTACACTTTAAAAAATTTTTTTTACATTTCTTATAAAATTATGCGTCCAAAAGCCTTATTTTTAATGCTCCTTTCAGGTAATTTTTATTAAGTTTTGTTACATTTGTAATTTTGAAGTTTTATTGCCGCATTGATATTATAAAATCAACGTATGAACAATAAAATTTTAGTAGTCGACGACGATAACGCAATAAACGAACTTATAAAAGTAAATCTGGAACTTTGCGGATACAAAGTCATACAGGCATACGAAGGCACAAAAGGCTTTGCGCTATGCAAACAAGAACTCCCGTCATTGGTAATCCTTGATGTTATGATGCCGGAAGTTGACGGATTTACGGTTGCACAGCGCATAAGAAAAAATGAAACAACAAAAAACATTCCTATCTTAATGCTTACGGCGTTGTCTCAGTTGAATGATAAGGTCAACGGATTTAACATTGGCGTGGATGACTATCTTGTAAAGCCTTTTGAAATGGAAGAACTTCAAGTACGGGTGCGGGCACTTTTGAAACGCGCAGGCCAAATTCCGGAAAGCATAGCAACGAGAGAACTCTTAACGCTTGGAGAAATAACGCTTTTGCCAGAGACATACAGTGTAAAAATAAACGATAAAGTCGCAAAACTAACGCCAATAGAATTTGATATATTCAACCTGCTTTTCCAAAACCACGGAAGCATGGTATCTTCGGCACAATTACTGAAAGACATCTGGGGTTACGCGCCTGACGACGACATAGAGACAATACGCGTACACATTCGGCACTTACGCTCGAAGCTGGACAAAATCTCTGACGGCAAGAAATACATAGAAACCATCTACGGCGGCGGGTACAAGTTAAATATATAAACTTACCTTATCTTATATGGGTAAGTCTTTGGTACTTTCCACCCGTTTTCTACAATCAAAACAGCACAGGTATGTGGGTATACTTTGCAATATTGAAGACGACTCCCAGTGCCCTCAAACATCTCAAATGGGACAATTCCGGTTGGACGTTTCGATTTATCTATAGAGGTGATTGCTTGCCCACGAAAAAACACAAATAATTCAGTTCCATAAATATCTTTATTAGCAGCAGGAGCAGCCATAACTGCCTCATAAGCTTTATAACGGTTGTTTATTTTTCTGGTATAAGTAAAAGACTTTCCGTATGAAAAAACGACCATATCACCGGAGGGGAAATATATTCCGACAAACCTATCATCATTAGCTTTACTTGGAGGTTGTCCTTCAACTTTGTTATAATAACCGCATTCGTAATCCGCTTTTATATAATCCGCAAGATATTTTTTATAGAAAGCACATGAATTCTCACCAAAATCCTCCCAATCTTTTTCATCACCGTTCTTCACAGCGGAAAGAGTGAACGCCTGATTAACAACAGAATAAAACCTTGCCATACCTGTTTCAAGTGCTTTTACACGGAAATGTTCTGTTAATACCGGCATAGTCATTGCTGCAACAACGCCAATAATCCCCAGTGTTATAAGAACTTCAGCTAAAGTAAATGAAGTGATTTTTTGACATAGTTTAAATAATTTTAAGTTTCTTAAATTTATAAATCTAAACAATTTTAAATCACCATTATCCTTTCCTATAAGTAGTTTTAGGCATACTTAGTAGACATATTGTCTACGACATTTATTTGAAATTGTATAACAATTAAAATTATGAGTCAAGACATATGCAAGATATTTGGCCAAAAGCTATACAAACTACGTACTTCAAAAGGCTTGTCGCAAGAAGAGCTTGGATTTGAAGTATCTCTGGACAAATCAACTATAGGCAAATATGAACTCGCACGCCGCTGTATTAACATAAGACAAGCCAAAATAATTGCTGATGCTTTAGGTGTTAAATTATCAGAAATGCTTGATTAATAAACAATAATAAGAAGTCCGCCAAATAGCGGACATTCTTGGTTATGATATTCAATTCGTTAAACGCAAATAGTTAAAACATTGTGCCTTTTTCAAAGAAATTCTTCAAACCATCTGTGAAGTTTTTTATAGCATTTCCCTCCTTAATATTCTTCGGTGGATGCTGAAGATTGAAGAAATCCTTATCTGTATGGCCTAAAATACCGGCCATTGAACGTTTGAATTGCATTTGTCTAAGCTGCTGTCTGGCAATTACGCCTGCCTTTGTAATATCGCCTCTTTTGGGCACTGTATCCACAATTGACATGTATACTGACATTTTGTTCCCTTTCATTACTATTACAAACAATACAAATAGCCTCAAGAAATTTTTTTGCTATTTTTCCTGCTCGTATCCAAAGTTTTTTAGCGAATTTTCTTTTTTGCGCCAATCCTTTTCAACTTTAACCTCCAGCCTCAGAAAAACTTTTTTCTCAACTATTTTCTCAAGTTCTTGACGGGCTTCGGTTCCGATTTTTTTAAGAAGATGACCGCCTTTGCCAATCAAAATCCCTTTTTGGCTTTTGGTTTCGCAGTAAATATTTGCCCAAATTCGGTCAATATCATCTGCTTCCTGGTATTTTTCGACTTTCACTGCAACTGAATGAGGGATTTCATCTGAGGTATTCAAAAGTATTTTTTCTCTTATAATTTCTTCCGTAACAGAGCGCATTGACTCTTCTGTAACAACGTCTTCAGGATAAAGAAGCCCGCCTTCCGGCAGTTTCTTGTAAATATTACTGATAAGAGTGTCGATATTGCGACCGGTTTTGGCTGAAACCTTCACAACCGGAAGATTTTTATTAAATAGGGTTTTATAGGAAAGCAAATTTTCTTCAACCTTAGCCTGGTTCTTAATCTTGTCAACCTTGTTCATGACAATAATCACCGGCACTTCAGTTTCCAAAAGGTTTTGTGCTATCCACTTGTCTCCTTTTCCCGCAGGTTCTGAGCCGTCGACCAAAAACAATATTAAATCCGCATCCGGAATAGCAATCTTCGCTTCATCAAGCAAAAATTCACCAAGCTTATTTAAAGGTTTATGCACACCCGGCGTATCGATAAAGACAATTTGTCCTTTATCCGTTGTGTAAATACCCTTAATTCTTTTCCGTGTAGTCTGAGCTTTATCCGTTGCAATAACTATCTTTTGCCCCAAAACCTGGTTCAACAGTGTAGATTTGCCCACATTCGGGCGCCCTATTATTGTAGTAAATCCGCTTTTCATATTAACTTTTATAACACAAAAGTTTCAAATTATTAAGATACTAGCAATTTTTTTTAACTCAATGTATTATATATAATATAGGTAGTAGGGAAAATCGGAAAAATATATGTTAAATAAATCCGCAAAACTTGCAATTGTTTCATTGCTGTCATTGAGTTTAACAGCAATTGGATCATCCGTGTTGGCAAATAACAGCCTTAACGGTGTAGATGTTAGAAAAAATTCAGCAGACGGCCTAGAATTCACGTTATACACAACAAGCCCGTACGCTGATAACGTTATTGTTACGAAAAAATCAGATAACAAATACGTAATTTTAATGCCAAATGTAGGTTCTGCGTCCGCAAGACCGGATTTATCCTCAGTAAAAGATGTTGTCTCTAACGTTGACGTTCGCGCAATAAACGACGGCGGCGCCGGCTATACAAAAGTTACAGTAATTACCACCAAACCTGTTTCAATAAAAACAAACACAGCAAAAAGTGCCCCGGAAACAGCAGAACAAAGAGAATACAGAGCACTAATTGCCCAGCAAAAAACAAAACCGGCACAACCGGCACAAAAGCAACCCCAAGCACCACAGGCAGCAAAAGCTCCAACCCCTTCAGCACCTGTATTCAAACTGCCTGAAATTCAGCCGACAGTTTCACCGGCAGAAAAAGCAAAAGAATTACAAAAAACACAAACAGCAGCAAAACCGGCTGCCAAGCCGGCCCCTAAGCCTGCTGAAAAACAAATTGCAGAAAAGAAACCTAACGTTATCAATACTGTAAATAAAAAACTTCAAGAAACAGTAAAAAAAGAAGAAGTTAAAAAAGTTGAAAAGCAGCAAATTAAAGAAAAACAAGCTGTAGATAAAGAAATTAAGAACATAGTACCTCCGGCTCCACCAGCAAAAACCGCCCAAACAACCCAGTCAGAGCCGGCAAAACCTATTGCCGCACCGGTACAAAAAGATATTAAAACCCCAAAACCGATTAACCGCACCAACTACATTACAAAAATCAAAAATACTATACAGCAAAGGATGCCTGATAACATGCCGTTAACAATAGCAATTGTTTTAATACCATTAATATGCCTCATAACTCTTTTCAAAGTTATCAAAGCATCAGTCATTAAATCAAACGTTCTGAAAAAATCATTTGTTGATAATCTATCCAAAAAACCGATAGAAACACCAACATATGATAACATTATTAACAACGAAAACCTAAGCTGGCAGGAAAAATACCAGCAATACCGCGATGAATCAGGCGAAAGCAAAAAAGCAGTCCAAAAAGAAACAAAATACAACTTCATTGCCCCTAAGGTACAAAAAAGCGCTCCCGCAAATGCAGGTGTAACACCTAAGGCAAGCGCAAAACCAGAGGCAAAAATTATGAAAGAAGAAGTTTCAACACCTCAAAAACTTGAACAAATTTATAACACATCTCCAAGCGTTGAAAAAACACCACTTGAACAAGAAATTCAACTTTCAGATAGTGAACTTTTGGCAAAAGAACCACAAGTTCAAGAAGAAGAAAATACAATTCAAAAACAATTAACCAAAACAATAAAATTAAAAGCGTTTGAACAAAAAATGGCGTTGGAAGAAACAAGCCGCAATAAAAAAGTTAAACATAGACGCGTACAATTAGAGCTGCCCAAAGAAGGCAAACACGTTGAATTGGGCTTTTCACAGCTCCATACTAACCCAAGAGCGTTCAAAAACGGCAATCTGTCTGTTTCAGATTTGATTGCAAAGAGCGACAAACTTTTGGGCAAGAAAAAAGAATCAAAGCCTGCCAATGATTATGAAATGATAACAGTCGATGAATACTTTAACATTATCGGCGACAATGATATTTCAAAAGTAACAAGCCCGTTATCAGACAAAGTTGCGGACACCTTAGCCCAAATCCGTCCGGCTTCAAATTTTCAGCCTTCTCACAGAGCAGTTACAAACCCGATTTCACATTTAAGAAATGAAACAAAAGAAGACTACCTTAACGGCTTAATAGTAAAATCAGGCTACAACATTGATAACGACCGCGGATTTTACCTGGTAAGTTTAGATGGAATTTCGGCTTTAATCGGACGCATTAATGAAGAAGTTTTTGTCCTCAAAAAATTCGACAGAAACATTGACAAACCATTACAAGTAAGAATGGACAACCCTAATGTATATATGGTTAAAGCAGGTAATTTCAAATCATTAGTTGAAGTCAGCAAAAACCAAATGGGTGTATTAATAGAATTATAGAAAATATTAAAACAGGAAAAGAGCAGTGAAAAGTGCAGTCAAAATATTAATGTGCACAATAATATCAACAATGATTTTTCTGAGCGGCTGCACACAAAAAAGCCAAGATACCATAATTCAATTCGCAAGCTGGGGGTCAAAATCAGAAATTGATATATTAAAACCTATCCTAAACGATTTTGAAAAATCCAATCCGGATATAAAAATTGATTTTCTGCATATTCCGCAGAATTATTTTCAGAAAATACACTTGCTTTTTGCATCCAACACAGCACCTGACGTTATATTCATAAATAATCTTTACCTGCCGATATACGCAAATGCAGGAATGCTTGACGAGATTACGCCTGAAAAAATCAGCACAGACGGGTTTTACGAAAAATCCCTTGACGCTTTAAGTTTCAAGGGGAAATTGTATGCCGTGCCGCGGGATGTTTCAAACCTCGTAATCTATTACAATAAAAATCTTTTTGACAAATACCATGTAAACTATCCGCAAAAAGACTGGACATTAGATGATTTTTTAGAAACAGCACTAAAATTAACGCACCGACCTGACGTCTTTGGAATAAGCTTTGAAAAAGATGTGCTGTACTTTTTGCCCTACCTTATGAGCGAAGGCGGCGGTATACTCTCCGACGACACAGAGACCCAAATCATTAACACAGCAGAAAGCCAAAAAGCAATTAATTTTTACGCAGATTTAAGGAATAAATACCATGTCGCACCTCAAAAACGAGAAAGCGCAAGTGCAACAATGGCACAAATGTTTTTGCAGCAAAAGCTTGCAATGCATTTATCAGGAAGATGGCTTGTGCCCAAATACCGTGAAGTCGCAGGCTTTGACTGGGATATAGCTCAGTTTCCGAAAGGAACTAATGGAAGTATAGTGCCAATGGATGCGTCTGGCTGGGCTGTCTCAAAAAGCTCAAAACACAAAAATGAAGCATATAAACTTATACAATATTTATCATCAACCGAAAGCCTGGAAAAATTTGCACAAAGTGGTTTGGTTGTTCCGGCACGTAAAGACGCGGCTAATTCAAAATATTTTCTTGACAGCAAAAAGCCAAAATCCGCCAAAATCTTCCTTGACATCATAGAAACATCAAAGCCCACGCCTGTATCAGTGAATTACAATGAAATTCTGGACAAACTAAACATGAAATTAGAATACAAGTTTAACCCGGAAAAGTAAAATTTTTGTGCTAGAATTTTTTTATGAAAGACTATGACTTTTATATTGTACCAACGCCCATTGGAAATCTTGGCGACATAACTTTAAGAGCGATTGAAGTTTTAAAAACTGTCGACCTTATCGCAGCAGAAGACATGCGTGTTACGCAAAAACTTTTGAATCATTATGATATTAAAACAAAATGTATTTCATACCACAAATTCAATGAAAAAGAACGCGTGGCACAATTTTTAAGCCATCTTCAAGCAGGGAAAACAATGGCAATAGTATCAGATGCAGGCACACCCTTAATCTGCGACCCCGGCTCAATTCTTGTTGAGGAATTGAAGAAAAACAATATAAGAGTTACATCATTGCCGGGAGCCAATGCAATAGCAACGTTTCTTTCACAGGTGCCCCGCGAGACTGAAGATTTCTACTTTGCAGGCTTTTTGCCAAAAACAAAATCTCAAATTGAAAAAATTTTAACAAAGTACAAATCAACAAACATTGTTTTCTATGAATCTCCGAACAGGCTTCTTGCAACGCTTGAGACAATTAAACAAGTTCGCAGCAACCCAAAAACAGCTGTAGGTAGAGAACTTACAAAAGTTTTTGAAGAAATAATTATTGATACGGCAGAAAATATCATTAAGCATTTTAGCGAAAACATGCTCAAAGGCGAAATCGTTGCAATGGTATACACAGACAATGTTTCAGACGACAATATTGACATCAGCGAAAAAATTAAAATATTAAAGAAAAAAAATTTTACAGCCAAAGATATTTCAACTATATTATCAGAGCTTTACAACGTGAGCAAAAACGACGTGTACAAGCAAGTTACAGACATATAAACAAATGTTTCGTATATAAATATTAAGTTTTTTACTTTTTAAAATTTATGATATAATATTTATAGAATAGAAGAAGTGTTAAGGACCAATCTTTTTTGAAACCACACAATAAAATATATAAACTAATATTAACCCTTTCATTGATACTGGTATGTCCGTTATCGAGCTTTGGAGAAGATAATATATGGGGAGACAAAGGCGCGGATTACACAATGGAAGATGCGTCATCTTCGCCGGCAAATACGAGCGAAAAGCCTGCTGTTGCAAGAACCAACTCAAACGGTAAATATATTAAAAGTATTGAAGTGCACGGCACAAACGTAATTAACCCTGATACAGTCCTTACACAAATCAAATTGAAAAAAGGCGACCTTTATGACCGAAAAGTTGTTCAGGAAGATTTGAAAAACATTTATAACCTGGGCTTTTTCAGTGAAAAGATGCGCGCAATTCCGGTCAACAATCCTGACGGAACTATTACTTTAAAAATCATTCTTGAAGAAAATGCCCCTGTTACAGATTTTACAATAGAAGGCAATACAGTTGTTCCGACCGAAGAAATCCTTGCATTTTTAATTGACATGAAAGGCAAGCCGCAAAACATATCAGAACTTAATGAAGCAATTGCGAAAATTCAACAATGCTACGCGTCAAAAGGCTACATCCTTGCCCGGGTTGATTCAGTAACGGACGATCCTGACGGAACAATTAATATAACTTTAAAAGAAGGCACAATTAATAAAATACTGATTGCCGGCAACGAAAAAACAAAAGATTTTGTTGTTGAAAGAAACGTACTTTCAGAACCGGGAATGGTTTATAATGAAAACCTTCTAAAAGAAGATATTGTCAGATTGTATGCCTCACAAGCGTTCAAGGATGTAACACGCGAAATTACCCCCTGCCCGGACATTCCGGATGCTTACGATATCACAATTAACGTACAAGAACAAAGAACTGCTTCTGTATCAATTGGCGGCGGTCTTGACTCTGTAACAGGGGTTTTCGGGTCTGTCGGCATAGCAGATAACAACTTCCGCGGACGCGGTCAGAGAGTTTCATTAAACGGACTTGTTGGTTCCGGTGTAATCCTTAACGATGCTTCTATCAAACGCCGCATGAATATGCAAGTGGAATTGAGTTTCTTTGAACCGTATTTTTTCAACGCAGATACGTCCTTAATGAGTAAATTATTCTTCCGTGATTTCGGTTCATACCAGGTTCCTCTTGCAATTGAAAGAAGATTTGGCGGCGAAATGACAGTTGCGCACAGAATGTCAAAAGTAAATAAACATCTTACATCAACATTCTCTCTCGGCGTTGAACATATTGACGTAAGAGAAGGCGACTTTAACAAAATCGCAAGCCTATATCAAAAATATAATATTCCGATATCAGAACGTGCAAAACAACTTGACGGCGGGTTGTTCATGTCGTTAAGTCCGGCCTTAATCTACGATACCAGAGAGGGCGGAACCGTTACAAGAAAAGGTACATTAGCAAGCTTAAGATTTGATGAGGAACTCGGACTTCTTGATTTTGACAAAACCCACGGAAAACTCAGCGGATCTATCAAACAGTACATTCCGGTCGGTAAAAAATCATCACTTTCATTCATGGCAAAAGGCGGCGGTAAAATTCACGGCGACAATATGCCTGAAGTTATGATGTATAGACTTGGCGGCCCTTATACAATCCGCGGTTTCAAGATGAGCGGTGTAGGTACAGGCGATGCGTTCATTATGGGTTCAGTAGAATTTGCAACACCAATCCCGTTTTTGGATAGAACAAGACTTGCAAGAAAAGTCAAATTCCTTGATAACATAAGATTGACAGCATGGGTTGATGCAGGTAAAATATTTAACCCGACAGTTACAAACACAATATATGACAGACCGCTTCATGCAATATCAGCCGGTGTTGGTTTAAAACTGTATATTCCGGGAATGGGCCCTCTGTCAGTTGATTACGGTATTCCGTTCACCAACCCCGGCGACAACGGCAACCAAGGCGGATACTTCACATTCGGCGTAGGCGATTTATTGTATTAAAAATAAAATTACAGGAGGTAATATGAAATTTAAATTAGGAGCAATATTCTTATTCTTAGGTCTTTTAGTATGGAATACCCCCGCATTTGCAGGCGGTATAGGATACATTAACTACCAAAAAGTTCAGGAAAACTTCCCGTTTGCACAACAGGCGATTAAAGAAGTTGATGCAAAAGGACTTGAATTACAACAGTACATGGTAGATAAAGAAAAACAGTATAAAGCCCTTGACACACCATTAAAAAAACAAAACTTTGAAGATGCAACGGCAAAAGAATTCAACGCAAAACAAGAGGCATTTTTGAGATTAAAAACACAAAAAGAAGAACAAGTTTATAACAAAATTCAAGCCGCAACAAAACAGGTGCTTGTAGAACAAAAACTTGATGCTGTAATTGATTTCAGAGTAATCTTTGTAGGCGGCGTTGACATTTCTGATTTAGTTATCCAAAAATTAAAAAGCGGCAGCTTTTAGTATCTGAAAGGACAGTAATGAAATATTCCGATAATGGAGAACAGTATCACATCGGCTTGAAAGAAGGCGATGCTGGTAAATATGTAATTTTACCGGGAGACCCTAAACGCTGTGAAAAAATAGCAAAGTACTTTGATGACGCAAAATTAATAGCCGATAAAAGAGAATACACAACTTATACTGGCTACTTGAACGGTGAAAAGGTTTCCGTAACATCGACAGGCATAGGCGGGCCTTCTGCGTCGATTGCAATAGAAGAACTTGTAAAAGTCGGTGCACGGACGTTCATTCGTGTGGGAACCTGCGGCGGGATAGACATTGATGTAAAAGGCGGAGATATTGTAATTGCAACCGGTGCTGTCCGCATGGAAGGCACAACCCGTGAATACGCGCCAATTGAATATCCGGCGGTTGCAAATATCGATATTATAAATGCTCTTGCTAAAGCGGCAAAAACTTTAAACTACACTTCTCACATAGGCGTTGTCCAGTGCAAAGATTCGTTTTACGGACAGCATTCACCAGAAAAAATGCCTGTAAGCTACGAGCTTTTGAACAAATGGGAAGCCTTTAAACGTCTTGGCTGCCTTGCGTCTGAGATGGAATCTGCAGCACTTTTTATCTGCGCAAGTACATTGAAAGTCCGCGCCGGCTCAGTCTTTTTAACAGTAGCAAACCAGGAGCGCGAAAAGCAAGGGCTTGAAAATCCGGTCGTTCATGACACAGAAAAAGCCATCAAAACAGCCGTTGAAGCACTAAAAATTCTCATAGAAAACGACAAAAATCAGGAGTAAAAAATGTTTAATAAAAAAATGCAATATATTATAAAAACTTGTGCAAGTGATAATATGCAAGAACTCCAAAATTTATTGAATGAAATGTCAATGAATGGCTGGGAATTATACACTATGAACGAAGTTGAAACAGATGACGGTTTCAAATTTAATTGCATTTTTATGACAGAGGCCAAAGCTGAAAATGAAAATGTTTCTTCTGATATTATAAATATTTCGTCATTCAAAAGCCAAATGGAAAAAATGCTTTCTCCAAAACTTTCACCATATGAGAACTGCCTGGATATTCAATCAAAAATCCGCACTCAGCAGGCAAAAATTACTAAAATAAAAAAGGAACTTGAAAAAGAAGCCCCGGCGTCAGTCGGCCGCAAAAAACTGAATGACAAGATTTCAGCAAACCTGAAAGAACTCGAAGAATTAAAACAAAAACTTGCACAAGCAACATCACCGGATGTAATGTATTCAAAATTGTCAGAAGAAAAACTTTCAATACATTTAAGCTGCGAACTTCTTGATTCAGTAGGAACAGAATCTGATTTTGCAAGCGAAGCGCTCGTTGCCGAAACCGTAAAAGTCAGACTGAAATTAACAGAAGAACTCGGTTATGTAATACCCAAAATTCTATTTACAGACGATGAATCCTTAAATCCATATGAATTCTGCATAAAAATTCGCGCACAAGAAGTGTTTAAAGCACTTATTTATCCTAACTACCAGATGTTCTACGAGGACGAAATCCACTTTGATAAAAAGCCTAAAAACTCCATAACAGACACAGACCAAATCACAGGCCGCGATGTTATATGGATTGAAAAAACAAAAACTAAAGACTTCTGGGAAAAGGGCATTTCGGGCGCAGAATACATCGCAAAAGCTCTGGAATTTATCTCAATAAAATATGTTGATGATTTACTGGATTACAGTGAAGTGGAAAAATACATTGGTATAGTTAGCGAAAAAAACGATTTTCTGGTTGAAAATTTAATACCGGATTACATATCAATGTCAGACTTAAGATTTATATTAACAAGCCTAATCCGTGAAGAAGTATCCGTAAAAGATATAACTTATCTTTTTGAAAAAATGAACGACTACGCAGAAGATTCCGTGAAATCAGATCTTTTGAAAAAAATCCGCCTGGCAATTTCAAGGCGCATATGCAAAAATTACATTAATGCCGACGGAACAATTTCAGTATTTGAAATTACAGAAAAAACACTCAATGCAATCCTGCCAAGTTTTGAAGAAGGCGAGGACGATTTTGTAGTAAAAATAGACAGCGACACAGCAGAAAAATTAGCTGAAAAAATTTCAGAAAAAGCCCAAAAACTTGGTATTAATCATCCAAAACTTTTAGTACCGCTGGAGTGCAGACATCTTTTCTTTACACTGCTTTCAAACTATCTAAACAAAATAACAGTACTTTCACGTGAAGAAATTGGCTGCAATTATCCAATAGAAGTCATAGCCAATATATAGCAAAAAAATTTTTTCACGGTTTTTAAAAGAGCATGCGCATAACACAAATCAAAAACAAAATAAATTATAATCCTTCGTACAACCTTAATTTCGGAAGAAAACCTAAAAAGGAAGAAGAAGCAGATTTACAGCAGACATTGAAAGAAGGCTTTGAAGCTGCCGGAGTAAAAGAACGTTTCGTAATTACACATGGCTCAGTTTTTCCGGCTGCCCAAAGGGATACACACATAGGTTCTCCTTATGGAAAAGGCGCTGAAGAATATACAAAATTTTTGATGCTTTTAGGCTTTAACGGAGTGCAGCTTGGTCCAACCGGAAAGTTACAGCAAAAAAGTATTTCTCCATATGAAGCATTCGCGCTCAACGAAAATCCCCTATTTATCGATCTAAAACCGCTTACTGAAGAAGAATACGGTAATATTTTATCCAAAGATACTTATGAAGCCGTAACATCACCCCTTGAAACAACTGATGAAAATTACACTTTCACTGATTTTGATGAAGCAAAAAGAACTTATTATATTGCTTTGAACGAAGCTTACAAAAATTTCAAAATAAAATTATCAAAAAACCAGCCGCAAGCAATCAAACTCAACAAAGAATTTAACGAATATTTAGAAAAAAATAACCACAAGCAAAGAACAGAAGAAGAAGCCGTTTTCAAAATACTTTCCGCACTTCATAGAACAGAAGATTTCAGGAAGTGGGATAATGACACCGACGAATGGCTTATAACAGGATTACGGGACAATGATGCCAAAGCCAAAATTCGTTATAAAGATATCAAAGACACCTACAAAAACGCAATAGAAGAATATCAATTTGAACAATTTTTAACTACAAAACAAATTAAAGAAAACAAAGATTTTCGCGACAAATACGGATTTAAATATTCATCAGACATCTTGGTCGGGTGTTCACATTGTGATGAATGGCGTTATCGGAAAGCATTTTTAGATGATTATAGGATGGGAGCTTTTGAAGGAGATCCGGGTAAGCCTCATCAAATTTGGGATATTCCGGTTATAAATCCAAGAATGCTCTTTGCAGGAGATGAACTAAACCTGGGGGGACAATTTTTGCGCGAAAAATTTCAGCATGCCCTTGAGTTTTGTGAAACAACAAGAATAGACCACGCATTAGGATTAATAGACCCATATATTTACAAACCGTCTACAATTATATACGATTCAAACAACAAATTGATAAAAGATAAGCTGGAAGGTGCACACCTGGGGTATATAAACAGTAATGACGGCAAAAAGCTTGATGATTACGGAAGCTATCGTAATATTTTATCAAAAATTTTAATTCCGGTCATACAAGAAAACGGCTTAGATATTCACGATCCTATGTGGGAAGATATGGGACATGACACAGCTATCTTTAATGAAGTTTATAACAAACAGTACAACCTGCCTAAGATTATAACAAATTATCGTTTTGGAGAATTTGCGGGCACCGGACACTGGTACATTGTAGGTTCACACGATGACGTGCCGGCTCTACACATGCTTGATCAGGACGGCGGCTGGAGACGTAATGATAAAGCTTGGAATCCGCTCTTTTTAGCCGGATATCTACACCAAGATAACGAAACCCGCAGTCAGGAAAGCAAAGAATTCTGCGAAAAAATTTCAGATAAAAAGGCGGCAATAGATGAAAATACCGGAGAATTTCTTAAAAATGATAAAGGGGAAATTATTTATATAGATAAAAAAGGTCTTGAGCGCCAAGAAGCAGACAAAGAACGAGTAAAAGCAAAATTCGCAGAACTTTTCACAAAAAATAAAATACAAGTATCCTTTGCTGATTTACTAGGGATTACAGAAGACGATGTAGTATATAACATAGGCGGCTCAAAACGCGACATGAATTGGTATGAAAGAATTACCCCGGACTTCGTTGATAAATACTTTGAAAACTTATCCAGCGACAATCCGACAGCTCTTAACGTACCTGAAATACTTATAACAGCAGTTAAAGCCAATATTGATAAAAAACTAATTTCATACGCAAATTCGTTAGATAAAAATGACAAAGATAAAACAAATAAAGTTAATCAAAAACGCACTGAGCTTCATGAACAATATAAACCACTCTTAGAAAAGCTTGAACACTACAAAGAAATTTTTAAAGAAAAAGAATAAATTAAATTAATCATGAGGTTTATGATGATGAGCCTTAGCATTTCCGGCTTCATTACCAGCAATAGAGAGCGCAGCCGGTACAAAGCGCGAAATTATACTAGCAACAGGCGATTTTTCAGCCATAAGAGAAACTGCAAGGCACACGTCGTCCAAATGCGGAGCAAAATCAGTTACTTTAATTTTTCTTTCAACTTTTTCACCGTGAACCTTTTCATTTATCAAATTGGAAACCCTGTTTCCGGCAATAATTCCTGAACCGAGGCTTACGCCGCTTACAGCAACAGGGCAGAGAATTCTTAAAAATCTATTATTTTGTACGAATTCTGAAAAACTTTTTAATTTTAAATGCTTAGTATTTAACTGAGGGAGTTTTTCAAATTTTTTGTAAGCACGGGTTGGAAGCGCAACAAAAGAAAGTGGAATTGCAACATCGCCAAGCATTTGATTGACAGATTCTTTAATTTTGGCTTTTCTGTTCTTTTTATCGTCAAACAAAAATCCGCCGCATAATCCGCCCGCTACGGAACCCGCAGCCATTAAAAGGATTTCACCCTCTTTAAAATCAAGTTCTTTATCGTTAGGTCTTTTCTTATTATGAATTTTAAAAATAGCCCAATCACGCGGGCGCTGAGAAAAAATCTTTTTAGGATTTAAGGAAAACCCCTGGCGCTTAGAAATTATTGCAAGCGCAGAAGCAACCCCTAGCAAAGTTGTTGCAAAAACTCCTAAACGAACTTTCAAATTATTTTTTTTGTGATTTAAATCAGCCTGATGAGGTTTTATAACTTGATGTTTATTTTTGTGGGTAAACTTGAGATTAGGATTAATATTTAAATTTTGAACAGGACTTATATCCATAATTTCGCACCTTCGTTTTCATCATAGCAAAAACATAAAAAGATTTTTTGTTGATAAAGACAAAGTAAATTTTAACAATTCTTAAATTAAAAAAAAAACTTGTAACAAAGTATTAAAATTTAAAATGAATATAGCAAGTTTTAAAATTCAGAGATATTATAAGAGATGTTCAAACATAAAAGAAAAACTGTTTTATGCAAGTAACCCCTAAAAACATATCAGATTTTAGTTATTCACAAAGGTTTGTAAAAGGAATTGCAAGCCGTTCAATTGTGCCGTTAATAATGCTTGAAGCGTTTGTTGAAGGGGGCAGAACCTACCAAGCATATAAGCGTGGTGGATTTGACGAAGCCAGAGAAAGAATTACAGAAGAAATGATAGCTGCGGCTTTCTGGTTCAGCGGAGTGGCCGGATTTAACAGACTAATCGACCTGTTTGTCGGTAAAAAAATGCTGAAACTTCCTGAAACAAACTTTGATGTTGCAAAAGACGCAGCGCATAATCCTTTACAAAATTATTTGAAAAAGTTTAACTTCAAAAACCTGGAAGAAGCAGAAAAGAAAATTGCTAAATTTAAATTTGGAAAAGCCATATCATCAATACTTTTGGCCAACGTACTTGTGGGCTTTGCGGTGCCAAAACTTAACCAGGCTATAACAAAAAAACTCCGCAAAAAACGCGAGCAAAATAAACAATCAAAACCGGAGACACAAACCCAGACAAACACAGCCCAAACCTATTCATTTGATAAATTTATCAATAACTCAAAAGACAAAAAACAGGTGCCGTTTGAAGGCGGCTCAACCCAGCTTCTGTTAGGGCTTGCAAACAGTTTTGAGAATGACGCAAGATACCAGCTTTTATCAACAGACGTCGGAATTGCAGGCGGACGTGCGATTTGCGCAAGAAACAATCACGAACGTACTGAGGTTTTATTCCGCGATATAACTTCAAGTTATTTTTATATGTTTAACATGCCTGTTATGGCAATGTTTCTAAACAGACTTCAAGATGGCAAAAAGACCCGCCTGGATCCTGTTGCTGCACAACAGGTAACCGATCATTTAAATGAAGTTTTGAAAGACAATCAAAACAAAATGTCAGTTGAAAAATTTAAAACAAAAGTCCTCGGAAACCGCTCAAACAAATACAAAATCTCGCCAACTCTTGACAGAGTATTACGAGAAAACGAAAATATAATATCTGTTGACGAGTTTAAAAACATCATCAAACAAGAATTTACAGGCGCTGAATTAACCAAATTGAACAAACTGGCTGAAGGCATGTCAAAACTTCAACCGGAACTTTGCGGCCAAAGAATCTTAACCAAAAATCAAATAAAAGATATCTTTACAGGTGGCGCAATCAACAATCCGGAATTTCTTCAAAACGTCTACAGAATAGCAACAAAAGAAGAAAAACGTTTATTTACAGAGACCTCAAAACTTTCACTATTTGAAAACCCGTTAAAATTCATATCAAGCAGCACTCTTGAAGGAATTAAGCAAGAAATGCTTGATTACGTAGAACTTGTGATTAAAAAGGCAGAAAAATCAGGCAAAGAAGTTACAAAAGAACTCCTTGAAAGTGTAAGAAAAGACAACTTCCGCAAAAACGCCTTTAACTGGGGTTCAGGTTTTGCGATTTCAGCAATATTCCTCTCAACCCTCATCCCAAAACTTCAATACTACATCACGAAACTAAAAACCGGCCATGATGAATTTCCGGGCACAGCAGACTATTCTTATGAAAAGAAATAATTATAAAAATATTCCAAATAAGATAAACAATCCGCCAATGATAATTAAAATATACCACTGATTAAATAAATCGTGCCCATAAGGATTACTTTTAAACTCAAATGATACGTGATTATTAACGTCGTTACATAAAGTCTCAATAGAATTTGAACTAAATCCCTGTATAGTTTCAAATTTGAAATTTTTTAAACTACTGCCTGAAACTTCTTCATTAAAAATCAAAACTGGAAAATAAATTTGTTTCGTACCTTGTTTCACTTTATAGCTATAATCCTTTAAATATTTTCTTCGGAATTTTTTCTTATCATACTCCAAACTTTTGGTATATGAAACCAGAGCATCGGAAGGCACACATTTTTCAACATTTGAATACTTAAATTTTTTTGTAATACCCAAAAGCTTATAAATTCTACACATATTAGTCTCTGAAGAACACTCCAAATAAGATGAGCGCATAAAAAATGCTATAATTCCAAATATAACAAGAAAATACCCCAAATTTTTCAAATTATCTTTAATCATATCTTTAATTATACGACAAATAGAAAAATTTCAATATCTCTTGTAAATTAATATTGAGCATGCGATAATTTTATAGGAAAGGCAAGCCATGTCAAACGTTTTAGTTTATACATTAGATGGAAAAATTTATGTTAATTTAACCAACCGCTGTACAAACGATTGTATTTTTTGCCTGAGAAATGACAAAGACGATGTTTGCGGGCAACAGCTATGGCTGGATAATGAAAATTCAACAGCCGCGGATGTTATTGAACAGTTTGAAAAAACATATGCCAAAACACCTTCTAAAGAAGTAATTTTTTGCGGCTACGGCGAGCCAATGATGAAGCTTGATGTTCTCAAACAAACAGCTCAATACATAAAAGAAAAATACCCTGAAAACAAGATTAGAGTAAACACTAACGGACACGCAAATTTTGTTTATAAAAGAAACGTTGTACCTGAATGCAAAGGACTTGTTGACGAATTTTCCGTAAGTCTTAACGGTGCCACAAAAGAAGAATATAATGAACTTTCAAAGCCAAAGTTTGATGAAGCATACGAAGAAGTCAAAAAATTCATCAAATCCTGTGCTGATGAAAATATATCCGTTGTTGCAAGTGTAGTAGAAGGTTACAAAGGCAGACATCTTGACCTTGACGCCTGCAAAAAAATTGCACAAGATCTCGGTGCAAAATTCAGAGTGAGAGAGTGGATTGTAAACGGTTACTAACTAAAAAAGGAGTAAATAAATGCAAGCTATCTCAAATTCTAAACAAAATTTTACAGGCACCGCGTTAATGCAGGGGGCTTTCAGTCAGCAAGCTTCATATAATATAGAAAAAGCGCTTCCAAAATTAAGGGATATTATTTATAGAAAGCCTTTTAACTTAATTATACAAGAGGACAGATTTTGCGGAGATGTTTTAAAAATCAGCGCACAAAAAACAGAAGACTACCTTGCCCAAAATAAGAAAAAGGTAACAGCTTATGTTACAAACAAAGCGAAAAATCCGTCAGAATTATATGTTGAAGCAGCCAAGCACGTTATCCGGGATTACAATAAACAGTACATCAAACCCGGCAACTTTTTTGACAGAATGCTGGACAAGCTTACGAAATATTTTAAATAGTTTTAAAGGAAGTAAAAATGCAAGTAGAGAACATATCATCGACAAATAAAAATTTAAAGGCATTTCAAGGCAGAGTTGCTATCGTTGGAGATTTAAGCGCAATACCGGCAAAAGCTGTACGAGAAGCCGCTCCAAATCTAAAAAAATTGTTTGCCGACAAGCCGTATGATTTATATATCAAAGAAAATTATAATTATAATTGTATTGATTTTATAGTTGAAAACCCCAAAAATTTTGGCAGAAAAACCCCTGATTTTATATATACTATCCCTAAAAAAGATAAAGAACGCCTAAAGGATCCTAATGCTTACTACAGCACTGCTGAAAACGCAATCATAAATTATGAACGACGCATTCACGATAACTCCTTTGGTGTTAAACTTAAAAAATTTTTTAAAAACCTTGGACAAAAATTTAAAGAAGCATTACAAGATGAGAATGAAATATAATTTGTAGAGAAAGAAAGGACGACAAATGAGCAGTAATTTAGACAAAATCATGAAACCGAAAGCCATTGCAGTTATCGGTGCGTCAACAAAAGAACACACCATCGGTTCTGATATTATGAAAAGACTACAGGAATACAAATTCAACGGCAAAATATACCCTGTAAATCCAAAAGGCGGAATTATCGAAGGTTTGCAGGCATATACAAACGTTAACGAAATTCCGGGCGACGTTGATTTGGCAATCATCGTTGTAAACGCTAAATTTGTACTTGATACAATTGACCAGTGCCACCAAAAAGGTATCAAAGGCTTGTGTATAATCACAGCAGGCTTCAAAGAAACCGGCAAGGAAGGCGCTGAAGCAGAAAAACAATTATTGGCAAAAGTTCGCGAATACGGCATGAGATGTGTTGGCCCGAACTGCTTGGGCGTTGTAAACACTCACCCTGATATCCGTATGGACGGATGTTTTGCTGAAAGCTTACCTGAACGCGGAAACATCGGTTTTGTATCTCAATCTGGCGCACTCGGCGGCGGTATTTTGAACATTTTGAAAGACTTAAACCTTGGCTTTGCTCAATTCATTTCAATCGGCAACCAGGCTGATGTTAACGCTGAAACAGCACTTGAATACTGGGAAAATGAAGAAGATGTTGAACAGATCTTGCTTTACATGGAATCAATTCAAAATCCGGCTAACTTTAGAAAATTAGCTTCAAGAATTACAAAGAAAAAACCGATTTTGGCATTAAAAGCCGGCCGTTCTGCAGCAGGCGCAAGTGCTGCATCTTCTCACACAGGTTCTCTTGCTGGCGCTGACAAAGCCGCAGCAGCATTGCTTCACCAATCAGGTGTTATCAGAGAATTCTCATTGCAAAACCTTTTTGAAACAGCAAAAGTTTTTGCAAACTGCCCGATACCAAAAGGCGACAGAGTTGCAATTATTACAAACTCAGGCGGCCCCGGAATTATGGCCACTGACGCGGTTTGCGAATACGGCATGCAGATGGCTAAAATTTCTGACGCGACAAAAGACAAATTAAGAAGCTTCTTACCGTCAGCAGCGTCTGTTAAAAACCCGATTGACATGATTGCGTCAGCTCCTATCGAACATTACAAACAAACTCTTGAAACAGTTATTGCTGATGAAAACGTTGATATGATTATCACAATTTACTTGCCGTTCTTGGGCCTAAAAGACATTGACGTTGCAAAAGCTTTAATGGAAATTAAGGCTGAACACCCTGAAAAACCGGTTATCGGTGTATTTATGACAAAGAACGAATTCTTCACAAAACTTTCTGATATGAAAGTTAATATGCCGTTCTTCATGTATGCAGATCAGGCTGCTGACGGTTTGAACAGATTGAACCAGCAAAGACTTTGGATTGAAAGACCTGAAGGCAAAATTCCTTGCTACGACGTTGACAGAGCTAAAGTTGAAAAAATTATCAAAGGCTCACTTGCTGAAGGTAGAGCACAATTGACAACATTAGAATCAATCGACGTTCTTCAAGCTTACGGAATCCGCGCTTGCAAATACGGTCTTGCAACCAATGAAGAAGAAGTTGTTGAACTCGGCAACTCAATCGGCTATCCCGTAGTTATGAAAATGACTTCAAAAACAACTTCACACAAAACCGATGTTGGCGGTGTTGTTGTAAACATCAAATCAGAAGAACAATTGAGAAAAGAATACAAAGGCTTGCTTGAAAGACTTGAAGCAAAAGGCTTGCTTGAAGGTCTGGAAGGCGTAATCATTCAGGAAATGGTTAAAGGCAGCCGCGAAATGGTTTGCGGTATTGCAACAGATCCTCAATACGGCCCGATGATGATGTTCGGCTTAGGCGGTGTGTTCGTAGAAGTTATGAAGGACGTAACATTCAGAATTGCACCTTTGACAGACGTTGACGCTGAAGAAATGATTAAATCAGTTAAAGCATACAAACTTCTAGAAGGCGCAAGAGGCACAAAACCGGCTCAAATCGATCAAATCAAGGAAACTTTATTGAGATTATCACAGCTTGTTAATGACTTCAAATTCATCGACGAACTTGACATTAACCCGCTCTTAATCTCCGAAGCAACCGGTGAAGGCATTGCAGTAGACGGACGTATTAAAGTAAGAATGGAAGAAGCTAAAGAAGCTCTCAACTGCTCTTGCAGCGGCCAATGCTCACTTTGCCACTAATTCTTATAAATAAAAAAAAAAGAGGCTGCCAAATATGGCGGTCTCTTTTTTTTGAACACTTGAATAAATTTATAAAAAATGTTATAATTAGATATGTAATATAAGAAAGGAGCGTAACATGA